>JACCED012015043.1_pt1 | contig 24978 bp, 34 predicted proteins | sample 7455021 | NCBI WGS metagenome assembly JACCED01 (sample SAMN15323456, study PRJNA562643) | freshwater metagenome | isolation source: river surface water | place: USA:Blue River Watershed | collected 2017-08-19
AAAGATTCAAAACATAGGCTGCGATATCCAATGTCTTGTAGTGTTCTGGCATGTGCCAGTTTTGTTGTTGCTGTGCATGAAATTCAGGAACCGAACAAGTGTGAAATCTTTGTTGCTGGAAATTGGGCACAGGATCTAAAAAATCTGGCCATTGACTGAGATTTACAGTTTCGTCTACAACAATATTGTTCAAGGATTCAGCGTCGTAGCCCTGCATGAGCAAATCGCAAATGTCATGATTGCTGTAAATCAACTCACCAAATTTATTTTGTTTCATTGTTGTTTTTAAATGTGTCAAATACCACAATGTTACCAGTTTCAGTCACACCCTGATCGGCGGGCCAAGTCAAGGACAAATCTCTCCAGATACGATCTGGCATGGTCACTACTTTGTCTGTGTCTAGCAGTTTAAAATCACAGTGTGTGGGATCCGATGTCATCCACCAATCGGGATATGCTGGCAGATCAGTGTTTTCATTTTCACTATGCAAGTAAACCATGTTTTCTCCCAACACGCTGGAAATTTCTGTTTCTTCAATCAAGATACGATCTTCCATGATGGAATTGAGCTTGTAGTATAACATGAGTCCAATCAATTGATCAACCGGTTCTCCAGGCAGGGTAGTCACATCCAGGCCGGCCTGTGCCAAACGTCGACACTGATCGGTATGCTCAACGTTGATATAAACAGTGCTGTCCATTTGATTATAGATGAAATATTTTAATCGTTCAAACGCTGTGTTGTGATTTTCTGGATCATGACTGTTGGTAATCATGCTCAAGGTCAGCACATATTGATTCATCTGTGTGCGGCCTGCATAATAAATTCCAGCAGTCCAGGCCATGGTATGTCTAAGTCTTACGTTCATGAAATGTCTATGACATCATCAAATGCAGTACCAGGCCCGCCACGCAAAACTTCATTGTACTTGTTTTGATAACTTTCGATAGCCATTCTGAGTTGATTGCAAAGATGTCCATTTCCGGTACGGTAAGCGATACTGAGTTTTTTGTTTAGTTCGGTTATTTTTTCCAAAAGCTCTTCGGCTGTGACACCGTCGAGATTTGGAATCAGTGGATGTTCCATGCAAGTATTTTACTACAGATTTTTAGATAATGCAAGCGTTTTGGATCAGGCTGTGGGTGTGGCATTGGCGCCACGTGTGAGATCCTGGATAAACACATTGGCTCCGCCGTCGGCTGTGCTGAACTCAAACACATAGGTTCCGGTATTGGCCACAGTGATCACATTGGAACTAGCACTACGGCCAATTATATACTGCAATGATGTGTAGCTGGCATTGGTATTGGAACTGATGCTGGAAGGAACCACTATGGTAGCATTGGCCGCTGTGGTAGTGACCTGTAATCTGGCAGCAGCATACAGGCCCGAAGTGGGCCAGCCCGAAAAATTCAAGCTCACATTGCCAGTGGTAGTAACTGTTTGATAACTGCCGGCACTGAACACGATGTTGGCTGTTCCGTTGTTGATGCTTCCCAAAGGAACCACTGTGGTGGTTTGGCCAGCCAATTGCACATTGCTCATGAGAGCATTGCCCATGTTGTTGTTCAAGGATGTTCCTGTGATGGCCGATTTAAAAATAGCCTTGTTTTGCAGTTCGGTTATTTCATCAGCCGCATACTGGAAATTGGTCTTGGTATTGGTAAAATTGGTACGAAAACCTTGACTGTTATTGTCCTGGCCAGCAACTGGGTACTGTCCATCGATGTTGTTTGGGTTGATTTGACTGGTCATATGTGGTCCTAAATTATCTGTGTGTATTTATCCTGCAAATCAGGCCTTCATAATATAGGCCAAGGCATAATAAGGTGGCAAGTTGGCGTTGGTTCCGCTGACACCTGTGCCATCTACCGTGGTAGTGACCCCTATTCCTGTGGTTGAGCTGCCTGTGGTTGAGGCGGTATTGGACAACACATCTGGAAGAAATCCACCGGCATCGTCAATTCCTGAGACTGGAGCGGTATAGCTGTGTGTATGCCCAGGATCTGAAACCAAGCTGGTAGCAGTGTGTGTATGGGTGACCACAACTGCATCTTTGCTGCCGCCTGTTGCCGCTACAGCATAGCTATTGCCTGCACCCACTATGAATCTATCACGTAAATCCGGTGTGCTGTTTCCACCATCACACAAGAACCAACCTGTGGGTATGCTGGCAATACTGCCAGACCACATGACTATGACACCACTGGGTATTCGATTGATCAGGGCATTGGTCACAAATGCTGTGGTAGCAACCTGAGTGTTACTGGTACCGTTGGCAGCTGTGGGTGCTGTGGCCGTTCCAGTCAAGGTAGATGTTCCAGTGATTGACAAGTTACCACCTGCTATATTGGCAGTTGTAACAATATTGCCGGTGGCTGATATCAAATTACCAGCTGATATTGAACCATTGGCCGAAATGTCTGCTCCCACAGTAAGATTACCGGCTACGCGAGTAAAGCTATTGACGTTGGCCAGATAGATATTAGATGCATCACCGCCTATCCAAATGGTTGTAGGAGTGATATTGCCAATGCGCATGGTTGTGACACCTGTGGGTACTCCGATGTTTCCGCCAGATGAGGCAAGAAAACTTGCTGTGACATTGCCTGCAGAGCTGATTACTCCGTTGGTAAAGATGCTGCTTGCTGAAAAAATTATGCCAGTCGATCTGAGCTCACCACCAATTACATTTCCAGTGGCACTGACGATTCCACTGGTTAAAATATTTCCTGTGGCTGTTATTGATCCTGCAGTTCTGAGATTACCACCTGTTACGTTACCACTCACCACAAATCCATTGGTAGCTTTATTGAATGTCATGCCAGACGTAGCGTTGGCTATGCCACTGTCATTGAACAACACCTGAGTGTTTGCGCCGGCCACTACTAGATTTCCGCTGATGTTCCCTACAACATTGCCTAAAAAGTACGGAGCCGCAATATTCCCTGCCACAGTCAGAGAAGTCAACGTGCCCACAGAGGTAATATTAGCCTGTGCGTTACCACTTACATAACCAGCGGTTTCAGCAAAGGCCTTGACATTGGCAAAGTTTGCATCAAGTTCGCTCAGAGGGATTTCCCCTGTTTGATCTGCAAATGTGTATGGTACTACTGCCATTGTATATTGTCCTTAAATAGTAAACTTAGCACATTTAGACCTATTCTAAAATGTTTCGTTTGGGAAATACCAGATATTTATCGTATTCTTGAGTTGTTGAATACATGTCAACTGGTGCTGTAAATTGTAGGCTGTTTTGATCAAATGTGGTTGAATTACCAATTGATCCGCCCGATATCCACTGTACTGGGTCAAGGAAATTGTTGACCCATGTCACAGCCTGTGATGCATCGTTTTGCCATCCGGCTATAGTGCCCGACACATCAAACGTTGTCAATTCTGGCGGAGTGGGTATCCAGCTGTCAGTGGCAGGATCCCAATTCTTGGTCAATAAGCGATCTAGTTCGTAGCGATCTACCTCAAAGTCGATCAAATTCAATGGTCGATCAAAGTAGGTTTGTATGTAATAAGCAATTCGTTTGGCCTGCCCGGGTTTGGTATAAGCGATTACCCAGGCCGGAACAAAGCCCAACACACGTCCATTTTCCTGTTTGCTGATCATCCAGCGTGGTAAAACGTTGCTGATTTGTCCCACCGTATCAATGACCTGATCACGCATGTTTATCAAGCTGTTGGGAGTAACGGCGCTAACATCTACTAAATTGTCACCATAATCAATGTTGTAGGGCAATGATACGACTTTGCTCACGCTTTCGCCTTGATCGTTGACCAAATTGTCAACTACTTGACTGTAGACCACTTCGTAAAGAACATTTCCTGAATCATCAGTGGCCTGTGCTGTTTTGATCTCGCCCAGCACTAGATTCTTCCAATAGTGATTCTCTAACAAGCTGGCGTAGTATTCATCAATGGTGGCTGCTGTGAGTCCGTAGGCGTGATTATAAACCACTCGAGAAGACACACCAAAGTTGGGATCGGTAGGACGATACAATAGATCCTGCGGAAATATATCAGAATTTTGCAACAAATCATTTATCAATGTACGATCATCCAGAGGAGGCATGCACTGAATATATAGGTTTTCGTAAGGCTGGTTGTATTCACGTATTACGTTTATACTAAATGTCTTGGTGACATCAACCACACCATCTACGCTGAATGCTCTAACCGTGAACACAAATGTGAGATCAAACGTGGTCGGATCTTCTCCATTTTGTTTGGTAACGTCAAATGTGGTAGTGCCTCCATCCAAGGCAAAAGTGTTGAAACTCACACGACCGGCAATGTCTCCCGATGGCAACAGTGTTAATCCCTGCGGCAAGAGGTTGTATTGAGGATCCGCTTCCGTGCCCAGATCCAATTCATACTGTAAATTCAATCCGCCCACGTTGATTGCTTTTACGAACAAGGTACTGACACTGCCATTGACAATGCTTCCTAGATTGCTGGGCACCCGGGCCAATTCAACAGGATCGCTGGGAGTAAGCCAGATAACTTCACTGTCAATGGGCCCAGTAACTGTCAAGGAATAATTGTAAGGTCCGCTGAATACTTCAGGATCATTGGTTTTCTTGATCAACAAACTAAAGTTGTAGGTGTTGGACACGATTCCTGTGTCGGGCAAGTACCCATACAACCAGCCCGAAGTAGGATCCAAAGTCAGTCCCGGTGGCAATGCACTGGTATAACCAGTGCCCAAGAATCCAAAATTGTCCCAAACAGTGCCATCGTATACCCAGGTTTGATCTAGAGTCTGGTCTAGCACAGCATTGCCAGCTACCGCAGCAGGAAAGGCTGTGTTCAATACCGTTTGTGGATTGCCTGGTGGATCTACATTGACATTGGACACACTGCCAATGGTGACCATGGAAAATATGGTAAAGGCTTCGCCGTCAAGATCAACACCATTGAATTGATAAGCATAAAAATTGTCGTTGCGTACAGTACCAATGCTGCCGGTAGGGTTTAAAATTATTGGAGGACGCACAGGGCTTACATCAGCGGTGACAAAGGTATTGTCGGCTGTGAGCACTGTGTTGTCGGCAGTCATTGTGCTGCGTGCCCAAACAAATATGCTGAATGTTCTTAGATTGCTAGAGATACCATCGGTTACTTCCAAAGTAAATTCATAGTTGGTGCTTTCAGCAACCGTGGAAAAATTATAAGGATACTCGTCCCAGTTTTCTCCAGTGGCATCATACCACCCAGTTCCTTCGGGTTGGGATGTCACAGGAATAAATCCTGAAATTAGGCCTGTGCGGCTGATGGTCAATCCGGGAGGCAACTGTCCAGATATCAGTTTAATGATTACCACTTGATCTGGATCTGTGTCAGTGTATTCAACTTGTAGACCAGTGACCACACTGCCGTCATAGAATTGTGCTAATTGTCCAGGTGGACTTACAAATTCTGGAGCATCTTGACCAGTGACTGTGAGTTCAAAGGTGCGATCCGCCAAACGATTGACCACAGTTACACCGTTGACTGTTTTTTCTGTGTAAGCTCGCACGGCAAATTTGCTGGTTATATCCCGTCCTACTTCTGCAGGCACACCTGATAGGGTTGACACGGCCTGTGGAATTCCGGTCAAGATACCAGTTTGTTGTATCTGTATGCCTTCGGGCAAGCGACCAGCGATCAAAGCATAGTACACTGTGTCCTCGGCCAAGGGATCAATGGCCACCAAAGGTGTGCTGTAAAACACACCCTCGGGTATGGTTCCCAAATTACCTGCTGGAGTCACCCATTGTGGTTGTGCCATGTGAATCCTTTTATACGGTTTTCTAGATTAGATTTCCCCAAGAGCCGTTTTCAAAACCTTGGATTTTGTTGACTGTGGTATTATAAATCATGTCACCGTTGGCTGCTGTTAAATTTGCAATTTCGGCCGCTGTCAGGCTAGGCAATCTAAATGTACCACCACCCGAAACTGCCACGGTTGTATTGGCAGAAAGAGCGATGTCACCGTTGGCATACACTTGAACATTGGAATTACCACTTTGTATAGCAGTACCATCTGTGATATTCAGTATGCCATACATGCCTGTATGATATTGGCACTGATAGTACAAGGTGTTGGGTGCGTCGAATGGTACCTGGAAGCCCACAGTTCCAAATCCAGATCCGTTGTTGGTCACACCCGAAGAGTAGGCATTGCCCGTGCCAATTACCGGATCAGTTTTGATCCACAGAGGATGACTGTTGGCAGTTATTTCAAAGAAATAATTTTGACCACGAGTTAGATTTATGGTAGTGTTGGCATAACCACCATTGACCAAGTACGACAGACTGTTAGCAGCTGTGATTCTATAACTCATGCCTTGGCCAGTGAGTTGGCGTCCGTTGCCACTGTAATAGTTGCCAGTGATGTTGCCTGTTGCACTAACTGTGCCACTCGTGACAATGTTGCCACTGGTGATATTGCCCGTGGCCGAGATGTCGGCTCCCACAGATAAATTACCAGCCAAGGTGGTCACACTGTTGGCATTGGCAATGTAAACATTGGAAGCGCCACCACCCAACCAGATCGTGGTAGGTGTTGAATTTCCAATAATCATGGTCAACACGTTGGCAGTGACGCCAATTGTGCCGCTTGAAGTCAACAAACTATTTGCTACAACAGTGGTAGCACTAACATTGGCGTTTGTCAAGATGTTGCCAGTGGAACTGATTGTACCATTGGTTCTGATGTTGCCACCAGTGACATTTCCAGTGGCAGAAACCATACCGTTTGAGAATACGTTGGCAAACAATGCATTGCCTGAGCCGGTCAATGTGTTTGAAGCGAACTCAAAAGTCAGTCCAGCACTGGCGCCAGCGTTGCCGCTGTTGTTGTAAAGAACCTGTGTGTTGGATCCTGGCACAACCAAATTGCCTGATATGTTGCCCGTAAAATTTCCAACAAAGTAACCATCGGTAGTCACATTGCCAGTGGCACTTATGGTACCAGTGGTGGCAACATTGCCAGCTGAAACATTACCGGAGGTTGAAATTAGTCCTGCTGTGAATAAATTTCCACTGGTCACGTTGCCGGTGGTACTGATGGTGTTTGAACCAAATGTGGCCAGCAAAGAACTCACATTAGAATCAGAATACTGAGTTGGCAATCCAGTGAGTTGACTACCGTTGCCTAAGATATAATTGCCAGTGATGTTGCCAGCAGACGAGATGGCAGCGCCCACAGTTAGGTTGCCAGCCACGGCGGTCACACTGTTGGCATTGGCAATATAAATGTTGGAGGCATTGCTACCTAGGTATATGGTAGTAGGAGTCTCGTGTCCAAGACGCATGGTCAACACACCTGCAGGCACTCCAATGTTGCCTCCGGCCGAACTTATAAATTGTCCAGTTACGTTGGCTGTTGCACTGACTTCCCCAGCAACGTATACACTGGCACCGCGGATATTTCCAGTGGCACTGATCGCGCCACCTGTGACAATGTTACCACCTGCGATGTTACCAGTGGCAGTAACATAGCCGTTTACATCTAAACCGGCTCCGGTAAACTGATACACCAACGAGTTGCCACCAATGTTTCCTACCAGATTTCCATCGGCCACTGGAATATTAAAAGAACTGGTTCCATTGGAAATAAGATTGGCCACACCCACATTGCCTGCTGCAATCACACCAGTCAATGCTGAACCATTGCCAACAAAGAATGCGCCAGTTACGTTGCCGCTGGCTGAAATTTCTCCATCTACTAGTAGTCCCTGTGAAGTAACTACCACAACGTTTGAGACAGCATTTACGCTCATGGCAATGTTGCCATCTGCGGTGTTTATGTGTATGTTGCTGTTGCCATTTGAAATGCTGTTGCTGGATATTCCTTCAAACAACTGGTCAAAGTTGTTGTTGCATTTGACAAATGCTGTGCGTATAGGATCGCCTTGACCATCGTTAGGCGCGGCTCCTACATCGATTATTTGTTGACTCATAGATCAGTGTCCTCTTGCTGTATTTAGCAAGGGCTGAATCTTTGAATTTTAGAGTGTTTTAGTAAGGGCTAAAGCTACTTCCGCAACCGCACGTGGTCTGTGCTGACGGATTTTTGATGCTAAACGCAGCGCCGTAGGCATCTTCTTTGTAGTCTATGGTAGCACCATGTAGATAACCACCGCTCATGCTGTCTACCAAGACTTTTACACCATCAATTTCTAGGTCCCAGTCGTCTTCATTTTGATCTGCGTCTAGGGTGAATCCATACTGCATTCCACTGCATCCGCCACCTTGTACAAATACTCGTAGTTTCAGTGCAGGATTGTTTTCTTCTGCAATTATGTCTTTGAGTTTGGCCACTGCGTTTTCTGTTACTGTGATCATAGTCGCTCGTTGCAGACGTCCCAATCAATGATTTTCCAGATGTTATCCAGATACCGTTCTTTGTCGCTTTGGTAATCCAAGGCCCAGGCATGCTCCCACCAGTCCACCAACACACAGATATCGGTGCGTACTGCATGATTGGCTATGGTCTTGATAGCACCCGTGGTACTGAGATAAACCCAGCCCGATCCTTGTATCTTCATTGCTTCTGTTTTAAAGGCTTCTTTAAAATCTTCATACGTTTTAAAGTTTGCTTCGATAAGTTCTAAAACAGCGCCTTTAGGACGGTTTGCACCTTTAGGAGCTCGTAGCTGAGGAAAAAACTTATTGTGCAAAAAACTACCAGCACGATTAAAATTCGCATTGCCTTCTCCTGCATTGTATCGCTTGGCATAGCCCTTGGCCAAGTGTTCGTAGTGATAGTTAATGGTGTCCTTGCTCATCACTGGTTCCAGGTCTCGTTCGCCATAAGGCAAAGGTGTGGTTTCCAGCTTGGCTGGACGTGTTGATGCTTCTAGAAGATCAATATCTTGACGAATCTGATGTTGCATAAGGGTATTTATCTGCGGCGGGTGATGCGGCCGCGAGTAAGGTCATAAGGACTGAATTCTAATTCAACCACGTCACCGGCTAAAACTTTGATATTGTTCATGCGCATGCGACCGTTGAGATTGGCCAGCACAGGCTTTTCAAAGTTTTCGATTTGTACTCGATACATGGTGTTGGGTAGAACTTCTTGTATAACACCTTCCATTTTGATGACGTCTTCTTTGGCCAAAGTAGCTGATTATCTCCTCATTTTACTTATGTCTCGGGCTTCGTCGTCGGTGAAAATAGGCACGGCATTGCTCTTGTGCATGGTACCTATGCCCTTGATCTTAGTACCAGTATAGACTTTGTCCGCCGGGCGACTGGCCACTGCACCGGGTGTGTCTGGAACACTGGGTATGTGTTGCTGAGGTTCACGTCCCGGTGGGAATTTTGGAGAAAAATCGGCTATGGTCCGTGGCCTGATGCTGACTTCGCCCTGGCTGAATTTTGGGGCCATCTTTTTGAATTTTTCCAATCTTGCTTGCCATTCGGCTTCTAGTTGCTCGGCATCACGCTTGTGTTTGGCGCTGGCCCAACGACGTGGACCACGCTTTTTGCCAGTGGTGCTTAACCAAGGACCTTCCAGATGAAATGCCATAAATTGCTCCTATTTCACTATACTATTATTATAACAAAATAGGAGTTTTTGGTCAACCGTTTACTTGAACAGGATCATGGCCATTATGACCGCTTGGACTATAAAACCCAGGCCCACAGTAATAATATTGAGCATGTCTTTGAGAACCACAGCTCTGAAGAACAACAGTACCAAACCAGCCCACATGAACATGACGATGTCCAAGTTCGGAACAGTATCGCTGAGTCCGGTGAGCAGGGCCAGCAGGGTTGGTATAGTGGCGCAGTGTATGACTACAACGGCCAACCAACCCAGAGTGTCAGCACTTACTTTGGGCAAGTGTTGTTCTAACCAAGTCCTTGAAGAATTCAACAACTTTTCTAAATTTTCGATCATAGTTTTTCCGCATAAAAAATGTGCCTTCCAAATTTAGCTACCTGTGGTTTGCCCCACTGTGGTTTCACATAGTCTGCGTGAAAGTACAAGGCGTTCTTCACGCTGGGCAAACGGAATCCTTCTAGGAGGACCTTTTTGGCCACTTCTTCTGACTCTTTCCAGTGTGCTGGATAGATGGGTCTTACTTTGCTGCTGCCATCGCAGAACCAGGAGAACTGGCAAACCACTCGGTCATAGATCACGTTCTTTTGATAGACTACCCCGCAGATGTCAGGTGCGAAACGACCTGAGTCCACACGGTTGATGGTGACCTGTGCTACTGCTACTTTGCCTTCGAAAGGCTCGGTAGCGGCTTCCCAATAGATGTTGCGTGTCAAACAGTCTAACTGCTTGGTACGATCTGCAACACTGGTAAAGCCTTGACGAGCCGCTTCGTTAGAAGCCCGTAATGTGTCTAATTTTGAGTCAGTTACAAAAACCACAGCAAACGCCACGGCTATAAAACTGACTGCTTTTACTGCTATACTACCTAGATTGGACTTTGAAGAGGTCTTCAATGTTTTCTCCTTCGGGCTCAAGTGGGCCGTTTCACCGGAGTGCCCAGGATGGGCGCATTGACAAAGATTTCGGCAAAAGAAAAGACCTCGGGCCTTCTTTGGCATACTCTCTGAGCGCGGTTTTGTTTCTCACCGGGCCTGTACCATTTGTCAATGAAGAGGATTTCCGAAGTCCTCTTTGTTCGGCTTCGCGGCACCGAACCATCCGTTGTGGAGTAGATCTTGAGTGTAATCCTCCGCTGAATCGTTGTGGATCAGCCTGGTTCTTTTTTCTACTCTCAAAAATACTTAGCTCAGTAGTGCTATCACTGAGATTTATGACGGTTTTTTGACATGTTTTTACCATAATATACATATATTATAGCAAAATGGCCATTGGCTGTCAATCTAACTGGTATTTCTCAAATTCCGCTATCAACCAAGGAAATGTTGTGCGCCAATTGGTTGATCTACGCTGATCCATTTTGGTCAGAAATCCATGCAATTTTTTGATCATATCTAAACGTGGCAATCCTGATGCTGATTGTTTGGCTATGCCTTCCAGGTAAGCCCGGCTGGATTGTTGTTCTTTGGTCTGGGCAGGTTTGAACTCTAAAGCATGTTGAAAATCCTGCTCAAAAATGTTTCCAAAAATATCTATAAACATAAAGTCAGGACTGTTTACACTGTTTTGATAATGATGCACTGTTCGTGTTTTGTTCCATGCACTGATTTTCTCTAGAAGATCCGGCAGAGTTTTCACAGTCAAGGGCGTGATTGTGGAACTTACAATAAGATTGATCCAGGATTGATCCAATAGGTACTCAAAGTTTCTTTCCCACACAGCCAGGTCCAATGGAAACCTCACATATTCTTGTTGTGGACCCCAACAATCAAGGCTGGCTGTGATTTCAAATTCTCTCAATTTGTTTTGGTCTACCAGTCTCTTGACTTTGGTAACTGTGTTCTGCAGATGCGTGAGTTTGCAGTTTAGATTACTAAAAATTTGCAATTTGAGTTCTGGTGCTGGATGTTTTTCAAACAGGTCCAGACACTGATCCAGTTCTTGTTGGTACAAGGGTTCTCCGCCTAGGATGTTGAAATGTGTGAGATGTTGCCCGTTTTGGGCCAACCAAGAAAAAATACGTTGCTTGTTGGCTTCAATGTTGGTACTTTTTGCAAAGGCTGTTTGGCCAAATCTCACGTTTTCAGCATCCCACAAACTGCTGAAATGTGGACCACAATACACGCATTTTAGGTTGCAGGTGTTGTCAAAATACACTTCTAAGATTCTGGGGGTAACTCGGGTGGCCTGCGGATCCTGATCCAGTTCCGGCGGAGAATGTATACCTGGAAAATCCAAGTTGGTCAAGCGATCGCTCCGGCCTCCGGCTCGTTCTATGTCTCGACAATAATCGCAACCTTTAGCCGGCCATTGGCCCTTTAACATGCGTTGACGGTCATCTATCTTGCTAGGAGTGTTGTGGAAATCAAATAGTTCTGTGTCAAATTTGTGATGATTGGTACGATGACAACTGGCAGTTTCTTCCTTGGTCAGGAATATGGTACTCCAGTTCCACTTGAGCTGACACGCTGTTTCGGTGTGTATGGGAAATCTTTTGTTTTTTAACTTGAATGTCTTTTTAAATTGTCCAGGCTGATATCCGTACACCAGCCGGCATTCTTGCTGTATGATCAAAGGAAGGCTGTCGAAATCTTCCTCGGCATCACAATCAGGCCAGGCTGGATCTCGGATCTGATTGTAAAACTCCTGCCAGGTAGACACTAGTCCACCTCGGGTGCAGGCATGGCCTTGAGTCGATCAAATGTGGCCTGCTTGTCCTTTATGTGCTGTTCTAAGTGGCGATACTGCTCGCCCAGCTCACGCAGTTCCGCCCATTCCGCTTCCAACTCAGGATTGGGTTGGAACAAGCCCAGGCGTTCTTCAATACTCTTTACGGCCTGCACCAGGCTCCAGCCGTTGACTTCGATGTCGGCTTCGTCACCTGTTAGGTTGATTTTGGCACTGGCAGTATTGGGATTAAAAGTAGCCCAGGGTGCGGAGGTTCCTGCACCGGTGCCTGTGGTATAAATGGTGTTGGGAAAGTTGGTGCCAATGGCACCAGTGTAGGTGTAGGGCGAAGTCATGCTAGTGCTGATGGTAATGGTATCATTCACACTTAAACTGGGCAAACTGACAGTGCTCATGGTTTCGTAGTCCTTGCCTTGGTCAAGATCCCATTCGGCTAGAATTTCTTCCAGCCGACTTTGATACTCAGTTTTTGATTCCATTATTTGGCGGCTAGGGCTTCTTTTTCTGCGGTGATTTCTTTGCGTCGCTCTTTGATGGCCTTGGACATTTCTTGCAGGGCTTTTCTAGCGCGAGCAGCAGATGCTTTAACGCCTTTGCCTGTGAACTTGTCATTTTCGGCGATGTAGTTTTCGAATGCTGTTTTGATTGCTTCATGATTGCTCATTTTGATTCCTCTAGGTTAGTGTGCATGGTGCACCTAGTAATTATACTGCAAAAACGCCGGGTGTCAAATATTGATATGCCGTTTTGACCAAGGATCCCAAACCACCACATTGTCCCAGCCATGTGTCCAGGTCACCATGAAAAGGCTAAAAGTATTATGATCAAACACGTGCATGCGGTTGTCTTCCACACGTGCTGCGATGCTTCGGCTGGTTTGCGTCCACTTGACCAAGCGATCTCGAGCCGCTGGGTCTCGGTAAATCACGGTAAAAAGAGGTTGTTCGCTTTTGTAACTTTGAATAGTCATGCTAGTGTATGGTTTGATCACTGCTCCTTGGTTCAGTGATCGACTCTACATACTTAGCAAACTTGTCATCCAAAACGACCACTTCGTCGTCGTGTACCTTGGCATTGTCATTGGACACGCCGAGCATACGCATCATGCCACCAACATGAACTTCTCTCATACCATGATTATACATTACCATCATGAGTTCATAGATCAGTACACGGACTTCGGCTTCAATTTCAATGTCATCCATCATAACATAATTTATGCCAAAATAAAATGCCCGGCTACCTTATGTCGAAAGGCCCCGGGCTGGAATAATACCAATTCGATGAGCTGTTTACTATCCCGCCGCTGTCGGTGTGGCGATGTTTCAGGACTCACTGCCACCAACCCGCCATTTCTAAGGTGACTGGCGTCCACCCTTCATTTGCCCTGAAGCTGGGTTGACATTGGTTTTGCTACTGGACTATTTGCTAGACCTCAACAGCTTTACTCGAGTTTACTGTTTATTGATCTAGTTACTCAGGCTTGATCCGGCCCATGGCTTCCAATAGCAAAACCAATATCAGGGGCCGGAGCCCCTGAGCAATTAGGCTGCTACCTTGTCTGCGCTTTTTGCAGAAGCTTTAACAGCCTTGACCTTGACTTCACCACGCTTGGCGATCTTGGTCTTTTCTGCCAGCTTGTTGGCTACTGCATAACCAGCGTCACCAGTTTGGCCCAACGTCTGTAGATGCTGGAGAGCTTCTAACTTGGTCATTGCACGAGGCAATTCGATCAAGTTGATGTCAGTACAACCTGCTTTGTTGAGGATCTTGATACGAGCTACAAGATCATTTGCAAAACGTGCCTTAACAGTACCGTTAGGGTTTTTTGCTGTGCCTGCTACTGTGAATAATTTTTCTGCTGCCATTTTGTGTTGCCTTTCTAAGTTGCCTTACTAGTTGATAGAATTTACTACTTACTACAATAACCATTATACTTGATATCGGATTCAATGTCAACCATAATAGCTATATTTGGTTTGCCAAAACTGCCTTATTTGGCATACTCTTTGGAAACTTCCTGCACTTTGGTCACGCCGGTATCCAAAATACGAGCGATACCACCAAAGCCCACGGTGCAGATAATGATTCCAAAAATGGTTCCTAGGATAAAGCCTTTCATTTGGTTCCTCCTTGTGAATTTGAATCTTTGGAACCAGACATCTTGTCCTTGGTCCATTCTGCACTTTTGGTGATGTCTGTGCCCATACCCGCTATGGTGTTACAACCTGTGATCAAGAATACTGCTACCACAATCAAGGCGATCACGCCCAGGGTAGGACCATTCAGGCTCATCCAAGCCAATACACGGTCTTTCATACTGCCTCCTGCTGTTGAAGTTTGACACGACTCAGTTGCGTGGCACGGTCAGCGTGTCTCTTGACGCGGCCACGTAGTTTGATTTGTTGCCCAGATTCCAGACGTTCACGATAAGCAAAGAACACCTGGTGGTTGGTATCAGTTATCACGGTCGCATAAAAGGTCGTCCATTTTGTGCTGTAGTTGCAACGCACGACCTCGCCTTGCACTGTGACCACGTCGTTGACACGGCCCAAGGGATCTGATTCACAATAGGCCAATCTGCTGTCCACGGTTTCTCGTGCTAGATTCTGGCTATGACTCTTGGGCATGGCAGTAATCACGCTTACTTCGTAGTCTGAGGTTACTGTGTCCAAGGTGGCCATCTGTGCTGACAACAAGGTCCATTCCGTGGCCTGATTTTTGAGAGCTGTCATGGTGGCCGCATTGACCAGATCTTGACGGCATCGACGGCCTTGCTCAACATCGGCGGGCGTCACATAATGATCACAGGCATCAGCAAGATACAGTCTTACCAATTCGCGATTGGCCGGTCTTGTGATCTTGCCCTCATCCGACACTTGTGGATACTTGAAGTAGCCACCGTTGATCCGGTATGCGGCACAGGCCGCGGCCCAGACCCGATCTGCTGGGTAGTCCAGAGTGGGTCGTAGACGTTTAGCCATTGCGTGTTTCGTCCATGAAAGTGTTCAAGGCTTCCACCTGTTCTGCACTAAGAATTTTGTAGTTTCGAACCATGTGCTCTACACCACTGAGATCATCTAGATCTCGGTCTATGGCGTAGAGTCGCATGATTTCCAGAGCTTGATCCAGCACCATTAGTCCAACCTTGAACCAGCATAGGCACGGAAGCCGTATTTTTCAAACACTTTCTGAGCCGCCAAGGCACCGGCTTCTTTGGTGTCGACGTTTTGACAATTGTGTTCACTGGGATTCCAGATACTGAAAGCCTTGCTGTAATCTTGACGGATTCCTGCTGCCTTCATGGCACGGCCCAATTTGGTGTTGCCTTTGATGCCGTAGATGTTTACCCAGGCAAACCCACAGGCATATTGATCTTGTCCACCCAGTTTTTCTTGGAAAAATTGGTCGGCTGCTCGGCGAGCTTCGGCTTTGGCCTCAGCTACAATTGCTTGAATTTGTTCTACTGTATATTCCATGTTGGGCTCCTAATTTCTAACTATACATATATTATAACCGAAATGGGTATTTCTGGTCAACCGCTTAAAAATGTGGGTCCAAATACTCGTGTTTGCCCAACATCAAATAACAGTATTTGCAACCAGTTTGGGTGTAATGAACGCTACCATCACGAGCTACCTTGCGGGTGTATTGACGACCCGAATCTGTGAAAATAAAACGTTTGGTAATTCTAGTGATTTTACCGTCGTAATAACGATCGCAATTGATACCGTAACTTACATCGTCACCAACTTTGTATTCTGTAGCCATTTCTTGCTCCTTTTTGCATTGTTTATAATACAATTATAGCCGAAATGGCCTTTTTTGGTCAACCTCTGCTGATACGGGCTAGTAAGTCTTTGATTTCTGGAAAACCCAGGGCTTCTTGGGCTATGACATGTTCTTCTATGCGGTCGGCCCAGATCAACCATATTTTTTCTTCCACTTGTCTAATGCGTTCTTGTGGAATTCTTAGGTGGGCTATGATTTGCTTCATGCGTCTAGGGTTCAATAATTCTCCTTGTTTTTTGACCGTAACACATAATTATAGCATATTTTTTGCCAAAAGTCAACCAAAAAATAACCCTACATGTAGTAGGGTTTTAGTGTTGTTTTTAGACAACAGACCTGGCCCAGAGCGTGGTTGACAGCCATTTTTGATAGATTGCGTCGGCTGTGGCTTGATGCTGTGCCAGATGATAAGGAATACCGGCCAGCATTTCAATCTTGTCCTGCACAGTATCATATTGTCTGCCTGCCTGGGTCCACTTGTCGTCGTCGTCATTGACCCAGGTGTGTATTTTGTTTTCGTTGATTTCTATGTGGAACTGCATGGCCAGGTGTGGTCCCATGGCCCAGGCCTGATTGGGACACGCTGCCGATGTGGCCAGCAAGGTAGCACCCTCGGGCACCGAAAACGATTCATAGTGCCAATGGATCACAGTGGGTGTGGGTTCAGCTCCAAACCATTCATGCACCTGTGGGTCATTTTTGTAGGCAATGGGTTGCCAACCTATCTCTGGTTGTGGGCTGGCAGTTATGGTTCCGCCCAGGGCACGACTCATCAGTTGCCCGCCCAGGCAATGTCCTATCACAGGTATATCTCGTAACACAGCCTGCAAGATCAAGATTTCTGCCTGTCGGTTGCTCAACAAGTCATCATTGGCACTCATGCCACCACCCATGACTGCCAGGGCCGAGTAAGGTTCTATCGTGGCAGGAAATGCTTCGTCGGCGCCTGCATTAGCGATTTCGTAAGCAATACAGTGCTTGTCCAACCAAGTGGCTAGATAGGCAGCATTTTCAGGTAATTGATGTTGTAAGATTAAAACCGGTTTCACCCGATATTTATCGGGTGATTTTCGGATTATTTTCGGATCAAGGTCCATTGCTCGCTACGGATACGATCAGTGACTGACTTAGGTAGCGGCACATAATCTAGATCCAATGCGGCCTTGCCACCTTTGTCCCAGGAGTAGGCAAAGAACTTGAGAACTTCTTGAACTGCCTTGGGATCTTTAGGCTCTCGATATACCAGCACGAAACTGGCACCTGTAATAGGCCAAGCATTTTGACCACGTTGATTTACTAAACTGATACCCATACCTGGTGTCTTGAACCAGTCAGCACCTGCAGCAGCTGCGGCAAATGTTGTGTCATCGGGATCCACATATCGACCATCGCGGTTTTGAATTTTCATATGGGGAATTTTGTTTTTCTTGGCGTAGGCATATTCCACATAACCTATTGAACCTTTGACACGATTAGTCACAGCGGCCACACCTTCGTTGCCTTTGCCACCCACGCTAGACTTAGCGGGCCATTTAACAGCAGGACCTTTGCCCACAGTGTCGGCCCAGGCTTTTGATATTTCATTCAAATAGTCTGTGAATATGAATGTGGTACCCGAGCCATCCGCTCGGTGCACCACGGTTATGCCCAAATCCGGCAACTTTTTGCCTGGATTTAGTTGAGCAATCTTTGGATCATTCCATTTGGCTATGGTTCCAAGAAATATTTCTGCCAACACAGAACCGGTGACTTGCAGTTCTCCAGGTTGGAAACCATCCAGGTTAAACACAGGTACAACGCCTCCTAGAATTGTAGGAAACTGGATCAAACCTGCAGTGGCCAGCTCTTCGACTCGCAATGGTGCATCTGTGGCACCAAAATGAACCGTGCCGCCTTTGATCTGTTTGACACCACCACTACTGCCAATGCTTTGATAATTGAGTTTTACACCTGTTTGTTTGGCGTAGTCTTCTGCCCACTTGGCATAGATTGGGTATGGAAATGTAGCACCTGCTCCGGTTATTTCGGTAGCAGATGTTGAGAAAGCAACAAATGATAAGAATACTGCTGATAAGAAATGTTTCAATATAATCTCCCTTAGACAATTATGTGCGATGCACAATATTATTTAAGGGAGATATTGTTACAATTCTGTTACAGTTAGAATCTAAAGATTCCTTGTACACCAACAATGTTACTGCCTACTCCATTGTATTGTTGACGTGTGCCTGTGACAGAGATGGTACCTGATTCATCCACGGCGTAACCCAACACAGCAGAGGCTGAGGTGAAACTGTCTGTGGTTGTTGATGCTTCTACAGCGGTGATAAAGTTGCCAAATCTTTGATCAAACAGCACGCCAGCTTCGCCGTAGTTGGTTGAGGTGTTAGTAGCACCTACTCGACGATAACTCTGTATGTTGCCACGCTCGGTAAATCCGTTAACTGTGCTTTGTCCCACTGTGTAACCCACAAATGGACGGAAGCCACTCAAGCTGGGTGTGTACACACGATTGTTTAACCAGATGTCCGTGCCCGATGTGTTGTGGCTGTTGTAGAACAAGTTTTCAATGTTACGGCTGGAACCTATTGAGTTTTCAGCATAACCTAGGTTGTTTACAATGATCCAATCGTCAAGGTTGTATATGCTGTATAAGCCGGCTGCATTTTTGCCTTGTGTGGTTGTGCTGTCGGTACCGTTCATGGTAGTATCAACACGATTGTATTGAGCACCTATGCGCCAGTCATGATTTACATTGGCTTCAACAGCAATACCATAGATGCGTGTGTTGGCACTATAACCATTGACCATTGAACTGTTCATAATGTTAGCATTGATATAAACAGCACCCGAGCCCGAACGATAACCATCCTTGCGGAAAGCATTCATATTCAAACTACGGTTAATACCTGTGTTCAAGTCTGCCAGCTGACCCATCTGATCGATGCGCCCTGAAAAACTGTCGTTGGCAACTGCCGTGCTCACGCTGTTGGCGGCGCTGGTTGTGGTCGTGGTGGCGCTGTCTGAAGTAGTGGTGGTGCTGTCGCTCCAAGAGATCGTGGTCCGGTCCAAGGTCACCAAGGTGCGTGTCATTGGAGTGGTGGTCGTGGTCGTGGTCTCACGGGCTATGGTCTGCCGGCCCGAAGCTTCAGACGCCACATGATGTGCTACGGCCGCAGTGATCACTGGCAAACCGGTGTTGACTACCGTGGTATCACTGACCGTGATGGTAGAAGTAGAACGTCCGGTTTCTGTGGGTCCACTGGCCGCCGATGTGGCCGACCCCACGTTGGTCACCGTGAAGGTAGCACCAGGATCATATGAAGTAACAGCCGTGGTTGATGCGGCAAATGCGCTGGGACCAAATATGTAGGCATAGTTATAGGTCACTATGTCGCCAGCACTCAAACCTGCGCTGTAGAAAGCGATACCAATGGTATGATCACCTTGCCCCACAGTGTAACTGCCACCTGAATAATAGGTACTGGGATCTGTGCTCCAGGTGTTGCTGGGACCGGTGTTGGTTCCTGTGATCTGGCTGGTGTATAGACCCAGGGCATAGCGTGAGGCTAAGGCTTCTGAAAAAATCACGTTGGTAGCTGGAATACCTGAGTAACCACGCACATTGTCTGTGGAACTGCTGTCACCGGCAGCGGCTCTGGCATCAGGATCTATGTAGCGTGCAAAATATAGATTGGCCACAGGATTGGTCACTTCTATGCGGGTCTGTATGCCCAACCATTGTTGTCCTGAGGACAGACTATAGGTATGCCTCAGACCAAAAACACCTGCCACAGCACCGTCCCAGACAGCACTGGAAGAAGTAGGAGTACCGGTCCAGGTGCCAGTGATCTGTGTATAGTTGCCGGCGTTGTTGTTGCGATACTGTGTGCCATCTACCTTGACCGTGAATCCTTCAAACGGTGATCCAGGTGTAAGATAGTCATAGGAAGTGTTGAAAGTTCCTGTGCCTGTGGAGTCATACAAGAGACCCGGACTGGTATTACCACCAGATCCTAGGGTGCCGGTGGTTTGATTGACTCCAGCTTTGACATATTCGTTTTGTAGTATGGCGTTTTGAGCCACTACCGTTGAGGCGGCGAATGCGACTGCCATGGCCGCAATGATGCGTTGTAATTTCATTGTCACTAGCTCCTTTATTATTGTTATTGGTGTAGACTAGTGAAATTATTTACTTAAAAGCAGATATAAAAATTGTAGTAATAAAATGATTAACTGAGACGGATGACAGCCATGAGTGCTTCGTCGGCGTTCCAGAACACCCAATACCAGCGTTGATGTGTGTCTGTGTCTAAGAATATGGGTTCGGCTCGATAGCGCAGGGCTCGGATGTCGTTGTCCATGGCTTCCCAGGTTGACCAGGCAAAGCCACGCTGCCCCACACGACGATTGCGATCCATGGGATCAACAATCAACACTGATGCTGGAGGATTGTCGTAGAAACGATTCTGTTGCTTTTGTTTTTCGTAGTAGGGAATATGGCGTTCAAGCCAGTCGGGCCAGGCGACAACTTGCATTCACTTGCGCCCCCATTCTATGTGTGCCCAGAGACGATCATATAGATAATAGCTTGTCATCCAGACACAGTTTATTACAATGGTAGGAACAACAGCCTCGGCAAAACTCTGACCCGTGATCAACAACATCACATAGGTGCTGAGCAACACCCAGCACCTGTAGATCAAGGTTTTTACCAAGGTCCGTGTTCGTGTTTCCAAGATTACGAGTTGGCCTTGTGAGCTTCTAGAGTCTTGGTGAACTTGTTGGCGTGGCTACGCTCGGCTTTGGCCAAGGTTTCAAACCAGTCAGCGATTTCATCAAAGCCTTCATCTCTTGCTTCTTTGGCCATGCCAGGATACATGTCTGAATACTCATGTGTCTCGCCATGGATAGCAGCTTCAAGAGCTTCGGCAACAGTCTTGGCGCTCATGCCAGTGCCGGGTTCGCCGGCACCACCATTGATCAAATATTCCATGTGACCATGTGCGTGACCAGTTTCACCTTCGGCTGTGCTACGGAATACGCTGGCCACTTCTGGAGCACCAGCGATGCCCGCCATGTTTTCGAAATACAAATAACGACGATTTGCCTGGCTCTCACCACTGAATGCTGCTTTCAAGTTTTCTTCGGTACGAGTACCTTTTACACTTTTTGCCATTTACTTCTCCTTTTATAAAAAATTAGCAATTACATTTTAACATATTCTTCTTTGAAACAGCCACATTCTGGACAAATGTAGTTGTCACTAAGATCTTCAAATTTACCGTGTTCGGCTTCGTCATGCACGTGACCGCACACTTGGCAAACATATTGCTCCATGATTTTCTCCTTGAGTTAGTGTTACTACTGATTAATATTGTACTATTATTTACTCTATTAATCTATAGATTTCCATAGATTGTGCCTATGGACCAATGAATATATTTTTATGGTTTTTTTGAGCCAATATATTCGTGGCTGTAACACACACGATAGGCATCTCGGGCAGTGGTAGTGCCACCATATCCGGGCATTTCTCTTACCGTGCCATCCTTTTTAATGTAGCTGGCCGCACGTGATTTTCGGTTGGTACTGGTGGGTCTCCACAAAGGACTTTTCTCTCTGTGTTCACCAAAACTAGGATGGGCTGTTTTTGAGAAATATCTATAACCACGACTCACATACATTTCGGCTATAGCATCACTGAAGGCTGTGCCTATGCCCAGTCCCTGGAATTCTGGTAATACTACAGTCCTATGACCTCGCCAGTAACTGTGGATGTCACGATTGGTCGAATGTATGGCAGCATGAAAAGCCACGGGTTTGTCACCGATCAGACCCACATAGCAGTGGACGCTACGACTCATTCGGGTATCTAGATAGTGATACTTACTAAAATATTGCCAAGTTTTTGGACTTGTGCCTCGGATGGTGAGTGTAATTGGTGGTCGTCTCCCCAGTCGATGAAGTGCCCTCCGATTATCTAATACCTGTAGGTCGGTATCGTACACCCAGTCTGGATCCAGCCAGTCTATGATATCTCTGTGGCAACTTGCAATATACAGCACTCCAGGATTTTTATTGAACCATTGTCTCACACTATAGGCCAGACTCTTGGCTGTGTCACGATCTACTACCGACGTAAATTCGTCAATACATTGGATACCTTGATCCAGAGCCATGGCCATCTCAAATCTGTGATATTCACCATTGCTTAGTGTAGACGGAGGTCTGAACCAAGCCGGTATGCTACGCAAGCCAGCGGCCAGTAACAGTTCCTCACCGCGTTCTGGTGAGCTAAAGTTTTCAATCACAGTGGAGCAAGGACTTATGGCAATGGCCTGACGGCTGTTGAGGTTGCGTAGTATGGTACTTTTGCCCGATCCTGATGTGCCCACGATCAGCACAATACCTTCTTGGGGCAGTTCAGGAATTGTGATAGTAGGCTCTACATAATCCTTGATATCGTACCGGGTACGTATGGTTTCTAAGTAATCACTCATTGAGATTCTTGTTCAAACAACTGTTTAAAAAAAAATTCCGCACTTACGGGCATCATTTCTTCAGCTTGGGCTTCGGTAATTGTTGCGAGAGTTTTAAAATCGTTGACTTGATACCTGGCCCATTTTCCTTGTGGAATGCCCTTGGGTTGAACATAGCCAGTACTGGTATCCAAAATAATTTCAACTTCTTTGAGCCCTTTGTAGGCCTTGTGTGGTATGGCAAAAAAATAAAAACGTTTCTGTTCTCGGCTGTAGCACAAAGCACGTATCAGCCCTATTTTGTTGCCTAGACTGGTGATTTTAAAACTGTTCATCCAAAGATCTTTGGCCACGTTGTTGTTTCTGAATTGACTGGTGGCTTTTTTGGCATCACTGTTGTCGGTTCCGTCGCGCCCATCTTCGCTGATGCGTTGGTAGGTGCCATTGCTGTTTTGAGCCAATGCATTTTCCAGCACACTTTCAATCTGTAATTCTCCGGTTTCTACCAGTTCTCTATATAGGTTCAGTTCAAGAGGACTGGCATTGGGCCAGCGCCAAGGTGCTAGGAATTCAAAAAACTTGCGATCTTCGTCAGTTACTTGTCGTGTGCTCATATCAAATTACCAGATGTTTAAAGTAATTGTAATGCTTTTCCAAGGTCCAAGTCAACGGATCAATCGCCGTTCCGTCGTGTGTTTGATAGGTTGCTTCAAACACGTTGGTATAACGTTCAAACGGCAACCACATGTTGGGAGTTTTGCTGGCCCACCCAGCGTCTTTGAGAGCCATGTGTTTGGCCCGACTCAATCTCACTGTGGGCGCATTCAAGGCCTGTTCCACTGTAATAGCTTGAGCCAACAAAAGGTCGCGGATTCGTGCAGCCGGAATCAAGTGCTCAAAATCGCAATCATCGTCGGCTCCAATTTCGTGATAGTGAGCTTTCATGCCATCTCGCTGTTGGATACAGTATTCGTGATATCTACGCAGATAATAATCAATGTCGTTGCGGATTTCACGTAACAGTTGTTGATCATTTTCTACTGCATGATATTCCTCAACCAGGCGTTCAATGTGTTGTTTGCAGTGTGCGGCCACGGTACGATAAGTTTCTGGTGTGCGCTGGGTTTTACCATACACCGGCGCAATGAAACTGTCAAGACTCTCTTTGAGCATTATTCGGACTCCGGAAACAGGCCAGGTGCTACATTGCCTTCTTGGATGCCGACCCGGGCACCATCACCGTGATAGGGCAATTCCAATGTGCCACCGTTGCGTAGGTGTAGTTCACGCATGAAGTTGGCCATGGCAGTGGGCGCCACCCAACCAGCGCCAGGATGGCTGTGTTCCCATTGTACCTTGGCCTTGGCATGTAACAAATGACTGCTTTTGAATGTTTGTTTGCAGGATTCCAACAAGGTTCTCATCCAACCTGCAGGCAATTTTACTGTGCCTGTGGTACCTGCCAGTCTTTGCAATTCATACAAGCCAATAAACACACCTTGATCGATTTCTTCTTGCAAGGGATAAACTTGTTTGACAGCGGCCAAGATTTGATTTAATATTTTGCCCGATTCGTCCAACTCAATGGCCTTCTGTGCATATTTGAAATGGCTGAAGAAATAGTCATGATCACCACGCAAGTTGTCGCTGGCACGGCTACCCTTGTCCTGCAGGTCAATTAAGTTGTTGTCAAATTGATCTTGCATGGTTCTGGCGCGAACATTTTTGATATCACGGCTACCATTTTTGTAACGTACCAAAGCATTGCGATGCAAGTCGCCAGGATTTAATCTCTTGACGCCAGTGTCGTTGAGCATTTCAAATGCGTATGATGCAAAATTTTTATCTACGGTTTCGACCACAGCACAAGGTATGTTTTCAAATCCCAAGATGGTGGCTGCTACTGTGCGATGTTGGCCATCGTAGGTGTAGATCTTGTCATCGTCGGGGTGAGTACAGGCACTGACGGGACTGCAAATCTGTGGATCCCATTTTTTCATGATGTTGATCACGTGTTTGTGAAGTACGTCACGCTGAACTTCATAGTCAATCCACAGCGAACTGATCTCTACCATGGTGGACTTTGGAAAAGTTTTTTGAAGGGTTTGCGCTCGGTTGCGCCAGCCAGTCAGCTCTTTTTGAGTGACATTGTAGTGGACTCGGATTTGTTGCTCGACTTCACGGGCCACGTCCGTGAGTTTTCTTGTAAGGCGTTGTGCCATGTTTTCTCCTTCGTTACCCGACACCATGCGGGATTGGTTAAAATGACTACTCTAACTCTTATTATACTACAAATGGGTCTACTTGTCAACCCCTATGTAAGTGCGCACTAACAAATGCTCTGACGCCCCCCGGCGGTTACTATACCACAAGCCTGTGCTACAACCAGTTGGTAGCACGTCTTGGTTGCCTGATCGGGCTCAGCAAGACTCAACCTATGGCTCTCC
>JACCED010730114.1_pt1 | contig 24967 bp, 26 predicted proteins | sample 7455021 | NCBI WGS metagenome assembly JACCED01 (sample SAMN15323456, study PRJNA562643) | freshwater metagenome | isolation source: river surface water | place: USA:Blue River Watershed | collected 2017-08-19
AGCGCCGCCGCGAGGAGCTGTCGCAAGAGTCGGACTTCTTCGGCTCGATGGATGGTGCGTCCAAGTTTGTCAGCGGCGACGCGATCGCCGGCATTCTGATTCTGTTGATCAACCTGATTGGCGGCATCGCCATCGGCCTGGGCCAGCACAACATGCCCCTGGGCGAAGTGGGCCGCGTCTACACGCTGCTGGCGATCGGTGACGGCCTGGTGGCCCAGATCCCGGCGCTGTTCTTGTCGCTGGCCACCGCCATCATCGTCACGCGCGTGACCACCTCGGAGTCGGTGACCGAGCAGGCGTCTTCGCAGCTGGCCAATCCCTCGGCCTTGTTCATTGCTGCCGGCATCCTGGGCATGCTGGGCTTGGTACCCGGTATGCCACACGCCGTATTCCTGACCCTGGGCGCTGCCGCTGCAGCCGTGGGCCTGGTGTTGGTGGACCGCAAAGAGAAATCGCGCACCGCTGAAGAGGCGGCTGCTGCGCCCACGACTGACGCGCCCAAGGAACTCGATTGGGACGATGTGGAATCGGTGGACTTGATCGGCCTGGAGATCGGCTACGGCCTGATTCCCCTGGTCAACCCCGACACCGGTGGCCAGCTCATGACCCGCGTCAAGGGCGTGCGCAAGAAACTCTCGTCCGAGCTGGGTTTTCTGGTCTCCCCGGTGCGCATTCGGGATGTTCTGAGTCTTGAACCCGACAGCTATCACATCGTGCTGCACGGCGTTGTGCGCGCGCGCGGCACGGTCAAGGTCGGACGCGAGCTGGCCATTAACCCGGGTAGCGTGTACGGCAAGCTCGAGGGTACCGCCACGCGCGAACCGGCGTTTGGCCTCGAGGCGGTGTGGATCGATCCGGGCCAGCGTGACATGGCCCGCACCCTCGGCTACACCGTGGTCGACGCCGCCACCGCCATCGCTACCCATATGAACAAGGTGCTGCGTGACAACGCCGCCGAGTTGCTTTCGCACGACGAGACCCAGAAGTTGCTGGATAAGTTGGCCGCGCGCCACCCGAAGCTGGTGGAAGAACTGGTGCCGGGTAAGCTGCCCCTGGGTGTGGTCACGCGTACGCTGCAGAACCTGCTGACCGAAGGCGTGCCGATTCGCGACATGCGCACCGTGGCCGAGGCCCTGCTGGAAGCCAGCGCGCGCTCGCAAGACCCGGACATCCTGACCACCATGGTGCGGCCCAAGCTGGGACGCATGATCGTGCAAAGTCTGCTGGAGTCGAGTGACACGCTGCAGGTCATGACCCTGGCCCCGCAGGTCGAACAACTGCTGCACAACGTGCTGCAGCAAGGCGCGCCCGGCGCGCCGCCGGTACTAGAACCCGGCATGTCCGAAAGCCTGTTCAACGCGCTGCGTGACAGCGCGCGCAAGGTGGAAGAAACCGGCGTAGCCGCCGTGCTGGTGGTCTCGCCCTCGATTCGTCCGTGGTTGTCGCAGGCCGCGCGCCATCGAATCAGCGACCTGACCGTGCTGTCCTACAGCGAGATCCCGGACGACCAGGCGGTGAAGGTCGTCTACACCGTCGACGCCGAATTCAAGTCCTCGCGCCAAGCCGTTACCTGAAAGCCCTGAGCCATGCAACTCAAACGCATCCTCGCCAAAGACAGCCGCACCGCCATGGACCTTGCCATGGCGCGCTACGGGAAGGACGTGCTCGTCGTTTCCAGCCAAAGCGTGGCCGGACAAGTGGAACTGGTGGTCGCCCTGGACGTGGCGCCGCCGACTGCACCCGCGCCTGTCGCTTCGAGCGAACCTAGTGCTTTCACGCAGGCGTTCCGCCGCGCGCTGGGCCCCATGCCCGAGCCTGAACTGGAAGACGAACCGCTGCCGACCACCGCCGAGATCCTGGCTGCGCGTCAAGCGACGCCCACCCTCGCGGCGCAGCCTGCGCCCGCTCCGGTGACGGCGCCGACGCCCGAGCCGGCGCCAGTGGCCGCCGCCCCGGTGGCTGCTCCGGCTGTTGCCGCCGCTGCCGACGATCTGCGAGGCCGCGAGGTGGTGGATCTGGTACGACGCGAGATCTCCGCGCTGCGTAAAGAATTTGCCCTGGGCCGTCAGGTCCAGGCCTGGCAAGACGGTCGTTCGTGGCCGGCCGCCGTGCGTCCCATCGTGGACGCCTTGCAGGAGGCCGGCATGCCGGCGGGCCTGCGCGCGCTCTTGTCCGATGGTCTGCAGGAAGCCCCCGATGCGCTCAGCGCACTGGCCACCATGCGCGACGTGATGGAGGGCGCTCTCACGGGCATGCCCACCGCCACGATCGGCCGTGGCCTGCATGCCATCTGCGGTCCGTCCGGTGCCGGCAAGACCCTCATGGTCACGCGGCTGGCGCGTGTCGCTGCCATGCACCTCACGCCGCAGCGTGTGGCCCTGATTGCCTTCAACGATGCGCGAAGTGGCGCCTGGAGCCAGACCCGCGTGCTCGCCGCGCAGGCCGGTGTCAATTGCTGGCGCGCCAGTGATGTGGCCACGCTGCGTCTGCTAGTCGAGGAACTGCGCGAACGCACGGTGATCCTGATCGACACCGCAGGTGTGGATCCGCAGGCCCAGGCCGCGCTGCTGCGGTCGGCCGATCTGGGCATCGAGACCCACCTGCTGCTGCCGGCCGATGCCTCCATCGGCAGCGTCAAGCGACTGCTCGCCGAGGGCGAAGCGTGGCGCAGCCTGATGGTGGGCAAGGTCGACGAAAGTCAGTCGCCGTGGCCGCTGCTGCAGGCCCTGTGTGACCAGCGCGTCCCGGTCTCGTGCATGGCTGCCTCCGGTGATGTGCAGGCTCAGGCCCGTCCCTTCCAAGCGCGTCGCCTTCTCGATGCCGCGTTTGATCGTCTGCGTGGTGACCTGTCGATCGACATGCGCGCCACCGCGTCGAGCGACGCGAGCGTTGCCCCGGCGTATCGTTCCGTTCATTCCTTGTCTGAAAGCCTTGCATGAGCACTCAGTTGCGCACCCCTCAGGTCATCGGCGTCGCCAGCGGCAAGGGCGGGGTCGGCAAGACCACGGTCGCTGTGAACCTGGCTGCAGCCCTGGGCATGCGCGGTCACCGCGTCTTGTTGCTCGATGCCGATCTGGGCATGGCCAACGCGCAGGTGGCCCTGGGCGTGCGCAGTCCCCTGAACATCAGCCACCTGCTGGCGGGCGAGAAGACGCTGCAGGAGATGCTGGTCACCGCAGCGCCGGGCGTGCAACTGGTTCCCGGTGCATCGGGCCTGCGTGACATGGCCGCATTGGACATGAGCCAGGTGGCCACCATCATTCATGCCTTCGATGAACTGCAGGAGTCGGTCGACTACCTGATCGTGGATGTAGCCGCGGGCATCTCGCCCTCGGTGCTCACCTTCATGGCGGCCTGTCAGCGCCGCATCGTGGTGCTGCAGGATCAGCCGGCCGCCATCGCCGATGCCTATGGCCTGATCAAGGTGATGACGCAGGATCAAGACCTGGACGAAATCTACCTCGTGGCCAACTCCGTACAGGGCGATGCCCATGGCCAGCAACTGGCGCAGTTCGTCAACGACGTGACGCTCAAGTTCCTGGGGTGTACGGTCAAGTATCTCGGTTGCGTGGGCGCCGATGAATCGGTGCAGCAGGCCCAGCGCAAGTACCGCAGCGTGATTGACTTCGCCCCCAGCAGCCGCGCGGCCTCCGACTTGCGCCGTCTGGCGCAAGCGCTGGAGAAACTGCCGCCGCTGCAGGAGCCGGGTGGGCAGATGCAGTTCTTCATGGGGCGCATGCTGCAGGCGCAGCAGGCCGCCACCTGAGGCGGTCGAGACAGGAGACGTGATGGAAGCCGCACTCGAACTGTACGAAAGCGCCCGAGGTCGCCAGGAGCAACTGGTGATCTCGCACATGCCGATGGTCAAGCGCGTGGCCTTTCACTTGCGCGGACGTATCCCGCCGCTGCTCGATCTGGACGAACTGATTCAGGTGGGCATGCTGGGTCTGATTGAAGCCGCGCGAGGCTACGACCTGCGGCGCGGCATACCCTTTGAACACTTTGCCCTCAGTCGCGTGCGCGGCGCCATGCTCGATGAAGTGCGCCGCGTGTCCGACCTCACACGTTCCTCGGTTGCCTTCAACAAAAGCGAGAACGCGGCCGCTCACAAGCTGGTCGCCGAGCTCGGTCGCATGCCCACGCAGGGCGAGTTGGCCGAGTCCATGGGCAAGGACATCGGTTCGTTTCACCGCGAGCAAGGTCAAGCCTGGCGCAGCGAGACCTTCTCGATCGAGGAGGTGAGCGAGGAGGTGATGAACATCGCCGCCGAGCACGGCACCCAGCCGGAGGCACAGGTCGAGCGCGCGCAAATGTTGGAGGCCCTGGCGGGCGCGATTCAGGAGCTGCCCGAGCGCGATCAATTAATTATTTCGTTGTATTACGTCGAGGAGCTTAATCTCAAGGAGATCGGTGAGATACTCGGTGTGAGTGAATCGAGGATCAGTCAACTTCTCACTGCCATCGCCAAGAAGTTGCGTGCGCAACTTCAACCAGCGGTTTAGATTTCCTTATTTGCGTGAGATTGACCTCCTCAAGGTTTGAAAGGTAGCTATGTTCGGCATGTTCAAGAAGCCCGAGGACGATGAGCGCACACGTGCGGTCGCCGCCTACGAAAAGGCTGTCTCGCTGACCTCAGACGGTCATGAGGCGCGCAGCCTGCGGCTTCGATTGGGCATGTTGTGCCGCGCCCACCTGGACAAGACCTTTGTTGCCGGCGCGCAGCAGATGGAGTCCTACGAACTGGCCTGCGCGCTGGCCATCCAGCAAGCCAAGCCCCCGCCCGACCCTCCCGAGGCGCCCCTGTTCCAGAAGGTCAAGTCCTCGACGGGCGAGGTGCAGGTGTACCTGCCCAAGGAATACGCCGACGAGGCCTTCGCCATTGGCATGCTCTATCAAAAGACCGAGCTGAACGCCGAACAGGCGATCGCGGCCGCCCAGCGCTTGGCCGACCGGATCTCGTATGACGCGCTCCAACTGACATCGGCTTTCGTGGCCTTGCAGTTCCTGCGCGACGAGCTGGCTGCCGAGGCCGAGGCCGCGGCGGAGGAAGCCGGCGAGGGCGGTGAGAGCGACGCTTCGGGCGAAGCCGCAGTTGCCGATCCCGCCGCGCCCAAGGGCTGAAGCCAGAGCCGGACGGCGCGTCCACGGCCATGTTGACTCTCACGCTCTTGCTCTTGATGGCGGTGGCCATCGCGGTGCTGGTCGTGCTGGTGATCTACCTCGTGGATCGCTTCAACGGGCTGGAGCGCGATACCAAGCAGATGCTACAAAACATGCAGCAGGCTGCGCCCCTCAAGCCCACAGGCCCTTATGGCGGCCTGTCTGGTAAGGCCCTTTGGGATGCGGTGTCCGGAAATCCGCCCGAGGGCTTCGATGATCTCCTGCTCGATGGCGTTCGAAAGCGCTATCGATTGCTTTTGGATGAACATATAGGGTTCATTTTTCAAGAAGGCGTCTCGGACCAGTCCAAAGGCTTTGACGCCGTGCCTGCCAGTTCGCGCATGGTCCGCACCCCGCGCAGCCAGGTCGAATCCTGGCTGCCTGCCGAGGCGGTCGAAGCGATTTACCGCTGCGGACAGGGTCAAGCGCGCAATGACCCGTCCGAACTGCCCGCGCTGCGGCAGCGGCTGGACGAGGTGTGCGCCCAGCTGCATATCCAGGCTGGCTTGGAGGTGCTGCATTCCGCCTCCGCCTTGCTGATGCCGGCTCCCGCCGCGCCGCCCCCAGCCCCTGCGGAAGCGGCAGCCCCCCCCGCGCCCTAAAGTCTGGGCCGCTGTGTCCGATTCTTCGTGGGAGCGAATGCAACCGACGGAGAACAACGCACCATGCGCCTGCACAAACTAGCTTATGACGGCTATGCCGCCGTTCAGGTGGCCACCGGCGTGGCCACAGCGGACAACGTCAAACTGATCCTGATGCTGTTCGATGGTCTCCTGGAGAGCATGGCTGCTGCCCGTGGGCACATCGTCCATGGCAACACGGCCGACAAAGGCAAGTCCATTGCGCGCTGCAGCCGCATCATCATGGGTCTGCAAAGCTCCCTGGATTTCGAGCAGGGCGGCGATCTGGCTCGCAACCTGGGCGACCTGTATGGCTACGTAACCCGTCGCCTGGTGCACGTCAATGCGCAAAACGATCTGGTCGTTCTGGACGAAGTTCGTGGCCTGATGGCCGAGATTCGCGATGCCTGGGCCAGCCTGCCGGGACTGATGCCTGGCCGCGTTCAGGCGCCGGCCCTGAACTGACTTTTACTTCGGGGACTGCCATGAAGCACACCTACCTTGCTGCCGCTCTGCTGGGGCCCTTCCTGGCCGGTTGCATGACGCTGGCGGCCGAGGCCAACGCACCGGCCGCTGCCAATCCCGCGCCGGCTGCAGCCGCACCTGCGGCGCCCGCAGCGGCCAGCATGATTGCGCCGATGGTCGAAAAGCGCGAGACCCTGGTGGCCACGGGCTACGCGGTCATCAGCGTGCAAAACCACAAGCTGGCCGCGCAGCAACGCCTGATGGCGATCCGCGCGTCCAAGCTCGATGCCTATCGCGCCCTGACCGAGCAGGTCTACGGCCAGCACCTGGATGCAAGCACCACGGTCGCCGACATGGTGGTGATGAACGACACCTTCCGCACCCGCGTCGAAGGCGTGGTGTACGGCGCTGTGCTCGTGAGCATCACCCCCGTGGGCGATGACACCTACGAGACCACCATGTCCCTGGACCGCCAGGTGGTCAACGACCTGCGTGCCCTGTACCTGGGCCAACTGGCGGCGAGGCGCAAATGATTCGCCGTGGCTGGCTGCTGGCTGGCTGCCTGGCCACCGCGATCGGGGCGCAGGCGCAGACCGCGCCCGTGGCCGCAACGATCGACCCTGAGCGCCAGCTGCAGGCGATCCGCGACGCGCTGATCGAAAAGACCCTGGCCGCGCCGGTGCGTGTGCAGTCCTACGGCTGGATCGACACCGAAGGCCGGCTGCATGAAAGCACCCAGTTCAGCTCCGACACCCAGGTGCGCGGTGTGCGCGTGCAGGCGTATGTCGAGGACGCGGCGGCGCCGGTGCGCGTGCAGGTCGATGCCCATACCCAGGCCCTGCCTTCGGGCCTCGGCCCGCGTGCCGAGGCCGACCCCCAGCGTTGCCTATCCACTGCACGTCGCTGGCGCCAGGCCCTGCACGTCGAGACCAAGCTCGGCGCGGCCCTCGTCCCCGTGTCGGCCTCCAGCCTCGCGCCCATGGCGGCCCGCGTGCAGCAGGCCTTCATTGGCGCTGCCAGCGAATCGCGTCGCTGGGTGGCGCAGCCGCGTCCGGCGCAGGCCGCGACGGCCTACGAGCAGGCCTTGTTTGGCAGTGATCTGGATCGCACCGAGTGGCTGGCCCGCATCGAGCTCAGTGGTAGCGAGGTCGAACCCCTGGCCCATATCGAGGTGGCGCCGCTGAATCAGCCCGCCAAGTCGCACCGTGTGTCGGTGTCCTTGTGGGGACTGGGCACGACGCCGCAGGCCCTGCTCACGGTCATGTCCGAAGCCCTGGCTTCGCTGGAGCGCCAAAGCGCGTGCGAGCCCCTGTGGTACGCCGTGGCGGGTGAGGGCGAACAACTGTATTTGCGCGAGGGTGTTCGTCATGGGTTGCAGCCCGGTGACCGACTGCTGCTGGTCGAGCGCCAGCATCTGCCCTCTCGCCTGCTCGAGCCCGGCGCTGCCCGCGCCATGGCGCTGGTGCAGGTGGGTGCGCCCTCCGCGCGGGGCACGCCCCTGCGTTGGCTTGCCGGTCCCCGACCGGCCCAGTTCGGCGACTGGGTGGTGTTGCCCCTGTAGCGCGGTGCTGGCCGCACGAGGAGACTGAATTCATGGACCGCCTGACCCACCTGCCGACTCGCTGGCTCGCCGCTGGCTTATTCCTGGCTGCCGCCGGTGCGGCCAGTGCCGCCGATACACCGGCTGCGGCGCCTGCTGCTGCGGCAGCCCCCGCGCCTGCCGCAGCCCGTCCTGCCGCCCCCCTCAAGCCGCCGACCCGCCAGGCCCTGGAAACGCTGCTCGGGGCGCTGCCGCCCCAAGCCCAGGGGCAGACCGAGGGCCCGGTGCGCGTGCGTGTCACCGCGTTGCGCGGTGAGACGGTGGATGCCGTGATCCGACGCACCATGGGCGATATGCCTTTCAAGGAAAACTTCCTGCGGGGCGTCTTCCTCGAACTCAATGCCGCCGCCGTGCAGCCGGGTACCACCCGCCTGATTGCCGGCTCGCAGTTGCAGGTGCCGCATCTGGAAGATCTGCGTAGCCATCTGCAACGGGTCCTCGGCCCCTCGCAAACCGCGGGCGCCGCAGCCCCTGCGATGGCATCTACCGACAAGCGCCACTGGGTCCGTTTCCCCTGACCGCCCCGGGGGCGGCATGATCACCAGCGCCGAAACCTCTCCGCTGACGCCGCGCGCGCCGGTGATCCTTCTGGAGGGTCGCTTGCCCATGTTCGAGGCGCCGGCGGTCGCGGCGCTGGGCTTGCGTGACGGCCAAGTCGTGCGGCCCTTGGTCGAGGCGCGTGAGGGCCAACTGCAGCTGTTGCTCCAAGGCCTGGCGATTGCGGTGCCACCGCAGCTGCGCCTGGCTGCCGGCAGCCGTGCGCCCTGGCAGGTGCGGCTCGATGCCAATGGTCGTGCGACGCTGGTGCCAGTCGATGACGACACGCCCGGGCCCCTGGCGCCCCTTGCGACAGGCCGTGAGGTCTCGGCCGAGCGGGTCACGCAGACCGCCGCGGGTCGGCTCGAGCAACTGGCGCTGCGTCCCCCTGGCATGTCCAACTTGAGCGCGCTGATGCAGCCTGGCGCGTTGGCCGCCTTGTTTCAGGCGGCGCCGCAAAGCGAGATCGGGGCGCAGATCGAGCAGTTGCTACGTCAGTGGCCCCAGACCAGCCAGATCACGCCCGAGTTGCTGCGACGCATGCTGCGCCAGGGTGGCTGGGCGCAAGAGGCTGCCCTTGCGCGTGGACAAAAGCCCGCTGCGGGGGAGGGGCTCGACGCCAAATCGATCCTGCGCGATCTGTTGTCGGACTGGACTGAGTCTTCTCCTGCCACACGCGCGTTGCTGCAGGGGGCGCTGGACGATATCGAGTCGCGCCAGCTGCAGTCGGCGATCGATACCGCGGCTGGTCGCGACCTGGCGTTCTCGATGCTGCTGCCTTTTGCCGACGCGCCGCCGGTGCAGGTGCGTTGGTCACGGGCCCGCGAGCGTGGGCAAGAAGGCGAGGGCGGCGCATCGCCCTGGGTGGTGGATTTGCACACGCGCAGCAGCGTCTTCGGCGAGGTTTGGCTGCGCACCCGTATCAGCGAACGCACGCGGGTCGAACTGGTGATGTGGGCGCAGCGCGCCGAGCTGGTGGCCCAGGCGCGCGCCAGCAGCCCCAGCCTGACCGCCTGGCTTCAAGAAGTGGGTCTGCGAATGACGAGCATTCAGATCATTCACGGCTCGCCGCCTCCGGGCATCGAGCCCTCCGGGGCGCCCAGCGGCGAGTCCGGTCGTCTCGTGGATTTGCGCGCATGAACTGTTGCCCCCACGCTCGCCCGCTGCGCGTGGCTCACTGCCCTCTGAGGGGGCTTTCGCGCCTTGGGGCGACCCGGCGGCGCGCATGAACCCACGTTCTGCTCCCCGCGGCATGCGCGAGGCCGTGGCCCTGGCCTACGGCGATCGACCCACGCCGGTCGTGACCGCGCGCGGGCAGGGCGAGGTGGCCGACCGGATTGTGCAGGAGGCGCAGCGCCAGGGTGTCCACGTGGCTGAAGACCCCGCACTGCTGGCCATGCTCTCGCGGGTCGATATCGACGAGGCCATTCCGCCCGAGGTCTATTCCGCTGTAGCGGTGGTGCTCTCGTGGGTGTACTGGCTGCGGGGCATGCAGCCGGGCGATGAAAAGAAACGGTGAGGGCGCCTTGGCGCCTGAGGGAATTAGGCTTCGCTGTAAACGCGGCGACCGCCGCGACGCGAGAGCTGCCCCATTCGGTCGTACAGGTCCACCGAGGCGGTGGTGTCGGCCGATTGCAGGGAGCGCAGGGTTGCGCCCACCACCTCGATTTGGCGGGTCACCAGCATCTCATTGCGGCGGTAGGCATTGCGGCAGCCTTCCAGGGCCTCGATCACCTGGATCCAGGCCGGCGGCTGTTCGGGCAGGGCGGCGATCTGGTAGGCCGTGGTTTGCAGGGCCTCGAGCAGGGCAATTTTTTCGTTTTGCAGGGGTTCGAGGCGGTCGAAGGACTGGGTGCGCAGCACCTCGAATTCCTCTTGAAGCAGGGTGTCCAGTGCCTGAACGCGCGCCTGAGCGGCGTCCAGATCAAGCAGGTCCGACTCACCGGCGGCGAGCGAGGGCTGGAGGGCGGCCTGTGTCATGTGGATGGCTTATTCGCGGATCATCTGCTCGAGGGCCATGAAGCTCTCGGCCATGCGGCGCGCATCCAGCGGGTACAGGCCTTGTTCGACCTGGCGCTTGATCGCTTCCACCTTCGCGCGGTCGAACTCGGGCTCGGCCGATGCCTGACGGGCGACCGCACTCAGCTCCAACGTGTCGGCCGGGGCCGGCGTGGCGGGGCGGGCGGGGGGCGCATCGGCGGCCTTTTCGGCTTGATCAGCCTTCTCGGCGCGCTCTGCGACCAGGCGCTCCACCGAGTTGGCGGATGCCATGCGGTTCCATTGGGTGATCGGATCGGTCATACGGGCTCTTTCTGCGGCTCGGAACACAAGTCCGGGCTCGACGTGTCTGAGGAATCGGCTCCCCGCCAGAAAACTTGAGGGCTGATCGACAGGAAGATCATTCAAAGGCCCTGGGCCGTATTCTGGCCGTTCACGACCGCCGAGACGATGCGTCCGGTATCGCGGTTTTTAAGTCGAATGGTCTCACCCATGCGTCCGTCGTCCAGGGCTTCGAGCCGGGCCGAGACCATCAGGCCGGACACCGGCGCCCAGGTCGCCAGCACCGTCTGACCCCGTTTGACCAGGGTCGGCGTGGCTTGGGTGGGTTGAACCAGGCCCGCGGGCACCATGACCGGTGTCGAGTTGGCGGCAAACGCGCCAGGCGCAGCGGCGGGGGCCGACATCACGGCGCTCGGGGGCAGCATCACCTTGAGGAAAACCTGCCAATTGTTCTGGGGGCAACGTGCCCGCAGCATGCTTTCGTTGCCCGCAAAGGGCAGGTCGAACTGCCAGCCTCCCTCGCAGCCCCGCGACTGCACCCGGGGGTCCATGGCCTGCACGCCGATGGTGGACGACTTCACTTGGTGGCGACCGGCCAGCCAGGCCTGGGCCCGGGAGACGAGCTCGGCTTCGCTGCCCGCAGGGACGTTGGCCTGCGCGCAGGCCAAGCCGGCGGCACCCGCCAGTAGGCTGGCAGCGAGCAGTCGTATCGGTCGATCAAGGCACGGCATTTGCAGCTCCTGAGGGGGTGAGGAATTTCCGACACCCCGTTTGAATACACCACTAACTGCAAGATCGAGGCCAACTTCATGGACATCACGTCTCCCGCACCGAGCCCGAATGCGCAGGTCACCGTGCGCCGTGGCGACACCCTGATTGGTCTGGTCAAGGCGCATTACAAAGGCCAGGGCGTGACCCTGGACGAGCGGCAGGCGTTTCTGGCGGCCTTGCGGACAGCCCGCACCAATGGCCTTGCCGATGCCGACCAGATCCAACCGGGGCAGATCGTGCGGATGGAGTCTCCCGCTGCGCTGGCCGAGGGCCCTGGCGCGGTGCGCCTGGGGGCTGTGGCGGCGCCTTCCACCGCCGACGTACTGGCGCAGAGGGCGCCGTCGCCGGTTTTCGAGCGCACGCTGACACGCGCGGTGGAGCGCGGCTTCATTCCCCCGCATGAACAGGAGGCAGTACGCCAACGCGTGGCCCGCCTGGGACAAGACTATGGCTTTTCGCCCGACGACTTCGCGCGGGTCGCGCTGATTGAAAGCGATGGTCTGAATCCCGCCGCCAGCAATGGCCGCTGCCACGGAATCATCCAGTTCTGTGCCGGCCCGGGGCGCGGCGCGGCCAGCGTCGGGTATCTGGCCCAGCCCCAGGCGATCGCCCGCAGCAGCGTGCTGCAGCAGCTGGACCTGGTGGACCGCTACTTCCAGGATGTCGGTTTGCCACGCGGGGGCAAGCTCGCTCTGGACGATCTGTATCTGGCGGTGTTGTCGCCGGCCGCACGGGCCCAGCGCGCCAGCGATGCGCCGCTGCCCATTGCCGGCGTGCAGGCGCGCGCCTTGTACGAAGCGGGTCAGCGCGAAGGTGTGATCACGCGGCGTTCCCTCACAAAGGGTCTGCTGCGTCACGCGCAGGAGCGACTGTCGGAAAACCCACCGGCCATCGCGACCTTGTCGCAGGCCGGCAGCACTTGGCCGCAGCAGCGGCAATGACTTGCCGATCCTGGCGACGAAACGTCGGGAATCACTCAATTTGGCGTGTGGCACAGCTCTTGCAGAAATCGACCGGTTGCTGGATTTCTTGAGACCTGAGTGTCAGGAATCCGGCGTGTTGTCCAACCCGCTACCGGATTCAAGGAGCGCAGATGAAATTGCTGGAAGGAGCCCTGGGACTCCACGAGCAGGCCCTGCAGGTCAGGACCCGGCGCATGGAGGTGCTCGCCCAGAACATCGCCAACGCGGACACGCCCAATTACAAAGCGCGCGACATCGACTTTCGGTCGGTGCTGGCTGAAGTGGGCACCTTGCCCACCTCGATGAAGGCGACGCATGAACGTCACCTGTCCGACGGCGAAATGCCGGGGGCCGACGGTTTGCGCTATCGCATGCCTTTTAACACCGCCATGGACGGCAACACCGTCGAGATGAGTGTGGAGCAGGCGCAATACGGTAAGGCCGCGGCCGAATACCAGGCGACCCTGAGCTTTCTGGAGAACCGAATCAGCAGTGCCCGCAAGGCCCTGCGAGGAGATTGACCATGTCCTTTGACAACATCATCGGCGTCGCGGGCTCCGCCCTCAATGCGCAACTCACACGCCTGAACGCCACCGCGTCCAACCTGGCCAACGCCAGCACGGTCTCCGGCAATGAAGCCGACGCGTTTCGTGCCAAGCGCCCGGTCTTCAAGGCGCTGTTCGACGAACAGATGCAGCAAAACGGCAACCCTTATGTGGGCGGCGTGCAGATCGATCGCCTGGTCGATGACCCGGCGCCGGCGCGCATGGTGTTTCAGCCGACCAACCCGCTGGCGAACAAGGACGGCTACGTCTATCAGTCCAACGTGAGCGAAGTCTCCGAGATGGTGGAAATGATGGCCGCTGCGCGCTCGTATCAGAACAACGTCGAGGTGATCAACACGGCTCGCCAGCTGATGTCGCGCACCCTTGAGATCACCAAGGCCTAAGGAGACTATCGATGGTCGTCGCCACCACCACCGCTGCCAGCCGCCTAGGCATCACCTCGTACGAGGATGCCAAGGCCGCCACCGGCACGGGCAAGGAAGAAATGGGCAAGCAGGATTTTCTGACCCTGTTCACCGCCCAATTGAAGAATCAGAACCCGCTGGATCCGGTCAAAAACGAGGCCTTCGTCGCCCAGCTCGCCCAGTTCTCGCAACTGGAGGCCCTGACCAATATGCAGGGGTCGCTGGACAAATTCGTCACCGCCCAATCGGCTGAACGCATGCTCAATGGCGCCAACCTGATTGGCAAGCGGGTGCCGGTGGCTGACGGTATGTCGCGGCTTACCGCCGGCGGAAACGTCACGGCCAGCCTCGACCTGCCCAATGGCGCCAGTGGCGTGAAGGTGCAGATCCGAAACAGCAACGGCGCTTTGGTGCAAGAGCTGATCGCTGGCGCCCAGACCCCGGGGGCCCTGGACTTCACCTGGGACGGCAAGGACAGCGCAGGCGCTGCCGCCCCGGCCGGCAACTACAAATTCACGGCGACCGCGGTGGTCGCGGGCGCCACCCAGAACGTGGCTGTTTCGACCCTTGCCGCGATCCGCTCGGTCACCACGGATCCGGCCTCCGGCGATGTGAAGTTGGAAGTGGAGGGCGGTTCGACCGTCTCGCTGTCCAGCGTCAAGCGCATCGTCCAGTAAACCTTCTCGCACCAGGAGCCCTCTCGCATGTCGTTCTATACCTCGTTGACCGGCCTGAACTCGGCAACCGCCCAGCTCGCTGTGACCTCCAACAACATCGCTAACGTGGGCACCTCGGGCTTCAAGCGCTCGCGGGCTGACTTCGGCGACATTTTCTCGACCTCGCCTTTGCAGAAGTCCTCGTCCAACATCGGCCAGGGCGTGTCCCTCAAGCAGGTGAGCCAGGAATTCAGCCAGGGCAACATCTCCACGTCCGGCAACTCGCTGGACCTGGCCATCACCGGCGACGGCTTCTTTCCGCTGAAGTCGCCCGACGGCCTGCAGGACATCTATACCCGCAACGGCTCGTTCACCCTGAATGACCAGAACAACGTGGTGAACTCCACCGGCCAACGTCTGCTGGCAGCGTCGGTGGACTCGTCCGGCAAGGCCGATTTGACCAACACCTTCCCTTTGGTGATTCCGCCCAAGACCTCCGGGCAGGCCGTCGAGACCACCAAAATTCAACTGGGCCTGAACCTGCCGGCGGACTCGGCCTCCCTCACAGGTACGTTTGACCGGACCAACCCGGCCACCTACAGCAAGTCCACCGCCCTGACCGTGTACGACTCGGGCGGTAACGGCTACCTGGCCACCGTCTACTACGTCAAGACCCAGAACGCCAGCCAGACCAGCCCGTATTCCAAGTGGCAAAGCTATTTCTATGTGGGTGATACGCAGGTCAAGCCCGCCTTACAGCAGGCCACGGACTCCCTGGGCAGCCTGTATTACGTGAACAAGTACGGTGACGTCTTGCCCAAGAGCGACTCCCGCGTGATTCCTAGCACCGGGACCACCGAGATGTACACACTCGACCAGCTGACCGACACCCAGGCTTCCACGCCCGCCACGGCCACCGGCGAGACCTTGACGTCTGACTATTACTCCAACAACGTGCTCAGTGGCTTTAGCACGGCCGATGGCGATACCGTGGGTTTTTCGATCAAGGTGGACGATGCGGCTGAAGCCCAGACCATCTCCTACACGCTGACCGATGCTGATTCCGACCCGGACGTCCTGGCACGCAACCTCGAGACCACTATCAACAACACGCTGGGTGTTCTGTCTGAAGACCCGCGTTATGGCATCACCGTCGAATTTGATCCGGACACCGCCACGTTTGCGGTCAGCTCCGGCACCACGGGTGACGAATCCAGCATCACGATCGGAGACCCCACCGGCTTGGCCGAAGACCTGCTCGGGTTTGTCGAGGGCCTCGATAGCCTCGAGGTCGATTCCTCTTCGTCGATCGCCGTGCGCGGCAAAAGCAGCGAGGCGGCGGTTCTGGTGGGCGAGCCCATGACCATCAACACCGCCAAAAGCGTGTCGGTCACGTCAGGTAACTACGCCTTTCAGGTGTCGGTGGACGGTATCAGTGCTACCGTGGAATTGGATTATCCGGCGTCCTACACCATGGAACGTCTGGCTACGGTGCTGCAGGACTCCATCAATGGCCAGGTCGATAGCGAGACTGGCCGTGAGATCACCGGCGTCACCGTGACGTTTGATGACAAGACCAAGACTCTGGTATTTGAGACCGGCACCACCGGCGACAACAGCTCGATCCAGGTCACGGGTAGCGCCGACTGGGGTCTGGCCAACACCGAGATGCAATTTGGCTCGACGTCCAACTGGATCAAGCTGACCCAGTACACCGAAAACGGCGCGCTGCAATACGTGAACAACGGCCAGCAAACGGAAGATGCCGCCGAGTTGTCGACCAAGACCACCTGGTGGCCCATCTTCCTGGACCGCGGTGAGCTGAGCTTCGACCTGACCGGCAAGCCCGTGTCGCCCCTGAACCCGATGAAGTTCGAGACGGCGTTCTTGGAAGGCGGCAAGGGCGCGCTGACCATGTCGATCGACTTCACGCAGTCGACCCAGTATTCCAGCGCTTTCGCGGTGCTGTCGCAGTCGCAGGACGGCGCGCCCGAGGGCGAGCTGATGGGTCTGGACATCGGCGTGGACGGTCTGGTCAGCGCCACGTACTCCAACGGCTCGCAGCAGTCGCTGGGCAAGATCGTGCTGGCCAACTTCTCGTCGCCGACCGGTTTGCGCCAGGTGGGTGATGCCAGTTACCTGGCTTCTGCCAACTCCGGTGTGGCCAAGATCGGCGAAGCGGGTTCGGCCGGCTTCGGCTCGATCCGCGCGGGTGCCACCGAGCGCGCCAACGTGGACTTGACCCAGGAGCTGGTGGATCTGATCACCGCGCAGCGTAACTTCCAGGCGAACGCCAAGGCCATCGAGACCTCGTCGACGATGACCCAGGCCATCATCAACCTGCGCGCTTAAGCCCAACGACGCCGGATAAATCGCCATGGACCGTCTCGTCTTTACCAGCTACAGCGCCATCAACGAAAAGGCGGTGGAACGCCAGGTGCTGGTCAACGAACTGGCCAACGTGTCCACGACCGGCTTCAAGCGCAGTTTCGATGTGGCCTTGCGCTCGATCATGGTGGGCGGTTCTGGCTTTGATACCCGTTACCAGACGCAGGCCATTGCACGCGATGTGATTGACCTCGACCCGGGTCCAGTGTTGTCGACAGGGCGTCCCTTGGACATCGCCTTGAACGGCAACACGGTCATGGGTGTTCAGGCCAAGGACGGCCAGTTGGCCTTCACGCGTCGGGGCGATTTGCGCATCAACGCACAGGGCAGTCTGGAGACCGGCACCGGCGATCTGGTGCGCGGTGCTGCGGGCCCTCTGGTGGTTCCCCCCGGATTTTTGATCAGCATCAACGCCGATGGCTCGGTCTATGCCAAGGACCCAGCGCAGGCCGCAGCAGCGCCTGCCCTGATCGGCCAGATCTTGTTGCGTGATGCCAGCCAGACACCGATGACGCGTCGCGGCGACGGTTTGTTCACCCCCCAGGGGCAGCCGCCTGGCAGCGATTTCCAAAGCGGCCCGCAGCTCGCATCGCTGACCCCCAAGGCCTTGGAGGGCAGCAACGTGAACGCGGTGTACGCCATGACCCGAATGATCGACCACTCGCGCAGTTTTGAGTCCCAGATCCGCGCCATCAAGGAGGCCAAGAGCCTCGATGAGAGTGGTGCGACCCTGATGAAGAACAGTTAACGGATCGCAAGATAGAAGGAGCCCCCCATGGACGCCTCAATGTGGATTGCCAAGACCGGCCTGGACGCGCAGCAGACGCGTATGTCGGTGATCTCGAACAACCTGGCCAACGTCAACACGACGGGCTTCAAGCGCGATCGCGCCTCCTTCGAGGACATGCTTTATCAGAGCGTGCGCGCACCTGGCGCTCAGGTCAGTGCCACCGCCCAGTCACCCACCGGCCTGATGCTCGGTACCGGTGTGCGCCTGGTCGCCACCGAGAAAACCCACACCCAGGGTAGTCTGCTGACCACCAAGAACGCGCTGGACATCGCGATTCAGGGCAACGGCTTCTTCCAGATTGCCCAGGCGGATGGCACGATGGCCTACACCCGCGACGGCAACTTCAAGGTCTCGGCCACCGGCCAGCTCGTCACCTCCAATGGCGCGCGCCTCATGCCTGAAATCACCATTCCGGCCAACACCGCCAGCATCTCGATCAGCCAGGACGGTTTGGTCAGCGTGGAGGTGGCCGGCGCGGGCCCTGTAGCCCAGAACGTGGGCCAGATCCAGTTGGCGCGCTTTGCCAATCCGGCCGGCCTGCAGTCCCTGGGCCAGAACCTTTTGCGTGAGACCTCCGCCAGCGGCGCACCTCAGGTCACACCTGCGGGCACCGCGGGTGCAGGGGGCTTGATGCAAGGTGCGCTCGAAGCCTCCAACGTCAACGTCGTCGAGGAAATGGTCAACATGATCGAAACCCAGCGCGCCTACGAGATCAACTCCAAGGCGATCTCGGCGGTGGACGGCATGCTGCGCTTCCTCAATAACAACATGTAAGGCGGACGCATGCGACCCCTCCTCATTCCTCTGGCCTGCGCGCTGCTGCTGGCGGGCTGCGCCACGATCGACGACCTACCGCCTTCCAACGGCGCCTTCGACCCGATCGTGCCCGTGGCCCAGACCGCGCCGCGCGCACCCACCGGTGGCATCTACCGCACCGGCACGGGGGAGACGCTGTTTGGCCGCGTGCGACGCTTCCAACCCGGTGACGTGCTTACCGTGCTGCTCAATGAATCCACCCAGGCGGCTCGTGCCACCACGGGCACCATCTCGCGGGAGTCGACCAACGATGTCGTTCCCTCGGGTTTGACGTCTCGCATCGCGGGTCTGAACGGTGGACTTACCGGTCTTAACCTCAATAGCGCCAAGATCACCAGCGACGGCAGTGGCAGCGCGGACCAGAGCGCCTCCCTGACCGGTGCCATCACCGTCTCAGTGGTGGAAGTGCAGGCCAATGGCAATCTGGTGGTGCGCGGCGAAAAATACCTGTCCCTGAACCAGGGCAGCGAGGTCATCCAGGTCAGCGGCATCGTCCGACCGGAAGACGTGGCCTCCAACAACACCGTGCAATCGCGTCGACTGGCCCATGCACGTTTTACCTACCAAGGCGGCGGCGAGCTCGCCAGCGCCAGCAAGGCTGGTTGGGGCACGCGGTCCTTGCTCAAGTTCTGGCCCTTCTAACGGACTGCGACATGACCGCTTTTTCACGCTTCCTGCTGGCGACAGTCCTTCTCGCGCTGGTGCCCTCGGCTTGGGCTGACCGCGTCAAGGACCTGGCCAATGTGGCCACCGTGCGCTCCAACCAGTTGATCGGATACGGCCTGGTGGTGGGCTTGCAAGGCACGGGTGATGGCGCGGATGTGTCGTTCACCGCGCAGAGCCTGCGAGCCCTGCTCAGTCGCCTGGGCGTGACCACCGACGGCCAGAGCGCGCTCGAAACCGCGGGCTTCACGCCCTCGGACTTCACCGCGGGCGCCGGCGCAGGCAAGATGGACATCAAGAACGTGGCCGCCGTCATGGTGACAGCCGACTTGCCAGGGATGGCCAAGCCTGGGCAGCGAATCGACGTCAACGTCTCGGCCATCGGTCGTGCCACCAATCTGCGGGGCGGCAACCTGCTGCTCACGGCGATGCGTGGAGCGGACGGCGAGGTCTATGCCGTTGCCCAGGGCGCTTTGACCGCTACCGGGATTGACCAAAGCGCGGCGGGTAGCCGTGTCGCAGTCGGCGTGCCTACCGCGGCACGTATCCCGGGCGGTGCCAGCGTCGAGCGCGAGGTCGACAACCCTTTTGACAAGGCCGATCACATCGTCCTGAACCTGCGTGAAGCCGACTTCACCACCAATACCGCCATCGTCGAAGCGATCAACCGGCGCTTCGGTTCCGATCTGGCCCGCCCGATCGATGGCACCTCGATCGCTGTGCGCGCCCCGGCGGACATCAGTCGCCGTGTCGCCTTCATCAGCACCATCGAGAACCTGGACATCAACCCCGGCGATCCGCCGGCGCGGGTGATCGTCAATGCCCGTACGGGTACCGTCGTCATCAGCCGTAATGTGCGCGTCACGCCGTCCGCGGTGTCGCACGGCACGATTTCGGTCGCGATCACGGCCACGAACGAGGTTTCGCAGCCCGGTGCCCCATTCACGCAGGGCCAGACCGCCGCCGTCCAAAACGCCCAGGTGGAGGTGTCCGAGCCGAACAAGCCCATGTTCCTGTTCCAGCCTGGGGTGGACCTGCGCCAGGTCGTCGAAGCAGTCAACCAGGTGGGGGCCACGCCTTCCGCACTGATCGCCATCCTCGAAGGCCTCAAGGGCGCCGGTAGCTTGCGCGCGGAACTGATCGTTCAGTAAGCCGGCGCATCACCCACTTTCATCATGAGCGACACCTCACCCCTGAATAGCCGCCCTGCGGGCTACCATGATTTTGGTGGCCTGGCGAGCCTGCGCGGTGAGGCAGCTCAAGGCACGCGTGCCGCGATTCGCGAGACGGCTACCCAGTTCGAGGCCTACTTCATCCAGAACATGATGAAGACCATGCGCGAGGCCATGGAGAAAAGTGACCTCACCGACACCCGCGACGCCGACACCTTCCAGGATTTGATGGACAAGGAAGTCTCGGTCAAGATGGCCGAGCGCGGTGCGCTGGGCCTGGCCGACATGATCGAGCGCAATCTGGCGCAACGCCTGCAGCCCACGGCCCATGAGGCACTGAGCGCCCGCGAGAAAGCCTGGCCCCCGATCCCGCAGGCCTTGCCGGTGCCCGGTGCACCCACTGGCCTGCCCTTGTCACCCCGCCCGGGTGGTAGCCTGCCGCTGAAGATGCCCGTCGGCGTGAAGGGGGCTGTCTATGAGTGACCTTCTGGGCATTGCCAGTTCGGGCATCAGCGCCTACCAGCGGGCGTTGTCGACGGTGTCCAACAACATCGCCAACGTCAACACCGAGGGCTACTCGCGCCAGGAAATCAGCCTGGCCGCCAACGCCCCGCGCTTGCTGGGGGGCAGCTACCTGGGCACCGGCGCCATGTTCAATGGCGTGCGTCGCCAGTACGACGCCTTCATCGAATACAACCTGCGAAACAGCAACAGCGAGCTGCAGGGGCAGGAGCCGATGGTCAGCTACGTCAATCGGCTGATCGATGTCATGGGCGACCAGAGCATCGGTCTGACCACGGCCATGAACCAGTTCTTCAAGGCCGGGCGCGATCTGGCTACCGACCCCGCGTCGACGGTACAACGCAGCACCTTTCTGCGGGAGTCCGATAGCTTGTCGTCTCGTTTTCGCGAGCTCGATGGCCAGTTTGAGCTGCTCGAGACCGAGACGCGCCAGGCCGTCGAAAACGACATTGGCAAACTCAATTCCTTGACCGCACAGCTGGCCCAGTTGAACAAGCAGCTGACCAAGCATGCGGTGGTGGACAAGCAGCCCGCCGAACTCCTGGACCAGCGCGACAAACTGCTCAAAGAGCTGTCCACTCTGGCCTCGACCAAGACCCGCTTCAAGGACAACGGCGAGGTGGTGGTCAGTGTCGGCGATGTGATCAGCCAGGGCCTGCTGGTGGACGGCTCGCGCTCGCGCGAAATCGGCTTGTCCAATGCCAGCGGCACGGACTCGCGCAAGCTCCAGTTTGTGATCGATCCCTACGGCACGCCCGAGACGCTGCCCAATATCTTGAGTGGCAGCATCGGTGGCACGCTCGCGTTTCGCGAGTACGTGCTCAATCCGGCTGTCGAGTCCTTGGACCATCTGGCGCAGACCTTTGCCGAGGAGGCCAACGCCGTCCACAGCAGTGGTATTGACCTGGAAGGGCGCGTAGGTCTGGATCTTTTCAAGATCGAAGCCAATAACCGCGGCGCCGCCGCCGGAATCCAGGTGGCCTTGACCGATGCGAGTCGCGTGGCGGCTGCCGGCCAGTTTCGGGTCACCGACGCCGTCTTGAACACGGGCGATGCCAAGGCCTCGATTCGCTACACCGCGCCCACCTACGGCGGATTGAGCGGCCTGTATGGCGGCTTGGCCGACGCGACGGCGCCCCAGATCGTCACCGAGACCCTTGAGGTCACGCAGGACGAGCCATTCGCGGCCCTGGGCGTGGCCTCTCTGGGCATGCGCAATTTGGTGCTTTCTCTGGGCGGACCCGCCACTGAACAAGTGACTCGGGTCTCTCCGTTTGCCGGCAGCCTGTCCTCGGGTAGTACCGTCTACGTCACCATCGACGGAACCGCGTTCAGCTACACCCTGGCCTCCGGCGACGACAGCGCAGACGTGACCGCCGGCCTGGTGGCGATGATCAACGCATCGGCGTTTGAAGGCGGCTCGACGGTCGCCACGGCGTCCGTGGGGGATGACAACGCCCTGATGCTGACCGCCAAGACGACGGGACCCGATGGTGCCTTCACCACCACGTCTAGCACCTCCTCGCGGACCATTACCGGCGGCAGTGTGAGTGTGGTCACCGCCGGCACCGACATCCAGACCGCGGCGGCCGGCCAAAGTCTGCAGGTCCTGACCCGCGACGGCCGGCACCTTCTGGGAACGGCACTCACAGCCAGCCAGCAAACCCTCATCATGAGCACCGAGCAGGGGATGGAGGAGGGCGCCACCTACAGCTCTGACTACCTCGGTGAATCGTTCCTGGGCATGGACCTGTTTCTCGGGGCGCGCGCGGATGTCCGCCTGCAGCAGGAGTTTGATCCCGACACCGGCGCGCTGCTGTCACCGACCAGCCTGGCCGCGGTATTACAGGGGCGTACCTTCGACAGCGACCTAACTTCCATTGCGGACGACACCTATATTCTCAATGGTGTGACGCTGGGCGAACTGGCCGAGACCGGCAGCTCGCTGACCGTCGACGACCTGGTCGACTGGATCAATGCTTATTCGGATGACACCGGGGTGACCGCCAGCGCCGAAGACGGCGCCTTGGTCTTGACCTCCGACAACACGACCGACGACATCCGCCTGGCTGCTGGTCCGAATGGTTCGGCTCTGAGCCTGGCGGAACTGGGTTTTGACAGCGGCGTTCATATCAACGGCGAAGCGGCCGATGACTTGCTGATCTTCATCACGACAGATCCCGATGAATCCGACGCCATGATCAAGGTCACCGCGCAGTTCGCGCAGGCCTCAGGGGATTCCAAGCAGGCCTTGCGTGCGCAGGATCTGGAAGTGCGCTTCACCGCCGCTGATCACTACGAGATTTGGGAGATCAACAGCGGCGTCATGGTGGCCGAGCGAGATTACGACGCGTCGGAGGCCACGCTTAGCTACCGTGGGCTGACCCTTAACTTCTCGGCGGCCCTGCAATCGGGCGACACCTTCGGCATCGATGGCAACGAAGACGGTATTGGCAACAACGAAGCCATGATCGAGATGTCCAGCCTCGAGGACAAGCGCCTGGAGGCCCTCGGCAACCTCACGATGACTGAGGCCTATATCGAGCGCGTGAGCGAGGTCGGCAGCGTTGCGCAGCAGGCTTCCATCTCGCGCGATGCGCTCAAGGTGGTCTATCAGCAGGCGCTGGAAGCGCGCGATGGCCTGGCGGGCGTGAGCCTGGACGAAGAGGCCGCTGCGCTGGTGCGTTACCAGCAAGCCTATCAGGCCAATGCCAAGGTGATGCAGGTCGCCAATGACCTGTTCGATGCCATCTTGCAGGTGCGCTAGGCCCGGAGTTCATCATGAAGATCTCGACCTCCTATCTGTTTGACCGCGCCACCGAGCGTATGTCGGCGCTGCAAAGTCGCCTAGCCACCACGCAGGCCCAGTTGTCTGCGTCCAAGCAGATCTTGTCGCCCAGCGACGCGCCAGATAAAGCAGCCGCCATTGACCGCTTGCGCGGCGAGCTGGCTCGCCAAAGTGGTCATAGCGGGGTGCTCAAGGTAGCCCTAAACCGATTCACGGCCGAAGAAACGGCGCTAAGCGCCTCCACCGACGTCATCACCCGGATCAAGGAACTGGCCATTCAGGCGGCCAACGACACCCTCTCGCCCAGCGACCGCAAGGTCATCGCTACTGAATTGCGTGAACTGCGTAACCAATTGGTCAGTCTGGGCAACACGCGTGATGACAGCGGCAACTATGTTTTTTCGGGCACCCGCGTAGAAACCCAGGCCTTTGCATTCGACAGCGACGGCGCGGTGGTCTACCAGGGTGATCAGACCTTGACCCGCATTCCCGCCGGCGTCGAGCGCACCGTGCTTTACACCCGATCGGGCACCGACGTGTTCAAGCGGGTGGTGCGCGAAGATGATGCGGGCGCTCGGGTCAGCATCGGATTCTTTGATTCCCTCGAGGACCTGATTTCCGCAGCCGATGACAACGAGCTGGCCAATATCCGGCGCAGCGTGGGCGAAGCCGATCAGATGCTGAACAACGTCAGCCAGGCGGTGGCCCAGTGCGGGTCCGACCAGCAAGTGGTACAGGCCCAACTCGATGTGCTCAATCAAACCACCTTGCGCCTGAAGACCACCCTGTCGGGAATTGAAGATCTCGACTACACCGAGGCTGTGGCCCGCGTGAACAAAGAGATGACTGCGTTGCAAGCTGCAATGGCCAGCTTCGGCAAGATCGCCAGCCTGAGCCTGTTTGACCATCTGCGTTAAACACTAGCCGCACCTTTCAGGCAGACCTCTCACCATGGCCACCACCGTCGACGCCAGCGCCACTAGCACCACCAGTGCTAGCAACAACATCGTGAACCTGATGGGGTCGGGCTCGGGTATCGACATCAAGGGGCTGGCGCAACAACTGACTGATGCCGAAAGCGCCCCCCGCGAAAAGGCCATCAACGCCAAGATCACTGCGACCGAAGCCAAGATCACCGGCTACGGCGCCCTGAAGTCGTTGCTCTCTGAACTCAAGGACGCTTTCAAGCAGATCGACGATGCCAGCGACTTCCAGTCGATCAGCGCCAACAATCCGGCACCGGACTCCTTTTCGGTCGTTACGGATTCCAGTGCTGCGGCGTCCAACTTTGACCTGCAGGTGACCCAGGTGGCGCTGCCCCAACAGCACCGGGTGGCATTCGATCAGCGCGCTCAGTCCCTGAACTCGGGCGCGACGTTTAGCCTCACATACACCAATGTGACAGAGGGTGCCAGCCCAGTGGTCATCAATGTCACACGGCCCACGCCCGCTGGCATTGTCGGGGCGATCAACGGCTCTGGGACTGGCCTGCGCGCACAGTTGATCGACACCGGTGTGACCAATTCGGATGGCACCGGAACAACCGTGTATGTCTCGGTCACGGGGCCCGATGGTGAGGCCTTCACCTTGACGTCCTCCGCCTCCGATGTGGATTTCGGCACGGCCATTCAGGACGCGCGCGACGCCGCTTTCACCCTCGATGGGGTATCCCTCACGCGCTCAAGCAACACCATCTCGGATGTTCTGGATGGCGTGACCCTCACGCTCAAGGACGTGACCTCCACCGCCCAGCGCGTGACCCTGGAGCGTCAAACTGGCGATGTGGTCACCAAGCTCAAGGACTTCG
>JACCED012219029.1_pt1 | contig 24933 bp, 28 predicted proteins | sample 7455021 | NCBI WGS metagenome assembly JACCED01 (sample SAMN15323456, study PRJNA562643) | freshwater metagenome | isolation source: river surface water | place: USA:Blue River Watershed | collected 2017-08-19
AGCCGGTGCAGCTGGTGCATTGGCAGCCGTGCCTTGTGGGGCCGTCGGGTTTTGGGCGCAGGCCACGAGCAGCGTTGCCAAGGCGGCCGTCATCCAGGGATAGGGTGCGCGTGCCAGGTGAGGGGGCAAGGCGGTGGCAGTAGCGGCCTTCGCCGAGGCTGCGCGGTGCAGGTGCTTCATTCGAGTCCTTCTGGGGGTGAAATCCAAACCGTTAACCTTACCCCAAGGCGGGGCATGCCGGCCACGGTGGCTTCCACGACCCCAGGGGCTACTGGGCTGCCGGCTCCAGCGCCTGCAGCAGCTTGGCGTGTACCCCGCCGAAGCCGCCGTTGCTCATGCACAGCAGGTGGTCGCCCGGCCGTGCCACGGCCGCCACCGCCGCCACCAGGTCATCGACCGATGGCAGCACGCGGGCCCGAGGGCCCATGGGCTTGAGGACCTCGGCCGCGTCCCAATCCAGGCCGCCGCTGTGGCAGAAGGCCAGGTCCGCTTCCTCCAAGGCCCACGGCAACTGGGTCTTCATCGTGCCCAGCTTCATGGTGTTGGAGCGCGGTTCGAACAGGGCCAACACGCGCCCAGGTGCACCGCCCTGTTGGGCCTGGCGGTCGAGTTGGCGGCGCAGGCCATTGACCGTGGTGCGGATGGCCGTGGGATGGTGGGCAAAGTCGTCGTACACGCAGATGTTGCCGCCGGCCAGCTGCACCGTGCCCACACACTCCATGCGGCGCTTGACGCTTTCGAAGCGGCTGAGCGACGCACTGGCCTGCTCGGGGCTCACGCCCACGGACTCGGCCGCGGCAATGGCGGCCAGCGCGTTGAGCTGGTTGTGCTCCCCGCTGAGGCTCCACTCCACACGCCCCACCTTCAATGCGCCGCGCAACACATCAAAGGCCTGGGGTTCACCGCGCGCACGCAGGCAGCCGGCTTCTTCTTTCTGGCAGCCAAAGCGTTGGACGCGGCTCCAGGCGCCCCGTGCCAGCACGCGGGCCAGCGCGGGTTCGCGGGCGTTGACCACCAGGGTTCCGGACGACGGTACGGTGCGCACGAGGTGGTGGAACTGGGTTTCAATGGCCTGCAGGTCGGCAAAGATGTCGGCGTGGTCGTACTCGAGGTTGTTGAGCACCGCGGTTCGGGCCTGGTAGTGCACGAACTTGCTGCGTTTGTCGAAGAACGCGGTGTCGTACTCGTCAGCTTCGATGACGAACAGGGGCCGTGCTTGCCCAGCGGCGTGGCCACCCAAGCGGGCCGAAACCCCGAAATTGGCCGGAACGCCACCCACCAAGAAGCCCGGCTTCAGGCCGGCGGCCTCCAGGATCCACGCCAGCATGGCGGTGGTGGTGGTTTTGCCGTGTGTGCCCGCCACCGCCAACACATGGCGGCCGCGCAGCACCTGTTCGCTCAGCCACTGTGGACCGCTGGTGCAGGGCAGGCCGGCATCCAGAATCGCCTCCATTAACGGGTTGCCCCGTGTGACCACATTGCCCACCACGAAGAGGTCGGGCTTGAGCGCCAGTTGCTCGGGTCCGTAGCCTTCGATGAGGTCGATTCCCAAGGCCCGCAGTTGGTCGCTCATGGGCGGGTACACGCCGCGGTCGCAGCCGGTGACCTGGTGACCAGCCTCGCGCGCCAAAGCGGCCACGCCGCCCATGAAGGTGCCGCAGATGCCCAGGATGTGGATGTGCATGGTGGCGCGGCTCTGGTGCAACGGGGCGCTTCAGCCGCGCAGGGCCTTGAACGACTGTCGGGCCGCTTGCAGTGTCTGGTCGATGTCTTGCGCGCTGTGCGCGGCGCTGACAAAGCCGGCTTCGTACAAGGCGGGCGCCAGGTACACGCCTTGCTCGAGCATGCCGTGGAAGAAGCGGTTGAAGCGCTCTTTGTCGGTCGTCATCACCGTGGCGTAGTCTTGCGGCAACTGGTCGTGGAAGAAGAAGCCGAACATGCCGCCTTCGCTGTCGCCGCACAGGGGGATGTCGGCTTCGCGCGCCGCGCCGACCAGGCCCTCCACCAGGGCGCGGGTGCGCTGGGCCAGGGCATCGAAGAAGCCCGGCTTGGCGATCTCGCGCAGCGTGGCCAAGCCGCAGGCCGTGGCCACTGGGTTGCCCGACAGGGTTCCGGCCTGGTACACGGGGCCCAGCGGGGCCAGCTGTGACATCACGGTGCGCGAGCCACCGAAGGCCGCCAGGGGCATCCCCCCGCCAATCACCTTGCCAAACACGCTCATGTCCGGCGCGAAGCCCGGGATCAGCCGCGCGTACACGCTCTGCGCGCCGCCCAGGGCCACACGAAAGCCGCTCATGACCTCATCGAAGACGAGCAGGGCCCCGTGTGCGGTGCACAACTGGCGCAGTCGTGTCATGAAGGGCACGGAGGCGCGAACGAAGTTCATGTTGCCCGCGATGGGCTCCACCATCACGCAGGCCAGGTCGTGGCCGTGTTCGGCAAACGCAGCGTCCAGGGCGGCCACGTCGTTGTAGGGCAGCACGATGGTGTGCTGCACCACCTCCGGCGGCACGCCGGCGCTGGTGGGGTTGCCAAAGGTCGCCAACCCAGACCCGGCCTTGACCAGGAGCGCATCGGCATGGCCGTGGTAGCAGCCCTCGAACTTGATGAGGCGGTTGCGCCCGGTGGCGCCGCGGGCCAGTCGGATGGCGCTCATGGCCGCCTCGGTGCCTGAGCTCACCAGGCGAACCTGTTCCAGCCCTGGCACCAGGGCGATGATGGCCTCGGCCAGTTCAATCTCACGCTCGGTGGGCGCGCCAAAGCTCAGGCCGTCGCCGGCAGCCTGCCGCACCGCTTCCAGCACGGCCGGATGACCGTGGCCCAGGATCATGGGGCCCCAGGATCCGATGTAGTCGATGTAGCGCTGACCCTCGGCGTCCCACATGTAAGCGCCCTGCGCACGGGCGATGAAGCGCGGCGTGCCCCCTACGGCGCGGAAGGCCCGCACGGGAGAGTTCACCCCGCCGGGAATCACGCGCTGCGCGCGCTCGAACAGGCCAGCGTTGGTCTTGTCGGTCATGGGCTCTTCCTTTCCACGGCGGTGCTGCTGCAGCGCCACTCAATGCATGCGCTTGGGTCCGCGGGCCTGCCCAGGGTCTTCCAGACCCCCGGGGCCACCGAAAGGCTCGTCGCCATCCTCGCCCTCGTCTTCTGGGGGGACCGCCCAGAAGAAGCGGTCAGGTACCACCTGGCCCATGCCCGGGCGAAAGCCCGCGTCGAGGCTTTGGTCCAGGAAGGACAAGGCTTCCGACACGGCGCTGGGCAGGTCGGCACCCGAAGCCAGGAGTGCGGCCAAGGCGGCCGACAGCGTGTCCCCAGCCCCCAGGAAGGAGGCTTCAAAGCGCTCGAACTTCTCGCCGCAGATGGCGCCACTGGCACTGGACAGCACGTTGTCGATGAAGCCTTCTTGAGCGCGAGCGGGCAGCACGATCCCGGTGACCAGCACATGGCGCGCGCCGTGTTCGGCTGCGGCCACGGCCAACTCGCGGGTGGATGGCGGGCGCTCGCTGTCCCACTCAGGCAGCAGGAAGTCGGTCAGCGTCTTTTGGTTGCCCACCAGGACTTCAGCCGAGGGCAGGATCAACTCGCGGTACGCGTCCAGGTAGGCCCCGTGCTCGTCTTCGTCCATCCAACCCACGGCCGGCATGTAGGCCACCAAGGGCACGTCCGGATAGTCGGACAGGATTTCGGCCACGGCGCTCACGTTTTCCGCTGAGCCCAGGAAGCCCACCTTCCACGCGGCGATCGAGATGTCCTCCAACACCGTTCGGGCCTGCTCGGCCACCGCATCGGCTTCGATCACGTGTTGATCGAACACCTCGGCGGTGTCCCGCATCACCAGGGTGGCGACCACGGGCAGGCCGTGTGCGCCCATCGCAGCAAACGTGGCGATGTCGCCGCCCACGCCACCGGCGCCGGTGGCCTCGCTGGCATTGAAGCTCAGAACATTGGCCGGTGCAGCCTCGGGCTCTTGTGCGGCGGCGTCGCCGGCGCCCGTCGGTGGGAGTTGATCGCTCATGTGCTGGGTGTCACGCCACCGTTCGGCCGGGCCTGCATGATGCTCGGCCGTGGTGCATGACTAGAATTCAGCAATCATTGTAGTGACGGTTCCCGCCGGTCCAAGACCATGTCTGAAAGCAAAACCTGGATGTGCCTCATTTGTGGCTGGATTTACGACGAGGCCGCCGGTGACCCGGATCACGGCATTGCACCGGGTACCGCATGGGCTGACGTTCCGATGAACTGGACCTGCCCGGAGTGTGGTGCGCGCAAAGAAGATTTCGAGATGGTGCAGATCTGAGGCCAGCCTGGCGCTTCAGGCCTTGTTCTTGACAACGGCGTAGCGCTCCAAGGTGGCCTGGCGCGCCACGTCATGCTGAACGATGGGCAGCGGGTAGTCGCGCCCGAGCACCACACCCGCCGCCGCCAGGTCCAAGGGCCGCGCCTGCCACGGCGCATGCAGCGCGGCGTCGGGCAGGCCCTTAAGAGCGGGCAGGTATCGGCGGATGAATTGGCCCTTGGGGTCGAACTTTTCGCTTTGGCTCACCGGGTTGAAGATCCGGAAGTAGGGCTGTGCATCGCAACCGCTGGAGGCCGCCCACTGCCAGCCGCCGTTGTTGGCGGCCAGGTCGAAGTCAATGAGCTTCTCGGCGAAGTAGGCCTCACCGCGGCGCCAGTCGATGCCCAGGTCCTTGATCAGAAAGCTCGACACCACCATTCGCAGCCGGTTGTGCATCCACCCGGTCTGGTTGATCTGGTGCATGGCCGCGTCCACCAGGGGATAGCCGGTGCGGCCTTCGCACCAGGCTTCGAAATGGGCTTGGGCTTGTGCGCCCGTGGCCCAGGCGATGCGGTCGTATTCGGGCTTGAAGGCGCGCTCCACCACGCGGGGATGGTGGTGCAGGATCTGGTGGTAGAAATCGCGCCACACCAACTCGGCGAGCCAGCCTTCGGCCCCTTCGGAGCCCGCCTGCGCGCGCGCCCAGGCTTCACGGGCCAACTGCCGAACCGACACCGTGCCAAAGCGCAGGTGGGCCGACAGGTAGCTCGGGCCCTTGACCGCGGGAAAGTCGCGGGTGCGCCGGTACTCATCAATGCGCCCCAAGAAATCCTGCAACAGGCCTTGCGCGCCGCTCATGCCGGTGGGCACCCGAATCTCTTGGGCACTCAAGGCCTCGAAACCCATCTCCGGCAGGGTGGGGCAGGGCTGGCGCAGCGCTGGTGGCACCGGCGCCAAGGCGCCAGCCAGCGGCTGGGTGGGGTGCGGCTGCACCGCTTGCGGTTCTTGCGCCAACCGCTTCAGCCACGCGTTCTTGTAAGGTGTGAACACGCCGTACGGGCCGCCGCTTTGCGTCATCACCTCGCGGCGCTCAAAGACCACATGGTCTTTCACGCTCACCCACTCGATGCGCTGGCGCGCCAAGGCCTGCAGTACCGCAGCGTCCCGCGCAAGGGCCTGCGGCTCATCATCATGGCTGGCCACCACGCGCTGCACCCCCAAGGCTGAAGCCAGGGCGGCAATCTCCTGCGGGGCGCGGCCGTGGCGCACGATCAAGCCCACATCGGCAGCGCCCGGTACGCCGGCCGCCTGCGCCCAGGCCCGCAGCGTGGCGTCCACCTCCAACAGGGCCGCGTGTATGAAGGCCACGCGCTGGTCGCGCCGCGGCAGGGCGTCCAAGATGTCGGTGTCGAACACGAAGGCGCACCACACGCGCCGGGCCTGGCTCAGCGCGTGGTGCAGGGCTGCATGGTCTTCACAGCGCAGGTCGCGCCGCAGCCAAACCAGGGCGCTTTCAAGGGGTTTCGCAGTCATCCCTCGCAGTATCGAACAGCATAGAATTCGGGCATGGCAGGCCAGCCGATCAACCTCACAAACCAGTTCCTGATTGCCATGCCCGGCATGGCCGATGAGCGCTTTGCCGGAACGGTGGTGTACCTGTGTGAGCACAACGACCGCGGCGCCCTGGGCTTGGTCATCAACAAGCCCATCGACATCACCCTGCCCAGCCTCTTCGAGAAGGTGGACCTCCACCTGGGGCGCGACGACCTGCACGATTCCCCCGTGTACTTCGGCGGCCCGGTTCAAACCGAGCGCGGCTTCGTGTTGCACGAGCGTGTGGGCACCGAGGAAAGCCCCTATCACTCCACGCTGGCCATCCCTGGGGCTCAGGTGGAAATGACCACCAGCCGCGACGTGCTGGAGGCCTTGTCCAGTGGTGCGGGGCCCCGCAGGGTCTTGGTCACCCTGGGCTACAGCGGCTGGGGTGCAGGGCAGTTGGAAGATGAGATTGGCCGCAACGGCTGGCTCACGGTAGAAGCCGAACCCTCGGTGATCTTCGACACGCCCATTGAGCAGCGCTACCAGAAGGCCCTGGCCCTGCTCGGCATCGATCCACGCATGCTCAGCCAGGAGGCCGGGCACGCATGAGCGGGGCGGCACCCGAGCTGCCCCAGCGCCCGGCGCGTTCCTATTTGGCTTTTGACTACGGGCTCAAGCGCGTGGGCGTGGCCACAGGCAACACGGTCCTGTGTCGCGCACAGGCCCTCAAGACCCTGCACGAAATGGGCGACCAGCGGTTTGCCGCCATTGAGCAGCTGGTGCGGGAGTGGCAACCCGATGCCCTGGTGGTGGGGGTGCCCTTTCACCCCGACGGCGCCCCCCACGCGAACACCCAACGGGCCCAGCGCTTTGCCCGCCGCCTGCAGGGGCGCACCGGTCTGCCGGTGCACGAGGTGGACGAGCGCTACAGCACGGTTGCCGCACAGGCCGATGGTGCACACGACCTGGATGCGGCCGCAGCTGCGGTGATACTTCAACAGTTTCTGGATCAGCAAGCATGACCCAACTCGCCCTGGACGCCGAAGCGCTTTACCAACAGCTGTGCCGCCAGGTCTCCACGCTGGTGCAGGCCTCAGGCCCGGCCAGCGTGGGCCTGGTTGGCATCTGGTCGGGTGGCGCATGGCTGGCCGAACGGCTGCACAAGGACCTGGCCCTGCCGGGCGCAGCCGGCAGCCTGAGCATCACCTTGCACCGCGACGACTTTGCCGAACGTGGGTTGGGCAGCACCGCCGGCGCCACGCGTCTGCCCTTTGAAGTCGAGGGTCGGCACATCATCCTGGTGGACGACGTGCTGTTCACCGGCCGCACCATCCGAGCCGCGCTCAACGAGCTTTTCGATTTCGGTCGCCCCGCACGGGTGAGCCTGGCGGTGCTGGTGGACCGCGGCGGGCGCGAGCTGCCGGTGGAGGCGCAGTGTGCCGCTGCGCGGCTGACGCTGCCTGCGGCCCAGCGCCTGTCCTTGGCGCAGGACGCCCAGGGCCGATTGACCTTTGCCGTGGAAGGCGTGTGAACATGCGCAACCCCCAACTCAACCGACACGGTGAACTCATCCACCTCTTGTCCATTGAGGGCTTGCCCAAGGCGGTTCTGAACCACATTCTGGACACCGCCGGCACCTTCCTGTCGGTGCACGAGCGGGAAGTGAAGAAGGTGCCGCTGTTGCGCGGCAAGAGCGTGTTCAACCTCTTCTTCGAAAACAGCACCCGAACCCGCACCACGTTCGAGATTGCCGCCAAGCGGCTGAGCGCGGACGTGATCAACCTGGACATCGCACGCAGCAGTGCAGCCAAGGGCGAAAGCCTGCTGGACACGATTGCCAACCTGAGCGCGATGCACGCCGACATGTTCGTGGTGCGTCATAGCGAGTCGGGTGCGCCGTACCTGATCGCCCAGCACTGCGCGCCCCATGTGCATGTGGTCAACGCCGGTGATGGCCGCCACGCGCACCCCACCCAGGGCCTGCTGGACATGTACACCATCCGGCACTACAAGAAAGACTTCAGCAACCTGACCGTGGCCATCGTGGGCGACATCGTGCACTCGCGGGTGGCGCGCTCCGACATTCATGCGCTGACCACACTGGGTGTGCCGGAGATCCGCGCCGTCGGGCCCAAAACCCTGGTGACGCCCGACTTGAAGTCCATGGGGGTTCGGGTGTGCCACGACATGGTCGAGGGCATCCGCGACGCCGACGTGATCATCATGCTGCGCCTGCAAAACGAACGCATGAGCGGCGCCATGCTGCCCAGCTCGGCCGAGTTCTTCAAGAACTTCGGCCTGACGCCTGAAAAGCTGGCGCTGGCCAAGCCCGATGTCATCGTGATGCACCCCGGACCCATCAACCGAGGGGTGGAGATCGACTCGGCTGTGGCCGATGGCGAGCACAGCGTGATCCTGCCCCAGGTCACCTTTGGCATCGCCGTGCGCATGGCGGTGATGAGCATCATCGCAGGCAACGAGGCGTGAGCACCATGAAGATCCTGATCTCCAACGGCCGTGTGGTCGACCCTGCCACTGGCCGCGATGCGGTGGGCGACCTGGCCATCGTGGGCGACCGCATCGTGGCCATCGGTGCGGCCCCCGCGGGCTTCGAGCCTGATCAGCGTTTCGATGCCCGAGGTTGGGTGGTGATGCCCGGCTTGGTGGATTTGGCGGCGCGCCTGCGCGAGCCCGGCCATGAACATGAAGGCATGCTGGAAAGCGAGCTCGCCGCAGCGGCCGCCGGTGGCGTGACCAGCCTGGTGTGTCCGCCCGACACCGACCCCGCTTTGGACGAGCCGGGCCTGGTGGAGATGCTCAAGTTCCGCGCGCGCCAACTCTCCCGCTGCCGCCTCTTCCCCTTGGGAGCGCTCACGCAGGGCCTGCGTGGCGAGGTGCTCACGGAAATGGCCGAGTTGACCGAGGCGGGCTGCATCGGGTTTTCGCAGGCCGAGGTGCCGATTCAAGACACGCAGGTGTTGCAGCGGGCCATGCTGTACGCCGCCACCTATGGCTACACCGTTTGGCTGCGCCCGCAGGACCATGGCCTGGGCAAGGGCGTGGCCGCCAGCGGGCCCGTGGCCACCCGCATGGGTCTGTCGGGTGTGCCGGTGGCGGCTGAAACGGTGGCCTTGCACACCATCATTGAGTTGATGCGCTCCACCGGAGCCCGCGTGCACCTGTGCCGCATCAGCAGTGCGGCCGGTGTCAACCTGGTGCGGCAGGCCAAGGCCGAGGGCTTGCCCATCACCAGTGACGTCAGCATCAACAACCTGCACCTCACCGACGTCGACATCGGATTCTTCGACTCGGCCATGCGCCTGGTGCCGCCGCTGCGGCAAGACCGCGACCGGCAGGCCCTGCGGCAGGGATTGGCCGACGGCACCCTGGACGCCTTGGTCAGCGACCACCTGCCACTGAGCCGAGACGAGAAGACGCGGCCCTTTGCGGAAGCCGAGCCGGGCGCCACGGGCCTGGAACTGTTGCTCAGCCTGGCCTTGAAGTGGGGGCAAGCCTCGGGCCTGTCACTGGCCGATACGCTGGCGCCCATCACCAGCCGCGCGGTGGCCGTACTGGGCCCCACCTTGGGCTCGCTGTCGGCCAGCGCCGGACGCCTGGTGGAAGGCGGCGTGGCCGACATCTGCTGCTTCGACCCCAGCGTTCAGTGGCAGGCCACGCCCCAGGCCCTGCGCAGCCAAGGCAAGCACACGCCCTTTGCCCCCAGCAGCACCGAGTTTGCGCTGCCCGGCCAGGTGCGCTTGACCCTGGTGGCCGGATCCGTGGCGTACAACGCGGCCCCCTGAGCCCAGGCTGCGGAACATCCCCATGTGGCTGGCACTGGCTCGACTCCTGCGTGCGGTGCTGCACGGTGTGCACGGCATCGCCATCGTGCTGTGGCGCTTTCCTCGGCTAGACGAAGCCGGCCGGCAAGCCCGCATCCAGTGGTGGTCTGCAGGCATGCTGCGCTGCCTGGGCATGGGCCTGGAGGTGCAGGGCCAGTTTCGGACCGGCGGCACCCTGATCGTGGCCAACCACATCTCTTGGATCGACATCATGGCCATCCACGCGGTGTGCCCGCGCGCGCGCTTCGTGTCCAAGGCCGACGTGCAGGAGTGGCCCTTGGTCAACCGCTTGGTGGACTGCGCGGGCACGCTGTATGTGCGCCGTGAGCAGCGGCGCGACGCCATGCGCGTGATGCACGAGATGGCACAGGCCTTGAAGAATGGCCACTGCGTGGCCGTGTTCCCCGAAGGCACCACGGGCAACGGGCGCGCCTTGCTGCCCTTTCACGCCAACCTCCTGCAGTCGGCCATTGCCGTGGAGGCCCCAGTGCAGCCCGTGGCGCTGCGCTACCGCGACCGCGACCACGCCATCAGCCCGGCGGTGGAGTTCCTGGGCGAGACCACCCTGACCCAGAGCCTGTGGCGCATCGCCTGCGGCCGGGGCGTGGTGGTCACGGTGAACGCGCTGACCGCGCGCTCGAGCGCCCACGCCGACCGCCGGTCGCTGGCTGCTGTCCTGCGAAGCGACCTGGCTCGGGCACTGGGTGAAGAGGTGGGTGAAGCGGTGGGTGAAGAAGGGGGGCCATCGTGGGGTGAACACGCCGACGCGGCGCCTGCGGTCTTGGGCGATACACCGTCGCGCGGCGCTGCCTAGAATGCGGCTCGCCCTTTCTCGACCTTGCCTGCCCGAGCGATGAACACTGAACCCACCACCCTTGAGCCGCGTGACAAGGCGGAGATCCTGGCCCAGGCGCTGCCCTACATCCGGCGCTTCCACGGCAAGACCATGGTGATCAAGTACGGTGGCAACGCCATGACCGACCCGGCCTTGCAGAAGGCCTTTGCGGAAGACGTGGTGCTGCTCAAGCTCGTGGGCATCAACCCCATCGTGGTCCACGGGGGCGGCCCGCAGATCGACGAGGCGCTCAGCCGCCTGGGCAAGAAGGGCACCTTCATCCAGGGCATGCGGGTCACCGACGAGGAAACCATGGAAGTGGTGGAGTGGGTGCTGGCCGGTGAGGTGCAGCAGGACATCGTGGGCCTGATCAACGCGGCCGGTGGCAAGGCCGTGGGCCTGACCGGCCGAGACGGGGGCCTCATCCGGGCGCGCAAGATGCGTCTGCAAGACAAGGATGACCCGAGCCGGGAACACGACATTGGACAGGTCGGTGTCATCGAGTCCATCGATCCCAGTGTGGTGCAGGCCCTGCAAGACGATGCGTTCATCCCGGTGGTCAGCCCCATCGGATTCGGCACCGAAAACGAGAGCTACAACATCAACGCGGACCTGGTGGCCAGCAAGCTGGCCGAGGTGCTCAAGGCTGAGAAGCTGCTGATGCTCACCAACATCAAGGGCGTGCTGAACAAGGAAGGTCAACTCCTGACCGAGCTGACCGCGCGCCGTATCGACGAGCTGGTGGAAGACGGCACCATCAGCGGCGGCATGCTGCCCAAGATTGCAGGGGCCATCGACGCGGCCAAGTGCGGCGTGAATGCCGTGCACATCGTCGACGGCCGCGTGCCCCATGTGCTGCTGCTGGAGATCCTGACGGATCAGGCCTTCGGCACCATGATCCGCTCTCACTGAGCGCCCGCCGTGGCCTGGCCCGCCGCCGGTGCGCGCACCGTGTGGTTCTTCGATCTGGACAACACCCTGCACGACGCTGGCTCGGCGGTGTTCCCCCGCATGAACGCGGCGATGACCGCCTACATCTGCGAGCACCTGGGCCTGCCCGTGGAGCAAGCCGACGCCCTGCGCGTGCACTACTGGCAACGCTATGGCTCTACGCTGCTGGGCCTCATGCACCACCACCGGGTCAAGGCGGCCCACTTTCTGCATGAAACCCACCGATTCCCCGACCTGGAACAGCGCGTGCGTGGCCATGCGCACGACCTGTATCGTCTGCGCCGCCTTCGGGGCGTCAAGCTGCTGCTGACCAACGCACCGGCCCAGTACGCGCGCCGGGTGCTGCAGGCCTTGCGGATCGAAGACTGCTTCGATGCCGTCATCCCGATTGAACAGATGACGGTGTTTGGCCGCCTGCGCCCCAAGCCCGATCGGCGGCTGTTTCGCAGGCTGCCGGCCATGTTGAAGGTGGCACCCCGGCGCTGCGTGCTGGTGGAAGACACCCTGGAACACCAGAAGGCCGCACGGGCCGAGGGCTGGCGCACCGTGTGGATGCAACGCTGGATGCGTGTCAGCCAGCGCAAAACCGGGGCCATGGGGCGCGGCTTCATGGGCCGCCCGGTCTATGTGGACCGCCGCCTGAGCAGCCTGGCTGCCCTGTGACAGAATCAGCGCTCAGGTGTTCTGCACCTTCCACCGCCTGTTTCCGCCATGACGCCTCAGCCTGCCAGCCCGTTCCCCACTGCCGCCGCTGCGACTGACGACACCGCAAGCGAGGCCGCTTCGGGTGCGGGCCGCAAGCGTCCGCGGCCCGGTGAGCGGCGCATCCAGATCCTGCAGACCTTGGCCTCGATGCTGGAGCAGCCCGACGCCGACCGCATCACCACGGCGGCCTTGGCCGCCCGCCTGGAGGTCAGCGAGGCGGCGCTGTACCGCCACTTCGCCAGCAAGGCGCAGATGTTCGAAGGGCTGATCGAGTTCATCGAGTCCAGCCTGTTCACCTTGTTCAACCAAATCACCCAGGGGTCGGGCGATGGGCGTGAGCATGCCCGGCGCATCGTGTTCGTGCTGCTGCAGTTTGCCGAACGCAACCCCGGCATGACCCGCGTGATGGTGGGCGATGCCCTGATCCTTGAGCATGAACGGCTTTCCGCGCGCATGGTGCAACTGTTCGACCGTGTGGAGTCGCAGCTCAAGCAGTGCCTGCGCGAAGCGGGTGATGCGGCCGGCTCCACCACGGCCACCGTCGATGCGCAGATTCGGGCGGCGGCCTTGACCGCCTTGGCCCTGGGGCGCCTGCAACGCTTTGCCCGCTCGGGTTTTAAGCGCAGCCCCACCGAACACGCCGAGGCCACGCTGGCCCTCATGACCGTCTAGTGCAGCCCCAGGCGCACGGCTTGGCGGCGGGGCCCGCCCAGCACATCGGCCCGCAGGGCTGCATCTTGGAACTGTGGCCGCAGCGAGCGGCCTTTGATCCGGCGCTCAAGATGCTGCTGGTGGCCGACGCCCACTTCGGAAAAGGGCACACCTTTCGCCGCCATGGGCTCCCGGTGCCCGCCGCTTCAGAGGAGGCCATGGTGCGGCGCCTGGAGGTGCTGTTGGAGGCCACCGCTGCTGACGAGCTCGTTTTCCTGGGCGACCTGCTGCACGGCCCCTGGTCCCAGGAGCCGCAGGCACTGCAGGCCCTGGCGCAATGGCGTGCCCGACACCCGGCTTTGGAGGTTCACCTGGTGCGGGGCAACCACGACCACCATGCTGGAGACCCTCCGGCCCAGTTGGGTATCGAGGTCCATGCCGGTCCGCTTCGCCGTGGACCGTGGGCCCTGGTGCACGAACCCGAGGCGGTACCCGGCGCTTACGCGCTGGCTGGCCACCTGCACCCAGGGGTGCAGTTGCACGAGCCCGGCGGCCTGCGCCTGCGCCTGCCGTGCTTTCGCATGACCCCGGCCTATGGCGTGTTGCCGGCCTTTGGGGCATTCACTGGCTTGCACACGCAGGCTGCGCTGGGAGACGATCGGGTGTACGCTGTGTTGGAGGAAGAAGGCTTGGTGGTGCCCTTGCAGCGTTGAACACAGCGCCACCCGTCCTGCCCCCGTTCACCATGAACCCATCCGGACCCACCAGCGAACACCGCCCCACCGAGCTGCATCTGCAACCGCACATGCTGGCGCGGCGCACGATTGCCCTGGTCTTGGCTGGTGGGCGCGGATCGCGGCTCAAGCAGCTCACCGACAGCCGGGCCAAGCCGGCCGTGTACTTTGGTGGCAAGTTCCGCATCGTCGACTTTGCCTTGTCCAACTGCGTCAACTCCGGCATTCGGCGCATTGGCGTGGTCACACAGTACAAGTCCCATTCACTGCTGCGGCACCTGCAGCGGGGCTGGTCCTTCCTTCGGGCCGAACTCAACGAGATGGTGGACCTCATGCCCGCGCAGCAGCGCGTGGACGAGGAGCACTGGTACCGGGGCACGGCTGACGCCGTCTATCAGAACCTGGACATCGTGCGCAGCGCCAACCCGTCCTACGTGGTGGTGCTGGCCGGTGACCACATCTACAAGATGGACTACTCGGTGATGCTGCGCGACCACGTGTCCAGCGGCAAGCCGTGTACCGTGGGCTGTATCGAGGTGCCCCTGAAGGAAGCACACGCCTTCGGGGTGATGGCGGTGGACGGGCAACGCGCCATCACCGCCTTTGTCGAAAAGCCCCAAGACCCGCCGCCCATGCCCGGCCGCCCCGACACCGCCTTGTGCAGCATGGGCATCTACATCTTTGATGCCGAGTACCTCTATCGCTTGCTCGATGAAGACTTGGCCGACCCCTCGTCCGAGCACGACTTCGGCAAGAACGTGATCCCCAAGGTGGTGTCTGAAGGGCGTGCCTTGGCGCACCCCTTCTCCATGTCCTGCATCACCAATGGCCAGCTTCACTACTGGCGCGACGTGGGCACGATCGATGCCTTCTGGTCGGCCAACCTCGACCTGGCCTCCATCACGCCCGAGCTCGACATCTACGACACCAACTGGCCGATCTGGACCTCACAGCGCCAGCTGCCACCAGCCAAGTTCATCCCCGACCGCACCGGCATGCATGGCATGACGGTCAACACCATGGTCAGCGGCGGCTGCATCGTCAGTGGTTCGCATGTGTCGAACTCGGTGTTGTTTTCCGAGGTTCGGGTCCACTCGTTCTGCTTCATCGACCAGGCGGTGATCCTGCCTGGGGTCACCGTTGGCTCGCGATCGCGTTTGAAGAAGGTGGTGATCGACCGGGGCTGTCGCATACCCGAGGGCATGGTCATCGGCGAAGACCCGCTGGCCGACGCCCAGCGTTTTGAGCGCACCGAGAACGGGGTGGTGCTGGTGACCCGCAGCATGTTGGAGAAGTTGCAGGCCGCACAAGACCCCCTTCAGGACAAGGCCTGAACGCTGGATGAAGGTTCTTCAAGCGGCGGCTGAGGCCGTTCCCCTGGTCAAGACGGGTGGCCTGGCCGATGTGGTGGGCGCTTTGCCCGATGCACTGACACGCGCCGGCGTGGCCAGCCGTTTGCTGCTGCCGGGCTTTGCGGCCGTGCGCGCCGCGCTCAAGGGTCCGCGCGAGGTGGCCAAGCTGCCCTGTCCCTGGGGTGCGTCCGCGCCTTCGCTGGTGGCCGGGCGGCTCATACCTTTCGGTGAGGCGCCGGCCTATGTGGTGGTGGCGCCCGACCTCTATGAACGCCCGGGTGGCCCCTATGCCGACCCCACAGGCGCGGCCTGGCCCGACAACCACCGACGCTTCGCACCCCTGGCCTGGGCGGCCCGGGCCCTGGCTCGAGGGGCAGATGCCCGTTGGCGGCCTGATGTGGTGCACGCACACGACTGGCATGCGGGGTTGGTACCGGCCGCCTTGGCCCACGCAGGCCTGCCGGCCGCCAGTGTCATGACGGTGCACAACTTGGCCTACCAAGGGCTGTTCCCGGCGCAGACCTTCTTGGACCTGGACCTGCCGGCATCGGCCTGGGGCATTGAAGGCCTGGAGTTCTGGGGGCAGGTGTCCTTTATGAAGGCCGGGCTTGCGCATGCGCAGGCCATCAGCACGGTCAGCCCCCGATATGCGCAGGAGGTGCAGCAGGCCGCCCTGGGCTGCGGACTTGATGGCGTGCTGCGCGCGCACCCGGGGGGCGTGACCGGGATCCTCAATGGGGTCGACTACGGTGTGTGGCACCCGAGCATCGACCCCCACGTGCCCCAGCGCTTTGACGCCAGCGATCTACGAGGCAAGGCCGTGTGCAAGGCGCAGCTGCAGCGTGAGTGCGGCTTGCGCAGCGATGGGCAGGCCCTGTTGATGGCCGTGGTCAGCCGCTTGACCAGCCAAAAAGGGCTGGACCTGTTGTTGCAGGTTTTGCCACAGACCCTGGCCGGTGGTGCGCAGCTGGTGGTGCTGGGGCAGGGGGATGCCGACCTGGAAGCCGGCTTTGCCGCTGCCGTTCGGGCCTACCCGGGGCGGGTGGCCTTGCTGCGCGCACACGACGAAGCCCTGGCGCACCAGATCTTTGCCGCGGCCGATGTGGTGCTGGTGCCTTCGCGCTTTGAGCCCTGCGGGCTGACGCAGCTGTACGCCATGGCGTATGGCGCCTTGCCGCTGGTGCACCATGTGGGCGGCTTGGCGGACACCGTGGTGGACGCCACCCTGGAGGCCCTGGAAGACGAGCAGGCCACCGGTTTTGCTTTCCACCGCTTCGATGCGCAGGCCTTCGAAGCCGCACTGCGCCGCGCGCAGCTCTTGTGGACGCGCCCAGCGCAGTGGGCACAGGTGCAGCAGCGAGCGATGGCCCAGCGCTTTGATTGGGACCGGGCGGCGCGCGCCTATGTGGCTTTGTATGGCCAGGCCATCGCGCGCCGGCAGGCCCTGGCTACACTGGCCTGATGGCTGATTCAACCGATCTGCAGCGCTTGCTGCAGCGTGCACACGACCTCATCGACCGCTTGGAGCAGTTGGTGCCACCCCCTGCACCGAAGCCGGATTTCCAAGCGAGCATCGCCTTTCGTTGGCGCCGCCGAAATGGCCTGGGCCTGCTGCAGCCGGTGCGGCAGGTGGCCTCGATCGCCTTGTCAGACCTGCAGGAGGTGGAGGGCCAAAAGGAGCGTCTGGTGCGCAACACCGAGCAGTTCGTCTTGGGCCGCCCGGCCAACAACGTGTTGCTGACCGGTGCGCGCGGCACGGGCAAGAGCTCGCTCATCAAGGCCTGTTTGCAGGCCTACGCCAGCCAGGGCCTGCGCCTGATCGAGGTGGACAAGGCCGACCTGACCGACCTGCCCGACATCGCCGAGCTCATCGCGGACCGCCCTGAACGCTTCATCATCTTTTGTGACGACCTGTCTTTCGATGAGGGCGAGCCCGGCTACAAGGCGCTGAAGTCGGTGCTGGACGGCACCATATCGGCTGCAGCCGACAACCTCTTGGTGTACGCCACCAGCAACCGCCGCCACCTCTTGCCGGAGTACAAGAAGGACAACCTGAGCTACACCCACACCGAAGACGGTGAGGTGCACCCGGGCGAGGTCATCGAGGAGAAGATCTCCCTGTCCGAGCGCTTCGGACTGTGGCTGAGCTTCTACCCCTTCAGCCAAACGGAGTACCTGGCCATCGTGGCCCAATGGCTGAAGCACTTCGCCTGCGACGAGGCTTCGATTGCCGCGGCGCGTCAGCCTTCGTTGGTCTGGGCTTTGGAGCGCGGCTCGCGCAGCGGCCGTGTGGCCTGGCAATTCGCGCGCGATTGGGCCGGGCGCGACCACGCCGGCGAGCCAACCGCTGCCGCGTCTTGGGATGCGCCGGCACCCGATGGCTTGGACCGTGTATGACCCTTGAGCCTTGCCTTGAAGCCTGATCGGCCCGACACAAGCCCGGTCACCGTGGTGGATGGTGCCCAACGCAGCGTGGAAGCACCCGCCACCGATGTGGCGGTGGGCATCCTGGTGCGACGCGATGAGCAGGGCCGCGAATGCGCCTTCTTGCTGACCAGCCGTCCCCCGGGCAAGGTGTACGCGGGCTACTGGGAGTACCCGGGCGGCAAGTTTGAGCCGGGCGAGACGCTGGAGCAGGCGCTGGCGCGCGAACTGCATGAAGAGTTGGGCATCCGCATCGCAGCGGTCCACCCCTGGCAAGAAGAGCTCTTCGACTATCCACACGCCCGCGTGCGCCTGCACTTCTGCAAGGTGTACGAGTGGGAAGGTGACTTTGACATGAGGGAAGGCCAGCAGATGGCCTGGTGCAGCTTGCCGGTGACGGTGGGCCCGGTGCTGCCGGGCACCCTGCCGGTGTTGGCCTGGTTCGCGCGCGACTGGCAGCACCCCGGGCCCCTGACCGTGCCGGCCCCGCCGCCAGCGGGCGGATGAGGCTGCCGGTGGACACTACACTGGGCCCATGAGCTGGTTGGACGACATCAAGTGGGACGGCGACGGCCTGGTCCCGGCCATCGCGCAGGAAGCCGCCACGGGCGACGTGCTGATGGTGGCCTGGATGAACCGACAGGCGCTGGAGCTCACGGTCCAAAAGGGCCACGCCGTCTACTGGAGCCGCTCGCGTGGCCGCCTGTGGCACAAGGGCGAAGAGAGCGGGCATGTGCAGCAGGTGCATGAGTTGCGCCTGGATTGCGACGGTGATGTCTTGCTGCTGAAAGTCACACAACTCGGGCATGATCCCGGGATTGCCTGCCACACCGGGCGCCACAGCTGCTTCTACAGCGTCCTGCGCGAAGGGCGCTGGGAGCCGGTGGAGCCCGTGCTCAAGGACCCTGAGTCGATCTACCGTTGACGCCCCCAAGCGCGGCGCCCTGCGTACCCATGAGCCCATCCGATTTAGCACCCGGCACCAACCCTGCGTCCCAAGATGTGCTGGAGCGCCTGGCCGACGTGATCGACCAGCGCCGCCAGGGCGATCCTGACAAGAGCTACGTGGCGCGTCTGTTCCACAAGGGCACGGATGCCATTCTCAAGAAGGTGGGCGAAGAGGCCACGGAAACCGTCATGGCCGCCAAGGACGGCGACCCGCAGAAGATCGTCTACGAGGTGGCCGACCTGTGGTTCCACAGCCTGATCGCCCTGGCCCAATTCGGCTTGCGGCCGGCCGATGTGCTGGCTGAACTCACACGCCGAGAAGGGCTTTCCGGTCTGGAAGAATTTGCAGCCCGCAAGGCACAGCAACGCGAACAGGATGAGCCATGAGCGCTGACCCCCACTGCATCTTCTGCCGCATCGTGGCGGGGCAGATCCCGGCACGCAAGGTGCATGAAGACGAGCACATGCTGGCCTTCCACGACATCAACCCCTGGGCGCCGGTGCACATCTTGCTGATACCGAAGTTGCACATTGTTTCCATGGCCGATGTGCAGGCCGAGCACGCCGGCTTGATGGGCCACATGATGGCCCAGTCGCCGCGCCTGATGCGCGAGCTTGGGGTGACCAATGGCTTTCGGCACGTGATCAACACGGGGGAAGACGGCCGCCAGGAGGTGATGCACCTGCACATCCACGTGATGGGCGGCCCAAGACCCTGGAACAAGGGCTGAACTGCGCCCACCCTAGAATCAAACCCCCCTCACAAGGAGCAAGGCATATGGGATCGTTCAGCATTTGGCACTGGTTGATCGTGCTGCTGGTGGTCATTCTGATTTTCGGCACCAAGAAGCTCAAGAACCTGGGCTCGGACCTGGGTGGCGCCGTCAAGGGCTTCAAGGACGGCGTCAAGGGCTCGCAGGAAGGCGCCGACGCTGCGGCTCCGGCGGCAGCGCCGGCCCAGCAGGTGACGGCCCACAAGACCGACGCACAGACCGTGGATGTCGACGCCAAGACCAAGTCCTGATCACCGCGCACGCGGTGGCCGGGTGACCGTGCGCGAAAGCGCCTGATCGCGCCCCATGATCGACTTCGGCTTCGACAAGCTCGCCCTCATCGGGGCGGTGGCGCTCATCGTCATCGGCCCTGAGAAACTGCCCAAGGTGGCCCGCACGGTGGGCCACCTGGTGGGCAAGGCGCAGCGTTACGTGGCCGATGTGAAGGCGGAGGTCAACCGCTCGATCGAGCTCGAAGAGCTCAAGAAGATGAAGACCCAGTTCGAGACCGCCGCGCGCGATGTCGAACAGTCGGTCCAGCAGGAAGTCAATGCAGCCAACGCGTCGGTGAGCAGCACCTGGGAAGGCCTGGGCAGCGACACGGCCAGCTCGGCTGGCTCCGGCTCCGCCGATACCAGCGCGGACTGGGCGCAGCAGCCGCTGCAAACACCAGTGCCCAGCTACCGCAACCCGAAAAAGAACTGGCGCCTCAAGCGCGCCGCGGTGCCCACCTGGTACAAGCAGCGACAGGGCGTGCGCAGCCGGGCCCAGTCCGGCGCCGCGCGCGTGGCGCGGTTCCGGCCCAAGTCCACCGGACGCTGAGCCTTGAGCCCTACCCAGCCCTCCACCGCGCCCCGCCGCGCGCCACCCGTTTCAACAGCCCGATGACATGAGCGACCCGCAAGCGCCCAAGGACGAACTCGAGGGGACCGAGCAGCCCTTCGTGTCGCACCTCATCGAGCTGCGCGACCGGCTCATCCGTGCCTTGCTGGCGGTGGTGGTCGTCTTCGTGGGCTTGTGCATCTGGCCCAGCCCCTCTGGGCTTTACGACATCCTGGCCGCGCCCTTGGTGCGCTACTTGCCCGCAGGCGCCACGCTGATCGCCACCAACGTGATCTCACCGCTTTTGGTGCCCTTGAAGATCACGCTGCTGGGCGCCTTCATGGTGGCCTTGCCCTATGTGCTTTGGCAGGCTTGGGCCTTTGTGGCGCCGGGCCTGTACAACCATGAAAAGCGACTGGTCCTGCCCCTGGTGGTGTCCAGCACGCTGCTGTTCTTCATCGGGGTGGCCTTCTGTTACTTCCTGGTCATCCCCTCGATGTCCCAGTTCATCCAAAGCTGGGCCCCCCAGAGCATCACAGCGGCCCCGGACATCGAGCAGTACTTTGGCTTTGTGCTCACGCTGTTCATGGTGTTTGGCCTGGCGTTTGAAGTGCCCATCGTGGTGGTGGTGCTGGCGCACCTGGGCATCGTGCCCATCCAGAAGCTGCGCGAGTTCCGTGGGTACTTCATCGTGCTGGCGTTCATCATCGCGGCGATCGTGACGCCGCCGGATGTGATTTCGCAACTGGCCTTGGCTGTGCCCATGTGCATCCTGTACGAGTTGGGCATCATCGCGGCAAGCCTGATGGCGCGAAACAAGCCGCCACCAAGCGACGACTGAAGCGTTGCGGGCCTCGTTGACCGTATCGGCCTGCAAGGGCCGACACCGGGTCAGTCGGCTGGCTCTCTTCTGGGCGCGGGGCGCTGCGCCACCACCAAGCTGCGTTCGATCGACTGTTGGCCCCGCTGCAGCAGCAGCGACACGCGGCTGTCGGGGGCCAGCGCACTGACCGCACTGAGCAGTTCGGCGGTATTGGCCACCTCGCGCGGTCCCACCTTGAGCACCACGTCACCCGGCTGAATACCGGCCTTGGCAGCAGGCCCACCCCGCAGCACCCCGGTGATCAGCACGCCGGTGCGCACCGGCAGCCGCAGCATTTCGGCCACCTCGGGGTTGAGGTCGCGCGGCTCCACACCGATCCAGCCCCGGGTGACCTGCCCGTTTTGGATCAGGCCTTCCATCACTTGGCGGGCCACGTCCACCGGGATGGCAAAGCCAATGCCCAGGCTGCCGCCGCTGCGCGAAAAGATGGCGGTGTTGATGCCCACCAGCAGGCCGTTGGCGTCCACCAACGCGCCACCCGAATTACCGGGGTTGATGGCCGCATCGGTCTGGATGAAGTTCTCGAAGGTCGACAAGCCCAGTTGGCTGCGGCCCAGTGCGCTCACGATGCCCGAGGTCACGGTTTGCCCCACGCCGAAGGGGTTGCCGATGGCCAGCACGGCGTCACCCACGTGCAGCGAGGCGGAGGGCGCCAAGGTGATGGCCGGCAGGCGGTCCAGGTTGATCTTCAGCAGGGCCAGATCCGTGTCAGGATCGGTGCCGACCACGGTGGCCTGCGCAGAGCGGCCATCGCTGAGTTGCACCTCGATCTCGTCGGCGCCATCAATCACGTGGTTGTTGGTCAGCAGGTAGCCCGTTGGCGAAACGATGACACCCGAACCCAGCCCGCGTTGGCGCTGCGCGTCTTCCTCGCCGTCGCCGAAGAAGAAGCGGTACCAAGGGTCGCCGGCGTGGGGGTTGCGCTGGGGCGCTTTGCTGGCCACGATGCTGACCACGGCGGGCGAGGCGCGCCGCGCGGCATCGGCATAGCCGCGCCCAGCGGCAGCCGCCTCGGGTGGTGCGGTGAGGATCGGCACCACCTCAGGCATGATGAGGCCTGGCGGGCGCGCCAGCCATTCCGGCTTGAGCGTGGCCACCACGAACAGCACCGCCACCGAAACCGTGACGGCCTGCGAGAAAATCAGCCAGATGCGGCGCATGGAAGTGGGTTCGGTGCGGTGTGCGTTCAACAACCCAGGGTGTGGGTCATGACGGAATCACGTGGGCAGGTGGGTCAAGCGGGGTCGAGGCTGGGTACGGCTGCAGCCCCATCGGTGGGCCGCGATGCGCTCGTGGGCCATCTGGACCAATGGCTGCAAGCTGCCCAGTTCAAGGATTATGGGCCGAATGGCCTGCAGGTACAGGGGCGCGAGCAGGTGCGCCGTCTGGTCACCGGGGTGACCGCCAGCCGCGCCCTGATCGAGGCGGCCATTGAAGCCCAGGCCGATGCCATCCTCGTGCACCACGGCCTGTTCTGGCGCGGCCAGGATGGCCGGCTCACGGGCTGGTTGGGTGAGCGGGTGCGCCTGCTCATGCGCCACGACATCAACCTGTTGGCCTACCACCTGCCCCTGGATGCCCACGCCAGCCACGGCAACAACGCGCAGTTGGGCTCGCGCCTTGGGCTGCAGGCCGATGCCCGCTTTGGCGAGCAGCAGTTGGGCTTCATAGGGCCCGCAGCCCACGCCGGGCTGGCTGCGCTGGCCCAGGCGGTGCAACAAGGCCTTCAGCGTGCACCGCTGGTGGTGCAAGGGGACGGGCGTGTGCTGAGGCGTGTGGCCTGGTGCACCGGTGGCGCGCAGGGCTACTTCGAAGCGGCCATTGCAGCCGGTGCGGACGCCTTCATCACCGGGGAGATTTCCGAGCCTCAGGCCCACCTGGCGCGCGAGACGGGCGTGGCCTTTCTGGCCTGCGGGCACCATGCCACGGAGCGCTTCGGCGCGCCGGCCGTGGGGCAGGCCGTGGCCGAACACTTCGGCCTGGAGCATGTGTTCATCGAGGTGGACAACCCGGCATGAGCGGCGTGGCGCCTGTGCTGATCACCCTGGGCGATCCGGCCGGCATTGGGCCAGAGCTGGTGGCGCGCGCCCACTTGGCCGGCGAACTGCACGATGCGATGGTGGTGGGTGATCCGGCTGTCATGGCGCGCGGCCTGCGGGCCTGCGGCGCCGCCACCACGGCCGGGCCACGCCTCATCCATCCCTTGGACGCGGTGGCCCAGGCGGCCCGGGCCGCTGGGCTCGCCCACGGCGCACCGGCCAGCGCGCCGCCGTGGGCCACCCTGGGGCAGGTCGATGCGCCGGTCTGGGAGGCGCTGGCCTGGGGTGCGGTGGACGCGCGCTGCGGCGCCTATGCCGCCCTGTGCCTGCAGGCCGCCGTCGGTCTGGCGCGCCTTGGGCAGGGCAGGGCCATCGTCACCGCGCCCATTCACAAGGAGTCGCTGGCCGCGGCTGGCCTGCCCTATCCCGGGCACACCGAAATGCTGCAGGCCTGGGCCAACCCGGGCGGCACGCCGCCCGATGTGCGCATGATGCTGGCCAATGATGAGCTGCGCGTGGTCTTGGTCACGATCCACCAGTCGCTGCGCTCGGCCATTGAGGCCATCACCTTTGAGCGCGTGCTGCAGACCATCGTCATCACGCATGCGGCCCTTCGGGCCTGGGGCTTGGATCAGCCCCGCCTGTCCGTGGCCGGGCTCAACCCACACGCGGGCGAGGGAGGCTTGTTCGGCCTTGAAGAGGTGGAGGTCATTGCCCCGGCCATTGCAGCGGCGCGCAGCCAGGGCATCGTGGTGGACGGGCCACACCCGCCCGACACGGTCTTCATGCGGGCGCGCCACACCCCACAGCGCCCTGGCGCTTGCGACGCGGTGGTGGCCATGACACACGACCACGGCTTGATTCCGGTGAAGTACCTCGGCTTGGACCAGGGGGTGAACATCACCCTGGGCTTGCCCTTCGTGCGCACCAGCCCCGACCACGGCACCGCCTTTGACATCGCCGGGCTTGGGCAGGCCGACCCCCGCAGCTTCCTGGCGGCGCTGGCCATGGCCCGGCGCTTGAGCGCGCGGGCCTGAGGCACGGGGCAGGCCTGAGGTATTCCCCGTTCGGCTTCTGGGTCGGCATCCATTGAGGGGGGCTTCCCGCTCGGTTAGAATGCCGGGTTGACCCTAGTGGCCCCCGCGGGCCAGCAGTTTTCAAGGACTCTCCATGAGCGAATCTTCCGTCGACAGCAGCAAGCGCACCTGGCTGATCGCCTCCACCTGTGCCGGCGCCGCCGGTGGCGTGGCGGTGGCTGTGCCCTTCGTCAGCACCTTTGCCCCTTCCGAGCGCGCCAAGGCCGCCGGAGCGGCCGTCGAAGTGGACATCAGCGGCATCAAGCCCGGTGAGAAGGTCACCGTGGAGTGGCGCGGCAAGCCGGTGTGGATCATCCGCCGCACGCCCGAGCAGGTGGAGTCGCTCAAGAAGACCGAAGCCCAAGTGGCCGACCCCAATTCCGACCGCAAGGCCTACCCCACCCCGGCCTACGCGAAGAACCAACACCGCTCGATCAAGCCCGAAATCTTCGTGGGCGTGGGCATTTGCTCGCACCTGGGCTGCTCGCCGTCCGACAAGTTCGCCACCGGCGCGCAGCCTTCGCTGCCCGATGATTGGAACGGCGGCTTCCTGTGCCCTTGCCACGGCTCCACCTTCGACCTGGCCGGCCGCGTGTTCAAGAACAAGCCGGCGCCGGACAACCTGGAGGTGCCGCCGCACATGTACCTGTCCGACACCCGCATCCTGATCGGTGAGGACAAGAAGGCCTGAGTACAGGCCTGAGTCCCCAAACGCCGAAACCACCATCCCCACAGCCCATATTGGCGAGCCCGCAGTCTCCGGAGTACCCCATGGCCGAGTTCAAGACCGCCGCACCTGATGCCCCCATCGGCGAAAAGCTGATGACCTGGGTGGACAACCGTTTCCCCGCCAGCAAGTTGTACAAGGAGCACCTCTCCGAGTACTACGCGCCGAAGAACTTCAATATGTGGTACTTCTTCGGCTCGCTGGCCCTGTTGGTGCTGGTGATCCAGATCGTCACGGGCATCTTCCTGGTGATGCACTACAAGCCGGATGCCAACCTGGCCTTTGCCTCGGTTGAGTACATCATGCGCGATGTGCCCTGGGGCTGGCTGGTGCGCTATATGCACTCCACCGGC
>JACCED011630728.1_pt1 | contig 24930 bp, 28 predicted proteins | sample 7455021 | NCBI WGS metagenome assembly JACCED01 (sample SAMN15323456, study PRJNA562643) | freshwater metagenome | isolation source: river surface water | place: USA:Blue River Watershed | collected 2017-08-19
AACGATACCTGTAGCGATGCCTTTGCGGGCAGCATAGATTGCTGCAGATGCGCCTGCTGGGCCACCACCAATGACCAACACATCAAATGCATCTTTAGCATTTAACTTAGCAGCATCTTTTTCAGATGAGTTGGTGTCTAACTTAGCAACAATCTCTTCGACAGTCATGCGACCTTGGCCAAATACTGCGCCATTCAAAATGACAGTAGGGACTGCCATGACCTGGTGTTGATTCACTAAATCTTGGAAAAGTGCACCATCGACCATTTCATGTTCAATATTAGGATTCAACACAGCCATTAAATTCAGTGCCTGAACAACGTCAGGGCAGTTGTGGCACGACAAAGAAATGAAGGTCTGGAAATGCAATTTCCCAGGCAATTCTTTAATGGTCTCGATGATCGCCTGCTCGACTTTAGGTGGGTATCCACCACTTTGCAAAATGGCCAACACAAATGATGTCATCTCATGACCCATTGGCAAACCTGCAAAGCTAATACGAGCTTGATCACCTGCAGCTCCAACCGTAAAACTTGGGCGGTTAGTTGCTACACCGTTTGTGGATACAGTGATCTTCTCAGATAGGGCTGCTACCTCATTAATTAAAGTAAGCATTTCTGATGATTTATCGCTCTCATTCAAAGAGGCGATTAATTCAACTGGGTTTTGAATCTTTTCAAAATAAGCCTTTAATTGGCCCTTGATATTGTCATCTAACATGATGTTTCCTTATGTAATTTTTTCGTGAGTCCATTGGAGAAAACTGTTTCTCTCCGATGGACTCTCAAATGAGAGTCCAGGGAGATACAAACTTAGATCTTGCCTACTAAATCAAGGCTTGGAGTCAAAGTAGCTGCGCCTTCTTTCCACTTAGCTGGACATACTTGACCAGGATTAGCGGCTGTATATTGAGCAGCTTTCAATTTGCGTAATGTTTCTGAGATGTCACGAGCAATTTCATTGCTGTGAACTTCAGCAGTTTTAACAACGCCTTCTGGGTTAATAATGAATGTGCCACGAAGTGCCAAGCCTTCAGCATCGATGTGCACATCAAAACCACGTGTTAATGCATGAGTTGGGTCACCAACCAATGGGAACTTGGCCTTACCTACTGCTGGTGATGTCTCGTGCCAAACTTTGTGTGAGAAATGTGTATCAGTTGTAATGATGTACACCTCTGCACCTGCTTTTTGGAACTCAGCATAGTTATCAGCTGCATCTTCAATTTCTGTAGGGCAATTGAATGTGAAAGCTGCTGGCATAAAGATAAATACAGACCATTTGCCTTGAAGGTTTTGCTCTGTAACTGTTACAAATTTACCGTTATGGTAGGCTTGTGCTGCGAATGGTTGTACTGCTGTGTTGATGATTGACATGGTATTTCCTTCTTCAAAATGGTTAAACAACAGACGTAGTTTCGGGCTTACCCTTATATTTGTCTAATTGATTAAATAAATATTGTTTATCTACAAATTAGATAAACGAAAAAAATAAGGGCTAGATATCTCTAGCCCTTAAATATTGTCTTTTATTACTTAAAACGGCTTAGAACTCACCCTTAATCGTGGTTAAGCCTAGTGCGTCCCAATCAAGCATGCCGCCTCGGTAGTAATAAATCTTATTTGGTGGGAAGCCATCGCGGACCATTGCAGCCATAGCCATTGGACTTTGAGGGCAAACTGGGCCGTTACAGAATGCATAAACTTTCTTTGCTTTTGTGCAGTCCCACTTCTGTTTACCTTCTAATTTCTTGCAACCTAATTCACCCATGCGCATCGCAACCTCTGTATATGGAATGCCGACTGATCCTGGAATTGTTCCTTTAACTCGGTCATCAATCACACGCATATCGACCACAATCGAGTCTTTATCATTTAATGCATGCAACACGTCGATTTCATCAACAGGATGAGTTCCTTTAATTGGAATCAAGGGTTGCAACCAACCTTTATTTTTAGCGCAGGGTGTCATTACTCTTGTAATTTCAACGGGCCCTTTTTCTGTGTTCACAACGAACTTCTTGTCTTTATCAATAATTTGTAAAAGCTCTGTTTGTGAAAAAACAAGCCCTGGTGCTAGCAATAAGATTGCGATTAATTTTTTCATTTTTATCCCTTATATCAATTGATATATAAATGATTGACTTCATTTCTTGCTTTTTAATTACATCTAGGTGAAAGCCATAATTAGGAATAATTGATAGATATGGAATATGGCTAAGTAGGTTTATTCCAATAAAAAATCTATTTACCTCGCAAGCCATATAGAATATGCCTTATACACACATAAATCTTTCGAGGGCCCATGACAGATAACAATAAAACTGAATTACCCATTGATAAGCGTATTGAGGCATTGGTTAACCCATTGGGGAACGCCTGCGTCACGATCTTTCACTTAATTGCCTTATTTGCAATTGGTGCTGCAACTGTTTGGTCAGGCGTAACAACTTTCTTAAACATCATGGGTAAGTCTCATGCTGGCGTAGAAGATTTACTCTTGTTATTTATCTATCTTGAGATTGGCGCCATGGTGGGTATTTATTTCAAGACCAATCACATGCCAGTTCGCTTTTTGATCTATGTGGCTATTACAGCGGTTACTCGCCTCATCATTGACTTGGTCAATGTGGATCACTCAGCAAGCACTCAAATTTTAGTTTTGGGTGGAACGATTTTACTTTTGGCGATTGCTAATGCAGTAGTTCGTTATGCCTCTCATAAGTTCCCCTCAGGTGGAGTGGAGAAGCACGACTAAATGCTGAACTAATTTTCAAACTAAGTTCTAAACTAAGTTCTAAACTCAACCAATCTGTAAACAAGAAAAAAGCCGCTGATCAGCGGCTTTTTTTATTTAAAGTATTTGCTGTATCTCAGGATCCAGCGAGCATCTTCGATGAAGCCATTTCTAGTACTCATCTCCTGACCATATTGAAGCGTCAGGCGACCAATCGGTAAATTAGCAATACCGCTAATTTGATAGCGGTGATTCTGAGTCATATCGTTTTGGCTGGCGCCATTAATGCTAGTGACGCCACCTACGCTATAGAAATACCCAACTGAGGCGGTGTAAATAGAATTGATTTTGTAAATAAAAGCAGTTTGAGCGCTATGCAATGCTTTTTGTTTGCGGGAGTCGTGAGCATTGCCGTAATCGTCATTCTCGCTAAACCAAAGCGTATCGACAGCAGACATCCAATTGAGATTTTTATAAATAGGCTGTTCATAACCTGCTTGAAGGGCCCATTTGTATCTATTCTCACCAGCGTTATACGTATTTTGATTGTGGTAGCTGCCAGATGGAATCGTTAAATACGATGCCAGTCCAATATAAGTATCTGTATTGCGGTTGGCATAGGGCCATAAGGCAAAAGCAAAGGTGGTGTCTCCAGGCCCGGAGTTAGTCGACTGGCTGGCAAATATGCCTGAAGTAGAGATTTCAGTAATCGGTGTTTGAACATAAAAATAAGCCGGCAGGGCATTCAGTTCAAAAGAGCGGCCATACTTCAGTTGGGTTTGGGTATTGATGATCTCGCCACCTGTGTAGGTTTTCTGCCCCTGGCTGTAACGGTCACCACGTTCACTGCGTTGGTAATTGATCTGTATTTGCTGAATGCCCGGCGGAGGTGCAATGACATCATCCGGCAGAAGATCAATGGCAAAGACCAGCTGCGGAAGCAGCAGGCAGATGCAACTGATTCTTTTTATATAGCAACGAATCTTGACCATTATTTAAGACCATATTTAATTATTTTTAGATTGGTGTTCATTATCTTATATCTGAGTTTTTGGCGTTGATTTCTAAAGGATTTCTTAATAATTAGGCGGCCTTAAGGATTTCTTAATCTGAGCCCCCTACATTAGCGATATAGAAAAGTTAATTAGCTGAGGGAAGCCCATGAAATCAATAAAAGTGCGCATGATTGCCAATCAAACCATCCTATTCATGGCATTGGGATTTGCTACGCCACTTGTTTTGGCTTTAGATGCTCAAGGATTTCAAAAGCAATATAGCGATGAAGCAAAGCAGCCAGCCTCGATTGCAAGAGGTGAAAAATTTTTTACCTCTAAGCACGGCAAAGAATGGAGTTGCGCTACTTGCCATAATGCTCCCCCTACAACCGATGGTAAGCACGCATCAACAGATAAAACAATCGCGCCTTTAGCCCCATCCTATAACGCCAAAAGATTTACAGATGAAGCTAAGGTTAATAAATGGTTCAAGCGCAACTGTAATGATGTCTTGGCTAGAGAGTGCAGCCCTTTAGAAAAAGCTGATGTGATGGCTTATCTAAATAATCTAAAAAAATAAAGAAGGCTCATGATGAAAAAAATCATTTCAATCTGCTTGCTAGCTCTGGCATCTTCGATTGCTTTGGCAGATGGCAATATGCTGCCTCTCAAAATTCCTGAGAAAGTTAAAAGCGAGTGTGCGAGTTGTCACATGCTCTATGCCCCAGCATTCTTACCTAAGGAATCTTGGGGCAGAATGATGGGTACCCTGGATAAACACTATGGTACTGATGCATCTTTAGATCCTCAATCGGTTAAAGAGGTGAGTCAGTGGTTGTTTCAGTACGCTGGCACATATAAGCGTGTCAATGGAGCGCCGCCGAATGACCGCATGACTGAGTCGGATTGGTTTATTAGGAAGCATAAAAAAGTTTCTAATGAAACTTGGAGAAATCCTAAAGTGAAAAGTAAATCCAATTGCATGGCCTGTCACACAACGGCTGACAAAGGTCAATATGATGATGACTATGTGAGGGTGCCAAAATGATTGCTCAACTCTCTAAAAGAATGATGTCTTGGGATGCGGCTGTTATGGTTTCCCATTGGTTATTAGCCATCTGTTTTGTAGGGGCTGTCATTACTCAAGACAGTGAAAAGTATCGACTCTTACATGTCACCATGGGTTACACCATGTTTGGCTTAGTTGCTTTTCGCCTAGTATGGGGATTTGTTGGTGGAAAATACGCGCGATTTAATTCCATCTATCCCAGAATTAAAAAAGTCATTGAATATCTCCAATCACTTTTTACTGCTGAGCCACAAGCATTTATAGGATTTCATGCGATTGGATTTTTGGCAGCCTATTTGCTATTAGCCGTGATCCTGATGGTGACTATCAGTGGCTACATCGTTTATGAAGAGTTAGGCCCTGACTTATTTGAAGACTTACATGAAACCTTAGGCAATCTTTTAATTGCAATTGTGGGCATTCATATCGGTGGTGTGGTTATCAATGCCGTGATTCAAAAAGTGAAGCTTGCCATGAGTGCGGAGCAAACTGGTGCAGCCAAAAGAGTGGCGGCAACGATTGAAAGATCTAGGCCATATAAATGGATGGCGGCTTTAATTATTCTGGCGGTTACTTATTTCTGGGTCATTCAAATTAAACTATAAACATGCGCATCCTATTAGCTGAAGACGATAAAAACCTAGGCGAAGCCCTAAAAGCTGGCCTAGCTCATGATGGCTTTCAGGTCGATTGGGTGCGTGATGGGCAAGCCGCCATCTATGAATCAAAGTCTACACAATATGCTGCTTTGGTATTGGATATTGGTTTGCCGCTTAAAACTGGTTTTGAAGTTCTGCAAGAGCTACGCTCTCAAGGAATCAAAACACCCATATTGGTATTAACGGCTCAAGATGGTGTTGAAAGCATCACTCAAGGACTTGATTTGGGTGGTGATGACTATGTCATTAAGCCTGTGGCACTTCAAGTGCTGGTTGCTAAGCTGAGAGCTTTAATCAGAAGATCTGAGGGCTTAATTCATAATCAATTAACGGCCGGTGAGTTAAGCCTTAATCCGGCAACTTATGAAGTCTTCTTGTCTGGTCAATTGATCAACGTCTCTAAAAAAGAATTTGCTCTATTGCATGTCTTGATGACATCAGCTAACCGAGTGATGACCAAGTCTCAGTTGGAGCAACAACTCTATAGCTGGGGCCATGAAGTTGAAAGTAATGCCATAGAAGTCCACATCCACAATATCCGTAAAAAGATTGGAAATGGATACATTCATACCATCAGAGGTATTGGTTATCAATTTAAGGCGAACACGTGAAATCTCCTACATTTTCATTAAGAACACGCCTATTAGTTTGGATATTAGGAAGTATTTTCCTAATTTGGACCGTCACTGCCTTATTTGTATGGCTAGATGCAAAAAGTGAGCTAGAAGAGATATTCGATAAGTTGGCATCTAATCGAATGAGTCTTTATAAATTGACCCATGAAAAAGAAGAGTTGTTGCGTGATTTGCTTTGGGGTCTCATTTGGCCGATGCTCGTGGGCTTGCCTATATTAGCGATTATTGTTTCTGGTGTGATTGTTTGGTCTAACCGTTCGCTACAAAAATTAAGTGCTGCTATTTCTGATAGATCAGTTAATTCATTGGAACCTATTCAAGTGGATGCTTTGCCTAAAGAGTTGGTTCCAGTATTAGGTGAGCTCAATACTTTGCTTATGAAAATGGGACATGTTCTGGAGCAAGAAAAGCGTTTCACATCTGATGCTGCTCATGAACTAAGAACCCCTCTGGCTGCTATCAGAACTCAAGCTGAAGTTTTAAGGTTTGACAAAGTGCTTAATCAAGATTCTGTTAACAACCTGATTGAAAGTTGTGATCGCTCAAGTCGTGTGATTGAGCAGCTCTTGGCTTTGGCTAGATTAGAGAGTGCGACTAATCCGTTTGTTAAAACAGAGTTCAACTTATCTGAATTCGTCAGAAAGCAAATTGCTAATACTTACCACTTAGTTGATCAAAAACACCAAACGATTGAACTATTAGAAGAGGGTGGTTTCCATGTGTCAGCTAATGAAGACCTCTTGGGCATCTTGCTTAGAAATCTTTTAGATAACGCTATTCGTTACTCACCAATCAAAGGGAAGATTGATATATCGATCAATCAAAAGCATGACGCTGTTTATCTGACTATTGAAGACAGTGGACCCGGTCTCTCGGATGGTGAAATTAAGCGTTTGGGCGAGCGTTTCTTAAGAATGAGTTCATCTGACACCTCTGGTACTGGTTTAGGCTGGTCCATTATTAAAAAGATCGCAGATGTTGATGGTCTGGCTGTGCAAGTCAACAAAGCTCCTGAATTGGGTGGATTATCTGTAACAATTCGATTTCAGTTAGCCCGTAATGCCTAGTGTCAAAAAAATAAGCCAGTTCACTGAACTGGCTTAAGACGCTAATCTCAAAAAATGAAGATTTACTTTTTCTTTTTCTTTTTATCTTTTTTCTTAGATTTCTTCTCTAATTTTTCTTTATTGCCGTTGGCATAAACACACCACTTCTTGATCTCTTCTAAAAGTTCTTCGAGATCATCGTAGGGCAATTCTTTGAAATTGATTAATCCAATTGTGCCTGTTTCCTGTAATTGTTTTACAGCATCTTCATACTTGTACATATGAGCTCCCTTTATTCGAAAAGAGTTTCATACATCCACCAACTTAAAACAAGATAAATAAGGCAAGTCATAAAAAATTCACAAACAGCCTTTTGCTGTCATGAATTTGTCACATAATTCCATTATTATCGAATTATGAAAAATACAGAAGCGACTCAAGCCTTTCTTGCCCTTGGACAAGAATCAAGGTTGAATATTTTCCGTTTAATTGTTCAACGTGGAATTGATGGAGTCACGCCATCTGATATTAAAGAAAGTTTAGGCATTCCTGCTGCAACTCTCTCGTTCCATTTGAAAGAACTTTATCAGGCTAATTTAATTTTGGTTGAGAGACAAAGTAGAAATCTCATTTACAGACCTAATGCAGATCAAGTCCAAAGTTTGATGGATTTCCTTTTATTTAATTGTTGCGGTGGGCAATCGTGTTCATCAAGCCTCTCCAATAAAACTAGCGCCAAGGCAAAATTATGAAAAGAATGCACATCCACATCGCTGTCAAAAGTTTGGCAGATAGCATCACTTTCTACTCAAAAATGTTTGGAACCGAACCGACCGTTTTGAAAGCTGACTATGCCAAGTGGCAATTGGAAGACCCTAAGGTTAACTTCGCCATTTCTGCCAGAGGTGCTGCAGAGGGACTTAATCACTTGGGTATTCAGGTAGATGCACCTGAAGGTCTTACAGAAATGAAAACAAGATTAGATCAGTTGCAAACAGAATTGATAGCTGAGGAGGCTACAGCTTGTTGCTATGCAAGATCTGATAAGTACTGGGTTAATGACCCCTCAGGAATTCCTTGGGAGACTTTCCATACTCTTGACAGTATTCCTGTATTTAATGAGTCGCCTGATAGTGATGATGCTTGTTGCACGCCTACTTCTATGCCATCCGTTTCAACAATTTCAATCAACTCCATCTCCATCAAAAATAAATGTGGCGCATGATAAAGCTAATTTAATTTTTAATTTCTATTCAATATGAAAACATACAACATTCTTTTTTTATGTACTCACAACTCTGCAAGGTCAGTTCTTGGTGAGGTATTGGCAACTCAAATTTCTAATGGAAGGTTTGTGGGTTACTCGGCTGGGTCAACGCCTGGAGGTAAGGTCAATCCATTTGCTATTGAAATCGCGGAAAAATATAACTATGACCTCTCAAAATTAAGGTCAAAGAGTTGGGATGAGTATGCTCAAGCAGACGCCCCTAAGATGGATTTCATTATTACCGTTTGTGACAACGCAGCAGGAGAGGTTTGTCCATTTTGGCCTGGTAAGCCGGCAAGTGCTCATTGGGGGTATCCTGACCCCTCAAGCGTTGCAGGTGGTGACGACGAGAAGAGAGCGGCATTTAAAGCAGTTGAGCTTGGATTGAAGAAGCGCATTGAAATATTAATGAATCTACCGCTTGAAAAGTTAGATGACATGTCATTAAATGCAGAACTAAAAAATATTGCGACTCATTATTAACAAGCTCAATACTAATTAATTACTATGAATATTTTTGAACGCTATCTCACTGTTTGGGTTTTTATTTGTATCGTAGTTGGAATTTTTTTGGGGCAATTACTCCCTGATGCATTCCAAGCAATTGGCCGAATTGAGTTTGCCCAAGTCAATATTCCTGTAGGATTTTTAATCTGGGTCATGATCATTCCCATGTTAGTGAAGGTGGACTTTGGTGCTTTGAATCAAATGAAGCAACATATTCGAGGTATTGGTGTTACTTTATTTGTTAATTGGTTGGTTAAGCCTTTTTCAATGGCTCTCTTAGCTTGGTTCTTTATTCGTCAACTATTTGCCCCTTATTTACCAGCTGATCAAATTGATAGTTATATCGCTGGTTTGATTTTGTTGGCAGCAGCCCCATGCACAGCTATGGTCTTTGTTTGGAGTCGATTGACCAATGGCGATCCCTTATTTACCCTTTCACAAGTTGCGTTGAATGATTCCATCATGGTGGTCGCGTTTGCGCCATTAGTGGCATTTTTATTGGGTGTTTCTGCTATTACAGTTCCTTGGGACACCTTATTAACTTCGGTAGTCTTGTATATCGTCATACCGGTTATCTTGGCCCAAGTGTGGAGAAAGTCACTTTTATCGAAAGGTCAGAGTGCCTTTGATTCTGCGATGAAAAAAATGGGCCCTTGGTCTATAGCTGCCTTATTGGTCACACTTATTCTTTTGTTTGCATTTCAAGGCGAGGCAATTATTGATCAGCCTCTTGTTATTGCTCTATTGGCGGTACCAATTCTGATCCAAGTGTTTTTTAATTCAGCGCTAGCTTATTGGCTAAATCGCGCTGTCGGTGAAAAGCACAATGTAGCTTGTCCATCAGCTTTAATTGGGGCATCGAATTTCTTTGAATTGGCGGTTGCGGCTGCCATAAGTCTTTTTGGGTTTCACTCTGGTGCTGCTTTGGCAACAGTTGTAGGGGTGCTTATCGAGGTTCCTGTGATGTTGTTGGTGGTGAAATGGGTCAATCAATCTAAAGATTGGTATGAACAGGGCTAATTTAATTCCAATATTAAGTAATTGATTTAATTGAATTAAATACATAAAGAGTGGTTTTTGGGCGATTAATTGTGAATGTCACAAAACTTTCATAAAGTCTAGGTATCTTTCTACATGTCGCGTTGTGCGTCATTGAATGAGGAAAATATGAAAGCTTTATTTACAAAGACATTAGTAGCAGGCGTAGTTGCTTTATCAACAGTAACGACTGCATTTGCTGCAGATATTACGGGAGCTGGCGCTACATTCCCATATCCTATTTATGCTAAGTGGGCTGAGGCGTACAAAGCTAAAACAAAAAATGGCTTGAACTACCAATCTATCGGTTCTTCTGGCGGTATTAAACAAATCAAAGCTAAAACAGTAGACTTTGGCGCATCTGATGCCCCAGTTAAGTTTGATGATTTAGAAAAAGATGGTTTGGTTCAATTCCCAGCAATCATTGGTGGTGTTGTACCAGTGGTGAATATAGAAGGCCTAAAGCCAGGTCAATTAAAAGTAACTGGTGACGTGTTGGCTCAGATTTTCATGGGTTCAATTCTTAACTGGAATGACAAGCAAATCGCTGCTTTGAACCCAGGTGTTAAGTTACCAGATGCAAACATCACAGTTGTTCACCGTGCTGATGGTTCAGGTACTACTGCAATCTTCACTGATTACTTAGCTAAAGTTAATCCTAAGTGGAAAGACACAGTTGGTTCTGGTGCTGCAGTTAAATGGCCAGCAGCTTCATCAATTGGTGGCAAAGGTAACGAAGGTGTTGCAGCCAACGTGAACCGTGTAAAGAACTCAATTGGTTATGTTGAGTATGCTTACACTAAAAAGAACAACATGACTTATTTGCAAATCAAAAACCAAGCAGGTCAATTCGTTGCTCCTGATGATGACACATTTGCAGCAGCTGCCGCTGGTACAGATTGGTCAAAAGTTCCAGGTATGGGTACATTCATTACAAATGCACCAGGTGCTAAGTCATGGCCTATTACTGGCGCATCATTCATCTTGATGTACAAGAACCCTGAAAACAAAGCTAACGCAGCTGAAGTAATCAAGTTCTTTGACTTCGCTTTCAAAGAAGGCAAGAAAATGGCTGCTGATTTAGATTACGTGCCAATGCCTGATGCAACAACTGAGTTCATCCGTAAAAACGTTTGGACAAAAATTAGCACTAAGTAATAAGTTGTATTTGAGTATTAAATGAGTAAGATAACCACAGCTCACAGTATGTGAGCTGTGGTTCTAACGCTAGGATTACTATGAATACCAGTCAGTCTTCTGACATGTTGACGCCGCAAGCTGAAAAAATTCTGAAGCTACAGAGACTTCAGGATTTCATTTTTCATAAGGCGACCCTATTTTTTGCATTATCAGTATTGATAGCGCTTATTGGAATTATCATTTCCCTGATCATCAACGCATGGCCAGCACTACGCGAATTCGGTCTAGGATTCTTTTTCACGATTGAGTGGGACATTATTAATGGTCAGTTCGGCGGTCTTATCGCTGTATTTGGAACTGTTGTCACAGCTCTCATCGCTTTGTTAATTGCTGTTCCCCTGAGTTTTGGGGTGGCCGTGTTCTTAACTGAAACTTGTCCAGCAAAACTAAGAAGACCCTTGGGAACTGCTGTTGAATTACTAGCTGCCGTACCATCCATCATTTACGGTATGTTTGGCTTATTTATTTTTGCACCATTGTTTGCTGAATACATTCAACCAGCATTGGCAGCAACATTTGGTCAGATTCCTGGCCTCAGTTACTTATTCTCTGGCGCATTTAACGGTATTGGTATTTTGTGTGCTGGCTTAATTTTGGCCATGATGATCCTGCCGTTTATCGCATCGGTCATGCGAGATGTTTTTGAAGTTGTACCACCTGTTCTTAAAGAATCTGCATACGGTATCGGCTGTACAACTTGGGAAGTGGTTAACAAGATTGTTTTGCCTTATACAAAGACAGGTGTTATCGGTGGAATCATGTTGGGCCTCGGTAGGGCTTTGGGTGAAACCATGGCGGTTACTTTTGTGATCGGTAATGCTCACAAACTCAGCGCTTCATTATTTTCACCTGGTAATTCAATTGCATCGACTTTGGCAAATGAGTTTGGTGAAGCCGAGCCTGGCTTACATTACTCATCACTATTTGCACTGGGCTTAGCCTTGTTTGTAATTACATTTGTTGTTTTGGCATTGGCCAAAATCATGTTGGCTCGTATGGAAGCCGGTCAGGGTAAAAAGACATGATGAACACATCAAACTTCAATCAAAGTATTTACGCCAAGCGTAAACGTAACAATTGGATTGGACTTGCTCTATCCATGGGTGCGATGGTGCTTGGTATGGTTTTCTTACTCTGGATTTTGAGTATTCTTTTTATCAAAGGCTTCTCAGCTATTGATTTAAATATGTTTACTCAAAGCACTCCTGCTCCTGGTTCGGATGGTGGTGGATTGGCAAATGCCATAGTAGGCAGTTTGTTAATTGTCTCTAGCTGTACTTTAATTAGTACGCCAATTGGCGTTATGGCCGGTATCTATTTATCTGAATATGGCGCTAAAAGCAAAATTGCTTCTGTTACGAGATTTGTTAACGACATTATGTTGTCAGCACCATCAATTGTGATTGGTCTATTTATCTATGCCATATTAGTTGCTCAGGTAAAGCACTTCTCAGGATGGGCTGGTACGATTGCTTTGGCTCTAATTGCAATACCTGTAGTTGTGAGAACTACAGAAAACATGTTGCAGCTCGTGCCAGGCAGCCTAAGAGAAGCAGCCTATGCCTTGGGCGCACCTAAGTGGAAAGTAGCATTCACAGTAACTCTAAGAGCTGCTAAGAGTGGTGTGATCACGGGTATCTTGTTGTCATTAGCGCGTGTCAGCGGTGAAACGGCACCTTTGCTATTTACTGCATTAAATAATCAATTCTTCTCAACCAATATGAATGCGCCAATGGCCAACTTGCCAGTGGTGATCTTCCAGTTCGCAATGAGTCCTTATGACAATTGGGTTGATTTGGCTTGGGGTGCAGCGTTGTTAATTACTTTCGTAGTTTTGGGTCTGAACATTTTGACTCGAGTAGTTTTTAGGGAAAAGGTTCAAAGTTAATCAAAAATGAGAAATATTTTTGATGCCGAAACATTTCAAGGAAATATGATGATTGAAACAAATACTAACCAAGCAAGCGAACTAAAAAACGCGCTTGAAATTAAAAACCTAAATTTTTATTACGGGTCATTTCAAGGTTTGAAAAATATCAACCTTGGTATTGCTGAAAGGCATGTCACTGCATTTATTGGACCATCAGGCTGCGGTAAGTCCACATTGCTTAGAACTCTTAACCGTATGTATGACCTTTATCCTGGTCAGCGCGCTGAAGGTGAAATTAATTTCTATGGCCAAAACATCCTAGATCCAAAGCAAGATTTGAACTTGCTTCGCTCAAGAATTGGCATGATTTTCCAAAAGCCAACACCGTTTCCGATGTCTATCTACGACAACATTGCTTTTGGTGTTAAGTTGTACGAATCTCTATCTCGCGCAGAAATGGATGAGCGTGTAGAGTGGTCCTTAACTAAAGCTGCTTTATGGGGTGAAGTGAAAGACAAGCTGAATCAAAGTGGTTTGTCCTTATCAGGCGGTCAGCAGCAAAGACTTTGTATTGCTCGTGGTGTTGCTGTTAAACCATCGATTTTGTTGTTGGATGAACCAACATCAGCATTAGATCCAATATCCACAGCAAAAGTAGAGGAATTGGTTCATGAGCTTAAAAAAGACTATACGATAGCAATCGTTACTCACAATATGCAGCAAGCTGCTCGTGTATCAGATTTCACGGCTTATATGTACTTGGGTGAAATGGTTGAATTTGGCAAAACTGATGAATTATTCATTAAGCCAAAACGTAAAGAAACTGAAGATTACATTACTGGCCGTTTTGGTTAAGTAAAAAGAATTAGGAGATAAAAATGCCAGATAAACACTTATCCTCACAATTTGATGCGGATCTCAATTCGGTCTGCGGCAAGCTTTTAGAAATGGGTGGCTTGGTTGAGTCACAGGTTTCTGTTGCTATGCGCGCATTTTCTCAATTGGATGCTGAGCTAGCAGACCAAGTGATGGATCGAGAGCGTGAAGTTAATGATTTTGAAATCATGATTGATTCAGCCTGTACTGAGCTGATTGCTCGTCGTCAACCAACAGCAAGAGATTTGCGTTTGGTCATGGCTGTCTCAAAAGCGATTACAAACCTAGAGCGAGCTGGTGACGAGGCTGATCGTATTGCCAGAAGAACTAAACACATTATGGAAGATAGTGCGTCTCACAGCATTAATACTGCTGAGATCAGACTTTCTGGTCAGATGGCTGTCTCATTATTGCGCCGTAGCTTGGATTGTTTTGCTCGTCTTGATACAAAAGCTGCTGCTGAAGTTGTTAATGAAGATAAGCAGATTGATGAAGAGTTCAGAGCATTCGTTAGAAAGCTAACTAGCTATATGGCTGAAGATCCAAGAACTATCTCTGTTGGTTTAGATATGTTGTCAATTGCTAAGGCTGTTGAACGTATTGGCGACCATGCTAAAAATATTGCTGAGTTTGTTATTTACATCGTTAAGGGTACGGACGTGAGACATTTGCCTCACGAGCAACTAACGCAAGAGGCAAATAGCTAATATATGGCAAGTAGCATCTTGATCGTTGAAGACGAACCATCCATAGCTGAGTTAATTGCAGTCAATTTAACTCACGCGGGATTTTTGCCCGTTAGGGCATTCCAAACTGAGCAAGCATCTCAATTGATGAAAGAGGTTTTGCCTGATTTGGTGGTGTTAGATTGGATGCTCCCTGGTAAGTCTGGTGTTCAATTCGCAAAAGAGTTGAGATCTAATGAGCGGACTAAAGATATTCCTATTATTTTATTGACTGCTCGAAGTGAAGAGATGGATAAGATAGCGGGTCTTGAGGCTGGTGCTGATGACTACGTTACCAAACCTTTTTCACCTAAAGAGCTTGTAGCCAGAATTAGAGCTGTTTTAAGAAGGCGCTCTCCACAGTTAGCTGATGAAGTAGTGCAAGTTAATAATTTGCGTCTAGATCCTGTGGCTCATCGCGTTATGGCTGTCGATGGTGTTAATGAGTTGATGATTGATTTAGGTCCCACAGAGTTTAGATTGCTACATTTTTTAATGACGCATCCTGAACGTGTTCATTCTCGCGGACAGTTGTTAGACAAAGTGTGGGGTGATCATGTGTTTGTTGAAGAGCGAACTGTTGATGTTCACATCAAACGTTTAAGAGCTTCTTTGGCGCCAACTAACTGTCAAAATCTCATTGAAACTGTTCGTGGTAGTGGTTATCGATTAACCAAAACACCTATTGTTTAGATGCTAAGGTGGTTCTGAATAATGAACCACCATGTGAGGCAGCAAATCACAATCGAAGTCATAACAGCTGCACTTCCAAAGTCCTTGGCTCTTTTTGATAGATCGTGAAACTCGTAAGAGACTCGATCAATCGCTGCTTCTATTCCTGAATTAATTAATTCAACTACCAATACCAATAAAACAGAATTAATTAATAGTAGTTTTTCGAGATAATTAAGATCTAGATAGCATGCAACAGGAATAAGAATGGCGGCTAAAAACAGTTCTTGTCTGAATGCACTTTCTTCCCTTATGGCGTACATAATTCCTTGATAGGAATTTAGCCCAGCTTTAAAAGCTCTATAAATACCTTTATTAGATTTGTGAGGATTGTTTGATGATTTATATGATGACGACTGTTTTTCGTTCATTTTCTTTAGATATTCAATGGGGCTATCAATAAATTCAACTTCAAGGTAATTCGCGCTAGTTTTTATAAAATGGTAAATCAGCATTTGTGCATCTATTTCTGGCGCTACTGCTTCTTGGCTACTGTAAGTTGGCTTATATTGAGTCATTAGCTAGATACCTTGGTAAGCCAAAGAGTACCTACCAAATTTGACAATTCAATGAATATTTTTGACAAAATAAATAATTAAATAATCAATTAAACAAAAGGCTTGGTAAGATTCCACTTATGTTGTCATTGCGCACCAGATTAATTGTTATTTTCATCATTACCCTGATTATTTCTTGGGTCATGGGCCTGGCATTTTCGGCTGTTACGGGTTGGATGAGCGCTGTTGTCTGTTTGGCAATACTTCTGGTTCATCAGCTTTGGCATGCATCAAAATTAACTCAATTATTGTTATCTCCTAGTTATGGTGAGGTCCCTGGGGCTCTTGGGATTTGGGGGGAGATTTATTACCGCCTCCATAAGTTAGTCAAAGGTTGGAGAGATCAAGTAGTTGAGGTGGAGCAGCAGCATCAAAGATTTATTGAGGCTATTCAAGCTTCACCTAACGGTGTTGTGATGCTCAATGAAGATGACCAAATTGAATGGTGCAATGCTATTGCTGGGAAGCATTTTGGAATTAACCCTAGACGTGATGCTATGCAACGCATTACACACATTCTTAGAAAACCTGCTTTTGTTCAATACATTGTTCGTCAAAACTATCGTGAGCCTGTCAAACTCACTGGAATGGGGGATTTTGAGCAGTTTTCATTAGAGGTTCAAATATTTCCTTATGGAGATAAACAAAAGTTAGTTTTATCTCAAGACATTTCTCAGATTGAAAAGTCTGATGCTATGCGAAGAGATTTTGTGGCCAACGTCTCTCACGAATTAAAGACGCCCTTGACAGTGTTGGCTGGTTTTTTAGAAACGGTCAGAGAGTTAGATCTCAATCAAGATGATCGAGATAAGTATTTAGAAATGATGTCAGTTCAAACCGGTAGGATGAAGACTCTGGTTGAAGATCTATTAACTCTTGCCAAGCTAGAAGGTAATCCTGAGCCACCGGTTTCTCAGGTGGTTAACATGCCTAATATGCTGTCTCGTTTAAAGCTTGATGCCGAAGGACTATCTCAAGGTCAGCATCAAATTAATTTCCAGTCTCAAACTGATAAAAATATCTTGGGTGATGATATGGAGTTGTATTCAGCATTTGGTAATTTGGTATCGAATGCTGTCCGATACACGCCAGAGGGTGGAAAGATCGATATTCTTTGGCAAGAAACCAAAGATGGTATTCAATTATGTGTGTCTGATACAGGGCCTGGTATTGCTGCTGAGCATATTCCTCGCTTGACAGAGCGTTTCTATCGCGTTGATCGCAGTCGTTCTAGAGAAACTGGCGGCACTGGATTAGGCATGGCGATTGTTAAGCATGTAATTAATCGCCATCATGGTGAGCTGAAGATTGAATCAACTGTTGGGCTAGGGAGCCGTTTTTACCTATTATTTCCTAAGCAAAGAATTGCTTAATTGCAAAGCAGTTCTACTAATTCTTTTTGGCCAATATAAGGTAACGCTCCAGCCCTTGTTTTGACTTGCTGATACTGGCCATGCCCGTTCATGATCCAAGCAGTAGAGTTATCTTTTAGAAGAATTTGAAAGCCTTCTTTAATAACCCGGGCCTTGAGTTTTTTATCAAGGACTGGGAAAGCAACTTCGACTCGCCTAAATAAGTTTCTATCCATCCAATCTGCAGATGAAAGATAGAGAGTTTCTTCACCGTCAGCATAGAAATAGTAAATCCGGTGGTGCTCTAGAAATCTGCCAATAATTGAGCGTACCTTGATATTTTCTGAAAGCCCAGGTACACCAGGTTGAAGTGCGCATACTCCACGAATAATTAGATCAATTTTTACGCCAGCCTGAGACGCCTTATATAGCTCTTGAATAATCGTTGGCTCAAGTAGGGCATTCATTTTTGCCATGATTTTGGCTTTTCGTCCAGCTTTCGCAGCCCTAGCTTCTGCGCGGATGTGTTTTATTAACTCTTCATGCATCGTAAATGGCGATTGCCAGAGATGTTTTAGCGGGACGCGACCGCCAGTGCCGGTTAATTGCATAAAGACATGGTGCATGTCTTCACAAATCTCAGGATTGGATGTCATTAAACCAAAGTCACTGTAGAGACGAGCTGTTCTAGGGTGGTAATTGCCGGTACCTAAATGAGCGTAGCGCTTAAGTATGGTCTTTGCCTTGCGTCTACCTTCAGCTGGAATCGTTTCTTGACGAACTACCAATAGCATTTTGGCGTGGCACTTATGGCCAACAACACCATAAACCACGTGAGCGCCAACTGCTTCTAGCTTTGCAGCCCAACCAATATTGGTTTGCTCGTCAAAGCGTGCCAATAACTCCACAACAACCGTTACTTCTTTGCCATTTCTGGCGGCTTCCATCAGGGCATCCATCACTAGAGATTGCTCTCCAGTTCGGTATACCGTTTGCTTGATAGCTAGAACATTGGGATCTCTAGCTGCTTCTTTGAGCATTTTTAAAACAGTATCAAAGCTTTGATAGGGGTGGTGCAATAAGATATCTTGAGCTGCTATCTTATCTAGTAAGCTGTCGCCAGCAGCCAAATCAACTGATTGACTGGCTTGATGGTTATTGAATTTAAATTTTGGAATATCTACCAAATCTGGTATTTGGACTAATCTCACCAAATTAACTGGGCCATTTACTTGATAGCAGTCGGCCCGATCTAATTTTTCAGCTTTGAGTAAATACTTTCTTAATTTCTCTGGCATATCTGCCGTTATTTCCAATCGAACAGCATCACCTAAGTGTCTTGTTGGCAATTCACCTTGAAGAGCTTCTCTTAAATCAGTGATATCGTCTTCGGAAACAAATAAATCAGAATTACGCGTGACTCTGAACTGATGGCAACCTGTAACAGTCATGCCCTGGAATAAATCTGGCACAAAAGCTTGCATGAATGAAGATAGCAACACAAAGCCGTATGGTTGATCGCACAAATGCTTTGGCATCGGTACAACCCTTGGCAAAGATCGCGGGGCTTGAACAACGGCTAAGCTTGGTTTTCTTCCAAATGAATCCTCGCCCTCTAAAGTAACAAAAAAGTTCAAACTTTTATTGATAACTTTAGGGAATGGATGAGCTGGGTCAAGTGCTATTGGGGTTAAAAGTGGAACCAGTTCATTGTGAAAAAATTCTTTAGCCCAAGCTTTTTGGCGACTATTCCATTCGTTTGCCAAATGAAAGGTAACACCTTCCTTGTTCAGCTTAGGAATAATCTCTTCTTGTAATAGGCGATATTTTCTGGCTACTAAATCATGTGCCTGTTGTGTGATGATGTTATAGGCATCTGTGATTAATAAGCCATCTGGAGTTTTATTTTTTGGATTGCTTTTTAATTGTTCTTTAATCCCCGACATTCTGATCTCAAAGAACTCATCCATATTAGACGAGACGATACAAACAAATCTTAAACGCTCTAATAGAGGAGTTTTAGGATTTTCTGCTTGAGCTAATACTCTTGAATTAAACTCAAGTGCACCTAGTTCTCTATTGAGTAATGGGATTTTTGTTTGCATACCAAGAGTGTTGCAAACCTCTGTGACATAAATATGACAATTACATGAATCTATTTTGTAATGACATTGTCACAATAGAGTCATAATCTATATATAGATAACTATTAATACTTTTAAGCAACTTATTCCTGTGTCATCACATTCATCAATAACCCCACCAAATACTGAAGATTTAGTTGCAGCTGTTGATCTGGGCTCTAATAGTTTTCGCATGGTGATTGCCCGGGTTGTGCAGTCACCATCAGGAACTCAGGTTCAGCCGATTGATACCTTAAGAGATTCTGTTCGATTAGCCGAGGGTTTAACTAAAGATAAAAATTTGGATGAAAAGTCGATCGAAAGAGGACTTAAAGCACTGCATCGTTTTGGCGATCGTTTGAAAAACTTTGAAGCTAAAAAGGTACGAGTGGTTGCTACTAACACTTTAAGAGTGGCCCGTAATGCGGATGCTTTTATTAAAGAAGCTGAAAAACTATTAGGATTTCCAATTGAGGTAGTGGCCGGCCGCGAAGAAGCGCGCTTAATCTACATCGGAGCTTCTCATGATGCTCCTACCTGTGATGGAAAACGATTTGTACTAGATATTGGTGGTGGCTCCACTGAATTTATTATTGGGGATGGGTATGAGCCCAAATTATTGGAATCCTTATATATTGGCTGCGTATCCTACAGTCAGCAATACTTTCCTGATGGTTTAGTTGATGCCTATAACTTTAAGCAAGCTCAAACAGCTGCTCGTCGGGAAATCCAGGCTATTTCATCTCAGTTTAGAAAATTAGGCTGGAAGCAGTCTATTGGTTCCTCTGGAACGGCCCGTGCGATCGCAGAACTAATTGCTCAAAATGGTTTTGATGGTGTGCCACATGATCTACCGATTAACGGAGCGGGCGGTGTCATAACTCGTGAGGGTCTTCAGCAGCTCAAAAAAGCTCTGATTGCAAATGAGTATGTTGATAAATCTCACTTAATTGGTTTGAAATCTGATCGAAAGCCAGTATTACCAGGTGGATTGGCCATCATGTTGGCTGCATTTGATGAGCTGGGTATTGAGAGGATGGAAGTCACTGAGGCGGCCTTACGTTTAGGTGTTCTTTATGACCTGATGGGTAGGGCTCAGCACCATGACATGCGTTTTGTGACGGTAGAGCAATTCATGCAGCGCTATGGAGTGGATCGTGCACAGGCAAAACGAGTAAGTGATGCTGCCGTTTATTTTTTAGAGCAATTGCCTAAGCCTAAGAACGAAAATAGAAAAGACAATATCCACATTCTTTCGTGGGCTGCCAAGCTTCATGAGATTGGTTTAAGTATTTCTCATAACGGTTATCACAAGCATTCAGCTTACATCGCCTCACATGCAGATATGCCGGGATTCTCGAGATTAGATCAAGCCAGATTGGCTGCTTTGCTACTGGGGCACACTGGAAAGTTGGGAAAAATTGCAGTTACTTCAGCCTACATTGATTGGCGCATGCTTTTTTGTCTGAGATTGGCGCACGTTATTTGTAGAAGACGTGATGATGAGGTTCTAACTGATATTCAAATTACAGAATCTGAGCAAGGTTTTATCTTGAGGATTCCTAAAAAATGGGCCGAGAAAAACCCACTCACTCAATTTGGATTAGAAAAAGAATCATCAGATTGGCAAAAGATTGGGCGTGATTATCAAATTAATTTAATCTGATTAATCAATTCATAAGTATTAAAAAAGGGGAGCCTGGCTCCCCTTTTGCATCCAAGGACATTTCAGAATAATTCGATTACTGCCCTAAGAAGTGTTTTGCATAACGTGGATGAATATCATCCATGCGCAACATAGTCAAAAAGTCAGCTGTATTGAAGTCTGGATCCCATGCTGGATCGCCGCAAACCTTAGCGCCTAATCTTAGGTAGCCTTTAATAAGAGCAGGTGGCTCAACATCTAATTGATTATTCAACTCATCCACTGGTAGAGCTAAACGTGGAAATACACGATATTCAATATCTGTTAAGTGGTTTGAATTCAGTATTTTTGACAAGCTTGCCGCATAGTGTCCGCCGTCACCCATTTGCACGCTTGCGCAACCCAGCATAATTTCATAGTCATGTTTTTTCATGTACTGGCCTAAACCACTCCAAAGAGCCATGATCACGCCGCCTGAGCGATAGTCGCGATGCACGCATGAGCGACCAACTTCTACCATTTTGTGACGTAAGTGGCGTAAGCGAGTTAAGTCAAACTCTGAGTCAGAGTAAAAGCAACCCATTTGTTTAGCTTGGTGAGGTGGTAATACGCGATAGGTGCCAATTACCTTTAAAGTTTCTGTATCTCTAATGATGAGGTGCTCACAGAAGTCATCGAATATATCAATATCCAAACCTTCTTGTGATGGCTTTAGAGTAGCTCCCATTTCTTCTGCAAATACTTTATAGCGTAAGCGTTGTGCTTCACGAACTTCATCTTGATGTCTTGCCCAGCTCAAAGAAATAGGACTTTGTTTTGAGCTATTAGTATGGACTGCTGGTGCAGATTGAGTGCTCTCAATTGGACTCTGTTGATTAGAAGATTTTGGAATTAATCTAGAAATCTTCTCTTGAATAATTTTGTGGAATGAATTTTTCTTCATAGTAGTTTTATCAACCTCAGGTTTATAAAAAGAACTTGTGAGGGATAGCCAAGGATTTGGAATTTCTTTCATAATTAGTCTCTACAGTTCTTTGATTTCATCTATTCACAATTTAATAAGTATTTATGTCACGCAAATGACGGAGAAGTTGCAGTTGTGTGACTAGATTTTGGTTTTAAGTGCGCCACGAATTGTTCGCTAGCAAGCTGCCATGAAAATTTCTCAGCATGTTGGCGAGCCACTTCTCGAGGGATTCTTAAGGCTAGGAGGCATGCTTCCTGAAGGTCCTCGCTCATGACGCCTGCATCAGAATCGCCTAACACATCAATCGGCCCTGTTACTGGGTAAGCCGCAACTGGTGTTCCGCATGCCATGGCTTCTAATAAAACCAGTCCAAAAGTATCGGTCTTGCTAGGGAATACAAAAACATCCGCTGATGCATATACCTTCGCGAGGGCCTCTTGTTGCAGTACTCCTAGGTAATTAACATGGGGGTATTTTTCTTTTAAGCCCTCTAATGCCGGACCGTCTCCTACCACCCACTTTGATCCTGGAAGTTTTAACTCCAAGAAAGCTTCAATATTCTTCTCAACTGCTACGCGTCCTACATACAAAAATATAGGTGGATCAGACTCTAGAACTCTAGCGTCTTGCATCTTGAAAATATCCAAATCAACACCGCGCGTCCACAAAACTGTATTGGTAAATCCATAAGATTGAAGATCTTTGATGACCACTTCAGTGGGTGCCATTACTGCTAGTGACGGATCGTGGAACCATCGTAAGAACTTATAAGTAAGTGCTAATGGAATGCCGGTACGTGCTTTGACATATTCAGGAAAGCGCGTGTGATAGGCGGTCGAGAATGGTAGTTTGTTTTTGAGAGCGTAAGCGCGAGCTGCAATACCTAAAGGACCTTCTGTGGCTATATGTATCGCATCAGGGGTAAAAGAAGTCATCTTTGCATGAACCTTCTTTTTGGGAAATAGCGATAAAGATATATCTGGATAAGTAGGGCAGGGTAGAGTCTTAAACTCTAAAGGGGTGATCATGTCAATCTCATGCCCCATTTTCTTGAGCTCATGAATGGTTTGCTTGAGCGTTCTAACTACGCCATTGACTTGGGGTTCCCAAGCATCAGTTACGATCATTATTTTCATGCTATCTCCACGGCAGGTTGTTTAAGTTCTATCTGAACTTTTTTCTCTTCTAATATTTTTGGCCAATGAACGATTCTGAGTTCGCCATTCATGTCCTCAACAAGAGCTGTTAGGCTTTCGACCCAGTCACCATCATTGCAGTACAAAATGTCATCGATCATGCGGATTTCTGCTTTGTGGATGTGCCCACAAACTACGCCATCACAACCTCTAATTCGAGCTTCTCTGGCCATAATGAGCTCAAAGTCAGCGATAAAGTTCACAGCATTTTTAACGGAGTGCTTTAGATATTGAGATAAAGACCAATAGTTAAGCCCCATGCGCGCACGTATCTTATTAAACCAACCATTCACCCAAAGGATGAAGGTGTAAAGGGTATCTCCCACATATGCTAGCCATTTGGCATATTGCATGACGCTATCAAACAAATCTCCGTGAGTTATCCAGAGTCGCTTGCCATCAGCTGTTACGTGTATCACTTCCTCCTCAATGCGGATATCGCCTAGGCTCATACCAAAAAATTGACGAGCCATTTCATCGTGATTGCCGGGTATGAAGATGACTTCTGAACCTTTGCGAGCTTTGCGAAGTAGCTTCTGAATCACATCATTATGTGATTGTGGCCAATACCAACGTTTCTTTAATTGCCAGCCATCAATGATGTCGCCAACTAAATAAAACTTATCGGCCTCATTGTGTTTAAGAAAATCTAGGAGATACTTTGCTTGGCAGCCTGATGTGCCAAGGTGGACGTCTGAGATCCATATTGCTCTGTATTGATTCATGAGACCCAATTGGGCCTGATGTATTTGAAAATAAGATGTCAGATCTGTGTCATATTGATGACATACTTATATGACATTCTTTGCCTCATGAAATCTGTTTTACTCATTCTTCATGTCTTGAGCGCTCTGTCTCAATTACTATTCTTTGGGGTTCTTGGCCAGAAAATGAGACAGGTACTCATCCAGTGTTGGGCTAAACGACTTCTTAAAATATTAAAAATAAAAATAGTCGTTCATGGCGATCGCCATTTATTAAATAGTAAAACTGGATTCTTGATGGTATCTAACCATGTATCTTGGTTGGATATACATGTCATTAACTCTGTGATGCCAATGACTTTTGTTGCAAAGTCTGATGTTGCGAATTGGCCTATATTTGGTTGGATTGCCAAAAATATCGGAACTATTTTTATTAAAAGAGAAAAAATATCTGATTTAAAAAGAGTGATCCATTTAATGCAATCAAGGCTAAGTACTGGAGAGGCTATATGCATATTTCCTGAAGGCACTTCCTCTGATGGGATCAGCGTCTTAGATTTTAGAAGTAACTTATTTGAGTCAGTTGCTCAGACTCAGCAGAAGATTCTACCTATTGCTATTCAGTATCAAGAGCACAATCGCTACTCGAATCGAGCAGCTTTCATCGGTGAAATGGGTTTAATAGATTCTATTAAGCAGATCATGCAGTCTGATTATTTGGAAGCACATATTCATCTACTCGAACCCCTGGAGTCTCATTCTTCTCGGCAAAATCTTGCTGAGCGGTCTCGTCAAGCCATTTTGGCAACAAAACTATTTGATGACTACAATCAAGATTAATTAGTCTATATTAATCAGAGGATTCAGGATGTCTAGTAGTCAAGAAAAATTATTCCAAGCCGTTCGTATTGGCGATATTGAATTAGCCAATCGTGTTGTGATGGCGCCATTAACTCGCTGTCGTGCCGATGAGCCTGCTGGAGATATCCCGGGTAGCCCCATGAACATTGAATACTACCGTCAGCGCAGTA
>JACCED011433737.1_pt1 | contig 24921 bp, 18 predicted proteins | sample 7455021 | NCBI WGS metagenome assembly JACCED01 (sample SAMN15323456, study PRJNA562643) | freshwater metagenome | isolation source: river surface water | place: USA:Blue River Watershed | collected 2017-08-19
ACCTGCACCGGCAAGAAACTTACGACGGGTCGGCTGCTTGGAAGCAACAGCCTTTACTTTTTTGGCATCAGCCATTCGTATCTCCTGAATATTGAGGAAATTTTCTTACCGGCATCATCGCGGCCTTGTCCGCCTGACGCCGAACCTAGGGACGCCGCCTGCTGAGGCGGCAAACCGAAGCCGGATTATGCCTGTCTGGCCTAGACCGCCTTGCCTAGGGAATACCCCGTACAGCAACGCCAGACGGGCCTTTGCGGGAAATGGCTAAAAAAATCCGGCACTCACTTGAAAGAGTTTCTCGACCCTCGGAATCATGCGCTTATCGGCCACAAAAAGAATCACGTGATCATCGCCTTGGATCTCTGTGTTGTGGTGCGCCATCAGCACCTGCGGCTGGGCGGACTCCACATTGCGGACCAGGGCCACAATGCTGCAGCCCGCGGGCAGATCGATTTCCTGGATCTGACGGCCCACCACCTTAGAGGTGCTTTTTCCGCCATGGGCCACAATCTCTAAGGCCTCGGCTGCGCCCCGGCGCAGGCTATGGACCGCCGCAACATCGCCACGGCGGACATATTTCAAGAGCTCGCCGATCGTTGCATGTGAGGGGGTGATCGCGACATCAAGCTGGCCACCCTCCATAAGCTCAGCATAGGCCCGGCGATTAATCAGGGCAATCACCCGCCGGGCACCCATTTTCTTGGCCAATAGCGCTGACATGATGTTGTTCTCATCATCATTGGTCAGGGCTAAAAAAAGGTCCATGCCGCTGATATTTTCTTGGGCCAGAAGCTCCTCATCGGTCGAGTCGCCATGCAGCACCAGGGCCTGCCCACTGAGCTGCTGGGCCAGATCCGCGCAACGTGATCGACTGCCTTCGATAATTTTCGGTGTCATATAGCCGGAGACGCCTCGGGCCACGCGCATGCCAATATTGCCGCCACCAGCAATCATCATCCGCTTTACTGCATGCGCCTCTTTACGCAGCTCTTTAGTGATTTGTCGAATGTGCTGTCGCGAGGCAAGAAAAAATACTTCATCGCCTGCCTCAATCATGGTGTCGCCGTCCGGCATGATGACCCGATTGCCGCGAAAGATAGCGACGATACGCGATTCGATATGCGGCAGGTGATCACGAAGATCGCGCACGGGATGGCCAACAATTGGACTCACCGCATCGGCTTTCACTGCCACAAGGCTCACTACGCCCTTTACAAAATCAATCACCTGTAAAGCCTCGGGAATTTCGATGAGTCGAATTAAATAATCGGTAACCGTCTGCTCGGGGCTGATCGCCAAATCGACCGCAAAAGCCTCTGGGGCCATCAGGTCAGGATTCTGAACCCACTGTGACGAGCGAAATCGGGCGATACGCTTGGGCACATTAAATCGCCGGTGGGCCAGGGCACAGGCGACGAGGTTGGCCTCATCGTCCGCGGTGACTGCAATCAAAATATCGGTATCCTGCGCACCTGCATCTTCAAGGACCGCTAGAGAGGTTGCGTTTCCACAAATAGTCCGCAGATCAAAACGCTCTTGTAGGGCGGCAAGGCTCTCGGGGCTGGTATCAACGACAGTGACGTCATTGCGCTCCAGCACCAGCTGCTCTGCAAGGCTTGCGCCTACCCTGCCAGCGCCCAGAATCAGAATCTTCATTGCAGCCCGATGAATCAGCGCTTATCGATGCCGAGCTGCTTTAGTTTTCGATACAAATGTGTCCGCTCAAGGCCCGTGCTCTCTGCGACACGAGTCATGCTGCCGGATTCTTTTTCAAGGTGATACACCAGGTAGGCCCGCTCAAAATTATCGCGGGCCTCACGCAGCGGCGCATCAACATCAATCGCAGCCAGAGTCTGTTGTGCCATTTCACGGGCCGACAGCGGCGGCCGAACGGCCTCAGCCTGCATTGGGCTTGCTGCCGGCTGCGGCGGCAACGGTGCGGGATCGTATTCCGTCTCCGGCTCACGCTGTAGTGAATAGGCGGAGGCTTTCTCGGCCGGTGTTGCAGCCGGCTTTGTGCGCCGGGTGAGGGCGGACTCTATCGTCTGAAGCAGCTTGGTGAGCGCGATCGGCTTTTCAAGAAAATCGATGGCGCCAATGCGGGTCGCCTCCACCGCGGTCTCAATCGTGGCATGGCCCGACATCATGATGACGGGTGTAGTGAGGTTTTGCTGGGCGGCCCATTCTTTTAAGAGCGAAACACCATCCATATCGGGCATCCAGATATCCAGCAGCACAAGGTCGTGACGCTTACTGAGATGCAGGTCCCTGGCCTGTGCCGCATTTTCGGCAAGCGATACCGAATAGCCTTCATCCTGCAGGACTTCGCTTAGGAGCTCCCGCACACCGATTTCATCATCAACAATCAGGATGTCAGCCATAGTGGCGCTTATTCTCGGTGATCACCGCCGAATTGTCGGCCGCATTCTGAAGTTTCGCAAATTCAACACAGGCGACTGCGCCCGCATGATCAGATGGCCAGAGTTCAGATCGGTTCGTGAGGCTGACCCGGCCATGATTTTCTTCGACAATTTTTTTGACAATCGCCAGACCCAGGCCGCTGCCCTTGCTCTTGCTGGTGAAATAGGGCTCAAATAGCCGCGAGCGGGCCTCAGCGCTGATGCCCGGTCCGCTATCAAGCACCGACAGTCGGACCCACTGATTGGTCGCCGCTGACTCTGCAGAGACGCCCTTCGCCAAATCCAACAGTTCTAGCCCAAGCCGGATGCTGCCGTCCGTCTGATCGCTCACCGCATCTTGTGCGTTCTGAATTAAATTGTGCACCACCTGAATTAGCTGGGCCCGATCCACAGAGACCCAGAATTGCCCTGTCTGCTCGGGCCACTGAATGCGGCGGTCATTGCTGTAGAGAGGATAAATTTCTTTCAATAGGCGGCTGAGCTCCACTGGCTCGGGGTTGGGTGCCGGCAGGCGCGCGTAGTTACGAAACTCATCCACCATGGCCTTTAATGCCATTACCTGATTGACGATCGTTTGAGTTGATCGGCCGAGCAGCTCAGCATCCTCGGGCCCGAGACGGTCAAGCAGCCGGCGCTCGAGTCGCTCGGCAGATAACTGAATCGGGGTTAGTGGATTTTTTATTTCATGGGCAAGCCTGCGGGCCATGTCAGCAAAATCTCTGGATCGCTGGGCTGCCAAAAGCTCTCCGATGTCATCGAAGATCACAACATACTGGGCCGGCTTGCCTGGAAGTCGTGACCCACTGACGAGCAGGGTAAGCACTCGGCCATCTTGTTGGGTGGTTTCATGCTGAAACTGAATCTCATCGCGATCTTTCAGGCCGCGTGTTAGCTGGTCGCTACAAGAGCCCACCACCGGCAAAAGTGACAGCGAACGGAGCCGTTCGTCGCCAAGCCCCGCCGCAAGGATGCGCTCCGCGCTGGTGTTGTAATCCACCAGCCGCCACTGAGCATCCATCACCATCACCCCCGCTGAGAGGTGGCCGAGCACTTGCTGCAAAAACAAATTTGACTCCTCTAGACGCAAGCGGCTGCGCTGAGCGAGTTCGCGGGCCTCGTTTAGCTGCGCGGTCATTTCATTGAACGACCCCACTAAAACATTGAGCTCATCAGCGGATCGGGGGTCATACCGCAGTGGCCGATAATCCCCGGAGGCCACTGCCTTCGTCGCGCGCTCAAGCTGACGAAGCGGCCCAGCAAGCCAGCCGCTGAGCAAAAGCGCAGTCAGTAATGCGCCAAAAAACGCCAGCAGCAGCGTCAACAGCAGTGTGGCGCCGTAGAGTTTTCGTAGGCCTTCTTTGCCTAGAGCCAGCTGCTGATAGTCGCGAACACCGTCATTTAAGGCATCAAGATTTCTGGCAAGCGCGGCAGGCACCTGCTCGACCCATTGCACAAAGCGGGTCTCATCGCCCTGGGCAGAGACCCGGCTGGTCATTGCTATCGCGCGCACCTGAAGGCCCCTCTCGGATCCCGACACGACGGGTTCTACCGAGACAAACTGCCGCGCAACGCGGGCCCGATTCAGGGCCTCGATCGGCGGCAGTTCAGGCACAAGGGTGCCGAGCCTGGCACTGCGGCTCGCGAGTACGGCGCCCGTGCCAGTCATCACCAAAACATCGACTCCCTCGCGGCTATCTACCACGCGCTCAATGGTGCCAATCATCTGGTTGGCGGGCGAGTCCTCCAGTAGGATGCCCAGTCGCCTTGCCTTAGCCAGCGCATCGACCTGAATGCCATCAAGCGAGGCCCGACCCAGCGAAACACCCGACTCAAGGGCAACGTTCACGCCCTGGCTAAACCAGCTATCGATAGTTTTTGCAAGAAACTGGGCCGAGACAAATGACACCAAGGCCACCGGGACCGCGCCAATTAAAGCAAACGCAATTGCGAGCCGAATCATGATCCGGGTGCCGAATTCGCCCCGCCTAAACCTGCGCCAGACCCGAACAATTACGCCAACAGTCAGCACGACCATTGCCAACGCCACCGCCCCGCTCGCGCCGACAAGCCAGGGATAGAACCGATCGAGCGCCGAGCCGCTTGAGCTTGCCGAAGCGAGCAGCAGCATCAGCACCACTGCCAGCACTACGACCAGCAGCAGCGCGATTCTTAATGTCAAGCTCATTGAGCGCTTCCCGGTCCTGACAGACTCAGTTGCGGCCTTACCCACTCTGTTGAAAGATTCCAATCGCGGTTGGTCAGCGCATTTAATTGCAGGGGTTTTGGAAGCTGCGCGCTATCGAGGCGGGTTCGGAATCGAATCTCATATGCATCGGGTGTTTTCGCAATCTGTTGCATCAGATCTTGCAGCGATAACTCTCCAGTCGCCAGCACGACCTGCCACTGCCGCACATTGAGAGTGGCGGCCAGAGCCTCATCTAAGTTGGCTGTCATGAGGAGCAATTGCTCGGACTGGCTGACACGGTACTGCTGAGTCACGGAATGAAAACTTAGCCGTAAGGGCCGAGACTGGCTGAGCAGTCTTTCATTAAACCAGTACCATCGCTTTTTTGAAATTTCGAACTCAGCAGAAAAAACCAGGGGCACGCCGCGTTTTAAGGCATCAATCAGTACGGAGTTCAGGGTCACCTGAACATCGGCATCAATCATCCAGACGTTTTCCGCCGCTAGGCTCAACAGGGGCCGAGATAATCGAACCGACTCGGTCTCGTTAGCGCGGGCAGCCAGGCCCGTCATCAGCATGACCATGGCGAGCAACGTCCACATCAGGGCCATCGTGCCCCTGCTTCTGAAACCTGGCATAAAAAAATCCATCCTGATCATTTCCGCATTCTGCATCGGTCACAGGCAAAATCCTGCCGTGGGAGGGCAGCGGCCGCGCATCGGGGGTGCGGCCAAGAAAGGCCGACTCCTGTGCCTCGCCCTCCGCTGCGAACACCGAACAAGTCACGAAAATCAATTCTCCCCCGGGACGCAGCCTACGCCAAAGGGTATCGAGCATTCTGCGTTGGGTATCAACGACAGCCTTCAAACCTATCAGGTCTCTCCGCCAGGGGATCTCAGGCTGTCGACGCGTAATGCCGGAGCCCGTGCAAGGTGCATCCAATACGATCGCATCAAAGCCGGCATCAAAGCCGGGCTCCTGGCCCCAGGCGCTTTCATCAAGAACATCGAGCAGAATGAACCGCACATTGGAACGGGCGGTCGGCATAATGCGAACCCAGTCTTCGCGCATTCTTTTTAAGCGCGAGGGGGAAACGTCTGCGGCCCATATTTCTGCCCGAACGCTCTGCGCAATCGCAAAGGTCTTGCCGCCAGGCGCAGCACATGCATCGAGAATTATCGGCGGCCGGCCCAGTCGCTGACAAAGCTCTTGAATCGGATCAATGACAAGCTGTGCGGCGCTGTCTTGTACGCTCACCCAGCCCTGCGAGAAGCCGGGTATCTCTGTTACCGGCACCGCCGGCTTTATCGCAATAGCATGCCGACCCACGCGATATCCGGCCAGCCCTTTCTCACTCAACTTTTCGATGAACTGCTGCGAAGAAAGGTGTGATTCACAAAGCCGCACTGTCAGTGGCGCCCGGGTGCTCAGGGCGTTGAGGATCGCCTCTGCCCTGTCCTTGTGGTCTGAATAAATACGCTCAATCCACCAGGCGGGCGCATTCCAGCGGGCGATCGGCTGCTCGAGATCTTTTTCACCGGCCGCCGGGTCTGACAAAGACGCCCGAAGCAATGCATTTACAAACCCAGAAATTTTTTTCGCTGTGGCATCAGATCGGCCCGAAGCCCGGATAAGCCGCTTTGCGGCAGCGACCGCCTCGTCGACAACGGTATGGGGCTCACGCAATGTCTGATCAATCGCAGCCCAAGCAATCGCCAACAGGGCAAGAATCTCGAGGTCGGGTTGCTGTTTAGCGAGGCGGCCACACCGGACTTGAGCGAGGCCCCAATAACGAGTGCCTCGGTAAATCAGGTCGCTAACGGCGGGCGGGCGAGGTGCGATCGCGCCCTGGCCTCCTGACAGTCGATGGGCAATCGCCTGGGCGGCGGCGGCAAAGCTGGCCGACAGCGGAGGGCTATCGACAGGCCTACCCATTCATGGCCCGAGCGAACTCTCGCAATCGGGCAACACGATCCTCTGTCGCTGGATGGGTTGAGAAAAGGCCTGCCACACCGCGGGCCGATAGCGGATTCATGATCATCATCTGCGCGGTCTCCGGGTGGCGTTCGGCTGCCTCAAACGGTATTCCCCGGGCGTAGTGATCTATCTTTTCAAGTGCACTGGCCAGGGCCAGAGGATCACCAGAAATTTCAGCGCCTCCCCGGTCAGCTTCAAACTCTCGGGCCCGAGAGATCGCCATTTGAATCAAGCTGGCAGCAAGCGGCGCGAGCAGCATCACCGCAATACTCGCGATTGGATTACTCGGCCGGCCCTCAGAATCTCGGCCGCCAAAAAGCATTGCAAAGTTTGCCAGCGCAGAGATCGCGCCGGCCATCGTGGCCGATATCGTTGAAATCAAAATGTCGCGATGGGCCACATGGGCCAATTCATGGGCCATCACGCCCCGCATCTCACGGGCCGAGAGTAGCCGCATAATGCCGGTGGTCGCGGCGACCGCCGCATGCTCAGGGTTTCGGCCCGTTGCAAAAGCATTCGGCGCCTGATCATCAATGATGTAGACCCGCGGCATCGGAAGGCCGGCCCGATCGGCGAGCTCCTGCACCATATTGAAAAGCTCAGGCGCAGTTGAGCCATCCACCTGCTGGGCGTTATACATCCGCAACACCAGCTTGTCAGAAAACCAATAGGCCCCAACGTTCATTAAGAGTGCAAATCCAAGGGCTAAAAGCATTCCGCTCTGGCCGCCCAGAGATGCCCCGATGACACCAAACAGCGCAACAATTGCTGCCATCAAAACCGCGGTCTTTAGCCAATTGAACATGCCGTTCCTCTCACTTGTTTAAATTAAAACTCTGGCCTGCTCTGACCGGCCAGCCGTTTAAAAATTCCCGCATCTTTAACCTACGGCCGCCGGGCCGCTGTGCGGCCCCGATCGTGATCGCCCCTTCACCGCAAGCGATCACCAAGCGATCCTGTTCACTACTAATAATTTGTCCCGGCGGCGAATTTTTCAAGGCCTCGGGCCAAAGCCCCGGCTCGAAACACTTCACCAGCTCGGCTCCGAGTCGGGCAGTCGCGCCGGGTGTCGGATCATAGGCGCGAATCTGATCGCGGACCGCTGCGGCTGGCTTTGACCAATCAATCTCCAGATCGGTTTTAGCTATTTTGTGCGCGTAGACCGCGCCCTGTTCGGCTTGGGGCTTGGGGCCTCGGTCTGGGGGCGGAAATTCTTCAAGGAGTTCAACGATTCCGCGGGCCCCCATGCCCGCCAAACGATCATGCAGGCTTTGAAAATTATCGTCTGGGCCGATCGGACATCGATACTCGGCCCAGACTGGCCCGGTATCCAGGCCCTCTTCCATCTGCATCAGCGCGATGCCGGTCTCGCGATCTCCGGCCGCAATGGCGCGCTGAATGGGCGCGGCACCCCGCCAGCGCGGCAGCAGCGAAGCGTGAATATTGATGCAGCCAAGCCGAGGTATTTCTAAAACCGAGAGTGGAACAATGAGGCCATAGGCCACTACGACCATCAGATCTGGCGCAAACTGACGGAGGCGATCAAGCGCCGGACCCGACTCGGGACTACTCGGCTTTAATGATGCGGGCTGCATTACAACCAGACCACGCCGGCTCGCTTCCTGCTTCACGGGACTTTCCAGCATCTGCCGCCCCCGGCCACCGGGCCGATCGGGCTGCGTCATTACCGCAACGCAGTCATGGCCAGCCTCAATAAGGGCGACAAGCGACACGCGAGCAAACTCCGGTGTGCCGGCAAAAACAATCCGCATTTGATCGGGCTGCTTATTTAGGCCTTTTGGGCCATTCGATCGTGTCGACGAGAGAACTCCTGATCGACCTCAAAGGCGCCACTCTCTTTTGCCTTGATCATTTTGGTTTTAATTCGACCCTGCTTTAACCGAGACAAATAATCCACAAAGACCTTGCCGTCCAGGTGGTCGATCTCGTGTTGTATGCAGACCGACAACAAACCGTCCGCCTCAAACTCAATGACCTTGCCATCTTGATTCAGAGCCCGAACACGGATGCGGTCGGGTCGTTCAACGTCGTCGAAAATTCCGGGAACGGACAGGCAGCCTTCTTGAAAAAGTTTTTTTTCCGCGCTTGATTCGATGATTTCAGGATTAATCAGAATGCGAAGGTCGGAGCGGTCTTCGGAAACATCCACCAGGATCATGCGTTCGTGAATATTCACCTGTGTCGCAGCAAGGCCGATTCCTGGTGCGGCATACATGGTCTCCGCCATGTCACTGGCAATGCTGCGGATCCGATCATCGACCTCGCGAATAGGCTGCGCAACGGTCCTTAGCCGCTCATCTGGGTAGTGCAACAGTTCAAGAATTGCCATCGATCTGCCTCTCTAGTGCGGCCGGATGATTTCACCGGTGCTATTGACTCGGTAATCTGATTCCAAAAACCTAGCCCCTAGCCATATGAGTGTTAAATCCGTGCCTCTGCCTTTTTCTATCCTCGATTCAGATCCTGATTTTCCCACGGCCCTTCAACAGACGCATCCACCAGTTCGCGAATTGTTTGGCCTGGGTAACGAGGCCCATGCCCGGCAGCTACTACGGAAGCCGGGCATGGCGATTGTCGGGAGTCGGCAGGCCACCGCTCAAGGCTGCACCGATGCGATGTGGTTTGCGTCAGCGCTCTCAGGCGAGGGTCTCGCCATTGTCAGCGGGCTTGCCCAGGGCATCGATGCTGCTGCACACCGCGGCGGGTTATTGGGCCGCGGAAAAACAGCAGCAATTTTAGGAAGCGGGCTTGACCAGATCTACCCACGACACCACGCCGGACTTGCTAAAGAAATTCAACAGCAAGGCGGCTGTCTACTTAGCGAGTATCCGATCGGCACTCCCGCCAGGCCTCAGCACTTTCCGAATCGAAACCGAATCATTGCTGGCCTTTGCCGGGCGGTGCTCGTGGTGGAAGCGATGCCGAAAAGCGGCTCCCTGATTACAGCACGGCACGCGCTGGATCTCGGGATTGACGTGTACGTCGTTCCAGGCTCCATCCATCTACCGCAAAGCGCTGGCTGCAATCAGCTCATTCGCCAGGGCGCCCAGCCGGTGCAGTCGCCGGAGCAGCTTCTGGAAGATCTCGGGCTTAAGCGGCCTGCCACCAGCGCCCGAGAGGCCAAAGCCCTCCGTGTTGATCCTTATTTAAACCCGGGGCTTTTTGCGAAATCGGCCGGCCTTAGGCCAGAGCAAACCGAGCAATTGCAACGGCTTTTAGGCTATCTGAATGCCCACCCCCAGGATGTAGACAGTCTCGGCCGCCAAGCGGGCCAGACCCCTGAGGATCTTTATGGGGATCTGTTGCTTTTAGAGCTTATGCGGCTTGCCGCCCGAACTCCTGAAGGAAAGTGGCAAAAAATAAGCCTATTATAGATAGTAAGCACTAACACTAGTATTTTTATTCCAACCCAACGGTAAAAAATATTTGCTCCAGCCCAAACTGCTCGCCTATGATCCGCGCCTCTATGGACAAAGCTCTGGTCATCGCAGAAAAGCCCAGCGTCGCCTCAGACATCGCCAAGGCCTTGGGTGGGTTTACCAAGCACGACGACGTGTTTGAGCGGGACGACATGGTGATCGCCTCCGCGGTGGGCCACCTTCTCGAGATCGTTGCCCCTGAAAAATACGACGTAAAACGCGGCAAGTGGTCTTTTGCTCAGCTGCCGGTCATACCCCCAAACTTCGACCTCCAGCCCATCGCGAAAAGCGAATCGAAACTCAAAACCCTCTCTAAGCTGATTAAGAACAAAGAAGTGGGGCGGCTGATCAATGCTTGTGACGCCGGGCGCGAGGGTGAGCTGATTTTTCGCTATATCGTTCAGCACACCAAAGCAAAACAGCCCGTCAGTCGGCTCTGGCTTCAGTCCATGACGCCCGCTGCGATCCGAGACGCATTCGCCCAGCTGCGCTCTGACCAGGAATTAATGCCACTGGCGGATGCGGCCCGCTGCCGCTCTGAGGCTGATTGGCTGGTCGGCATCAACGGCACCAGGGCGATGACTGCTTTTAACTCAAAAGAAGGTGGGTTTTTTCTCACTACGGTCGGCCGTGTCCAGACCCCAACACTGGCAGTGGTGGTGGAGCGGGAAGAGGCGATTCGGCGATTTGTGGCCCGAGATTATTTTGAAGTAGTTGCGACTTTTGATTGTCAAGCCGGCCAGTACCAGGGCCGCTGGATTGCGCCCGATTTCAAGAAAAGTGACGCTGATCCTGAGCTCAAGCCGGAGCGGATTTGGCAGGCGGCGGCTGCGGATCGGATTGTGGCCGAGTGCCAATCCAAGCCGGCCTCGGTTCGCGAGGAGAGCAAGCCCTCATCACAATCAGCGCCCGCCCTATTTGACCTCACCAGCTTGCAGCGCGAAGCCAACGCCCGTTTTGGTTTTTCCGCAAAGAACACGCTTGGCCTTGCCCAGGCACTCTACGAGCGGCACAAGGTGCTTACCTATCCGAGGACTGACTCCAAGGCCCTTCCGGAAGACTACATCGGCACGGTACAGACCACCATCGAGTCGCTCGGTGCGGCAGCTGAATTCACAGGGTTTGCCAAAGAAATTGTGCGCAACAAATGGGTTCGGCCCAACAAGCGCATATTCGATAACAGTAAAGTTTCAGACCACTTCGCAATTATTCCGACCGGCGTGCTGCCGAAGGCTTTGTCCGAGCCGGAGCAAAAGATTTTTGATCTTGTCACCCGTCGGTTTCTGGCGGTGTTTTATCCGGCTGCCGAATTTCAAGTCACAACCCGTATGAGCACAATAGGGCCCCACCATTTCAAAACGGAGGGCAAGGTCCTGACCAACCCCGGCTGGATGGTGGTCTACGGCAAAGATGCAGCGTCTGATGACGCTGTGCTCGTTGCGGTCGGCGCCTCAGAAAAACCCAATGCGAGCCTAGTTGAATCAAAACCTCTAAAGACAAGGCCGCCCGCCCGGTACAGCGAAGCCACACTTCTGTCAGCGATGGAGGGCGCAGGCCGGCTTGTCGATGATGATGAACTACGGGAGGCAATGGCAGGCAAGGGCCTCGGAACCCCGGCCACACGAGCCGCCATTATCGAGGGCCTGCTGGCAGAAAAATATTTGCTGCGCGATGGCCGAGAGCTCATTCCCACCGCAAAGGCCTTCCAGCTCATGACCCTATTAAGGGGCCTCGATGTCAAAGAGTTGTCGCTGCCCGAGCTGACAGGGGAGTGGGAATACAAGTTACGTCAGATTGAAAACGGGTCCCTGTCTCGCCAAGACTTCATGCGAGAAATCGCACAAATGACCGAACACATTGTCAGCCAGGCGAAGAATTACACCAATGACACTATCCCCGGTGACTATGCCACCCTGTTAACACCCTGCCCAAAATGTGGGGCGACCGTGAAAGAGAACTATCGCCGATTCGCATGCTCATCTTGTGATTTTTCAATTTCCAAAATTCCTGGGGGCCGCGCATTCGAAATCCCCGAGGTGGAGTCGCTATTAAAAGATAAGGTATTCGGCCCGGTGGATGGCTTTCGCAGCAAACTTGGTCGGCCGTTTATGGCGAGCTTAAAAATTACCACGGAACACAAGCTGGAATTTGATTTTGGCAACAGCGGCTCTGAGGCGGATGCCGAACCCGTTGATTTCAGTGGCCAGGAGTCTCTGGGGGCCTGCCCCAAATGCAAAGCATCTGTGTATGCCCATGGCACTTCGTATGTCTGCGAAAAAAGCGTTGGGCCAGAAGCGGCCTGTAACTTCAAGACCGGGATGATGATTCTTCAGCAGGCGATCTCGTCTGATCAGGTTAAAAAACTGCTTGAAACTGGAAAAACAGATCTTTTAGACGGCTTTGTTTCCGCGCGCACGCGGCGTAAATTTAAAGCGTATTTGGTCAAGACTCCGGAAGGAAAAATTGGATTCGAATTTGAGGCTAGACCGGCAAAACCCGCCAAAGCCCAGACAAGCAAAAAAGCTGAAGGCTCAAAAACCTCAAAGTCATCCCGATCGCGCACTAGCGGCAAAGCCGCTTAGCTCATTTCTGATTAATTACGCCTGAGCGCACATGGCCGGTTGGCCCTGCAACGGCCCCGGATTCGCAATGCCGAGTCTGGTCATCAAAGAAAAAGTCTGGCTCAAACTCTTTTAAAAAATCACCTTTATCCAAACCACCAAGAAACATGGCTTCATCGATTTCGATGTTCCAGTCAATCAATGTACGGACCGCCCGCTCGTGGGCGGGCGCTGAGCGCGCGGTCACCAAAGCGGTGCGAATACGCATGGTCTGGGCATCCCGGGTCTCTTGCTGCAGCCGATGCAAGGCCTCTAGCAGCGGCTTAAACGGCCCGGGCGGCAGGGGGGTTTCAGCCCGCTGGGCCTCGTGGGCAACAAAGGCATCCAGGCCCTCTGCCTGGTAAATTCGCTCCGCCTCATCGCTAAATAAGACCGCATCACCATCAAACGCAATGCGCAGTTCATTGGGGAAGTTTTCGGCAGCCTTGGTGGAGTGAGGATAAACGTGGGCGGCGGGATAACCCGCTTGCAACGCATCTTCTACATCTGAGGCATTGGCCGACAAAAACAGGTGGGCGCCGAGCGACTTCAAATATCGATACGGCGAGCGGCCGCGCGTAAATACGCCGCGCTGGATCGGCAAGCCGTGCCGCTGGGCAGATCGATAAACGCGCAATCCCGACACTGGATCATTGCGCGACAGCATCACAATCTCTACGCGATGACTTTCTGGCCGATTAAATGCCAGCAGCTTTCTTACAAGAGAAAAAGCAACGCCGGGGTTTGCTGGGATCTGCAGCCGCTCGCTTTGTAGCTGCATATACGCCCGATCGTTTGCTTGTTCAAAAAGACGGTTTTCCTCTTCAAAATCAAACAACGCTCGCGAGGATAATGCGATGACCAGCTGATCAGAAAGATCAGCTGGCATGGGAAGCACTCTCTCTAGACATCAAGGTTGGCGACACGCAGAGCATTGTCCTCAATGAACTGCCGTCGCGGCTCAACTTCCTCGCCCATCAAGGTTGTAAAAATGCTGTCGGCTGCGATGGCGTCTTCAATTTTGACTTGCAGCAGTGTTCGACTCTCAATGTTCATTGTGGTCTCCCAGAGTTGTTCTGGGTTCATCTCTCCGAGGCCCTTATAACGCTGCTTGGTTAGCCCCCGCTCTGCTTCGGCCAGCAACCACTGCATTGCCTGTCCAAAATCTCTAACCTGACTAGAGCGCGTCTGTTCACCGCGGCCCCTAGAAATTGTTGCCCCCGGAGGCGCAGCGGTTTTTAGAATTGTTGCGGCATTTGATAGGGTTTTGTGATCTTCGGTATTAAGGAAATCAGCGTCTAGCGATGAAAGGCGGAGGTTGCCATGAAACGGCCGCTCTATACGAAGGCGCCAGCGTTCAGTTTGACTATTAAACTCTGCAAAAACTTTCACTTGCTGGTCCTGAAGCGCGGCCATATCCGCCTGTTTTTGGTTCATCCAGCCCTGAAGGGTTTCCGCTGATCGCACCGCCCGCTCATTCGACGATAAATCGAGCGATACTCCGTCAAGAATGGCCTGAAGCGCTTGTTCATCAATAATTTTAGATAACCTCGAAATAACTTCGTGGGCAGCCAAATAAAGTTTCGCGAGCTCAGACAGATTCAGGTTTTGTGATTGCCCCGCCGCGGCAATAAGTTGGGCATCTTGTAAGGCCAGCCCCAAAAGATATTCTTGAAGCTGATTGTCATCTTTGATGTAGCGCTCCTCTTTGCCGTGTTTTACTTTGTAAAGGGGTGGCTGGGCGATGTAGACATAACCCCTTTCAATCAGTTCGGGCATCTGGCGATAGAAAAAAGTAAGCAAGAGCGTACGAATGTGGGAGCCATCAACATCCGCATCGGTCATGATGATGATGCGGTGATAGCGTAGGCGATCTGGGTTGTAGTCGTCTTTGCCGATCCCGGTGCCAAGGGTCTGAATGAGCGTTATGATTTCTTGCGAGGCGAGCAGCTTGTCGAAGCGGGCTTTTTCGACATTTAATATCTTGCCTTTCAGCGGGAGGATGGCCTGGAACTTGCGGTCGCGGCCTTGTTTTGCGCTACCTCCAGCGGAGTCTCCCTCAACCAGATAAAGCTCTGCTTTGGCAGGATCGCGTTCCTGACAGTCTGCGAGCTTTCCTGAAAGCCCAAACGAATCCAGGACGCCTTTTCGGCGGGTCATTTCCCGCGCCTTGCGCGCTGCCTCGCGCGCTCGGGCGGCTTCTACAATTTTTCCACAAATTGTTTTTGCGTCATTTGGGTGTTCAAGCAAAAACTCTTCAAGGGCCTTACCCACCACATCTTCGACCGGCTGACGGACTTCGCTTGATACCAACTTATCTTTGGTTTGAGAAGAAAACTTGGGTTCGGGTACCTTCACCGACAATACACAGGTGAGACCTTCGCGCATATCGTCGCCGCTGGTCTCAACTTTAGCCTTTTTAGCAAGGTCTGATTCACTAATGTACTTATTAAGAACCCGAGTCATGGCTGCCCGCAGGCCAGTTAAGTGGGTGCCGCCATCACGTTGGGGGATGTTGTTCGTAAAACAAAGCACGTTTTCGTTATAGCTGTCATTCCACTGAAGGGCCGCCTCGACCGTAATCTGATCTTTCTCTGCGCAGGCGTAAAAGATGTTTGAATGCAGCGTGGTTTTTGATCGATTGATGTATTGAACAAAGCCCTGCACTCCGCCTGAGAAAGCAAAGTTTTCTTCTTTGGCTTCGCGTTGATCAACAAGTCGAATTTTTACGCCATTATTGAGAAAGCTCAGCTCTCTTAAACGCTTTGCTAGGACATCGAAATGAAAATCAACCTGACCGAAAATTTCAGCGCTGGCCAGAAAATGCACTTCGGTTCCACGACGATCGGTCGGTCCGGTAACTGTTAGGGGGGCAACCCGCTCGCCAAGACGGAACTCCATAAAGTGGGCCTGGCCTTCTCGACGTATGGTTAGACGAAGCCAGTCCGAAAGTGCATTAACGACGGAAACACCAACGCCGTGCAGCCCACCAGAAACTTTGTAACTGTTTTGATCAAACTTGCCACCCGCATGGAGCTCCGTCATAACAATTTCGGCAGCAGACCGCCCAAGCTCGTCATCTTTATGAATGGCAGTAGGGATGCCTCGTCCGTTATCCGTTACGGAAATTGAGTTGTCGGTGTGAATTGTGACAACGATGTCATCGCAGTGGCCCGCCAAAGCCTCGTCAATCGCGTTATCAACAACCTCAAAAACCATGTGATGTAGTCCGCTGCCATCATGTGTATCTCCGATATACATGCCGGGCCGCTTGCGAACGGCCTCCAGGCCTTTGAGCATCTTTATCGAATCGGCCCCATATCCCTGAGCCTGCTCTAAGTTTTCGTGTTCTTGCATTAAGGCCGCCTTCACCGTGGTTATTTATAAGTCCCGACTTAAATAAAAATTAAATCCGCATGGGCATTACGACATACTTGAACTCCGGATCAGTTTCAGAGGTGATCAATGCGCTCGCATTGGGGTCTTGTAGGGCGATGTGAATCGTGTTGCTTTTTAGGTTGGATAAAACGTCGATTAGATATTGAACATTAAACCCAATATCAACCGATTCACCTTGATACCCAACCTCGATATCATCTGATGCCTCTTCTTGTTCTGCGTTGGTTGAAGATATCTTAAGTGAGCCAGTCGAAAGGGTTAGACGCACGCCTTTGAATTTATCAGTAGTAAGAATTGCTGCCCGCTGCAAGGCGCCCAAGAATAATTCCCGGCTGATGGGAACAATTTTCTGATGCTGCGCTGGGATTACGCGCTGATAGTCTGGGAATTTCCCTTCTATTAGTTTTGACAAAAGCTCAACTTGGCCGAAGCGAAATCGAGCTTGGTTTGAGGCAAGCTCGATTGTTACGAGACTATCGGAGTCATCAAGAAGGCGCTGACACTCAATGATCGCCTTTCGAGGAATGATGACTTCTTGTCGTTCGCCGTCAATCTTGATTTCTACTCCGTTGGTGTCTTGTGTTACCGCACTATAGGCTAGCCTGTGCCCATCTGTTGCTACTGCTTTAAGGCTTGATTGATCTATTACCAATAAAAGCCCGTTTAGATAGTAGCGAATGTCTTGTTGTGCCATGGCGAAATGCACAAGGTGCAAAAGTTGCTTTAATGTGCGTTGAGGTAACGTAATGCTCGCCGGGTATTGCTCTGCTGCTACAACGGTTGGAAAGTCCTCGGCCGGCAAGGTTTGAAGGCTGAACTTTGCTTTGCCTTGGGCTAAAGACAATTTCTTGTTGGTATAAGAAACGGTAATTTCTGGCTGCTCTGGCAGGGATCTTAAAATATCCAGAAGTTTTCGTGCTGCTACTGTGGTCGATACGGGTTCATCGCCTGTTGCCATTTCAGAAGATGTTCGAATCTGCATTTCAATGTCAGTAGAGCAAAACGAAACATGCTGCAGATTTTTACTAATTAGCACATTAGAGAGAATCGGGAGGGTATGCCGACGCTCAACAATACCGGTAACCGTTTGCAGTGGTTTTAGAAGGGCGTCTCGCTGGGCTTTGATAAGAATCATAATAATAAAAATTAGGTTTAGTAGATAAGGGGCCTGGGCGCTGTGGATAGTGCGCGTTTTGGGTTAACTGGCTTATCGAACGGGGGGTTTAAAAGCTGGGGATAACTCTTGAGTAAGTTGCGGGAGCTGTGTACAACCGGGAGCGGGCTGCCAGTAGAGGTTAAGTTGTTATGAGGCGATTTGGTTTTATTCACAGCTTATCCACGGAGTTGTTGCTCAAGAACATGAAGTTGGTGGTTTAGCTCAGCGTTGCGGAGCCGAAGATCTGATATTTTTTTTACAGCGTGAAGCACGGTAGTGTGGTCTCGACCCCCAAACAAATCACCAATTTCCGGGAAGCTCTTTTGTGTTAATTCCTTTGCGAGATACATTGCAATCTGTCGCGGCATGGCGATATTGGCCGGGCGTCGTTTGCTGTACATATCAGCGACCTTAATGTTGTAGAAGTCGGCAACTGATTTCTGAATGTTTTCCACTGAAATAAGGGTTTTTTGCAGCGACAGAATATCTTTGAGCGCCTCGCGGACCGTTTCGTTAGAGGGGCTACAGCCGTGAAAATCGCAGTAAGCAATTATTTTCTTAAGCGCCCCCTCTAGTTCGCGAACATTTGATCGTAATTGTTTCGCAATAAAAAAAGCCTCTTCCTCTGGCAAAGCAAATGACTCGATTTCCGCTTTTTTCATTAAAATTGCGACACGCATCTCGAGTTCGGGCGGCTCAATCGCAACCGTTAGGCCAGACGAAAATCGAGTCAGTAATCGGGGGTTAATTTCACCCAGCTCGGTGGGATAGGTATCGCTTGTAATGATGATCTGCTTTTGGGCGGCAATAAGGGCTTCGAAGGCATAAAAAAATTCCTCTTGCGTTCGCTGTTTGCCGGCAAAAAACTGGATGTCATCAATCAGAAGCAGATCGAGCGAATGATAGTAACGCTTGAACTCATCGAAAGACTTGCGCTGATAGGCCTTAACAACATCACTTACATAAGCCTCCGCATGAATGTAGCGCGCCCGTGCATTCGGGTTGCGTTGTATGAGTGCGTTGCCAACCGCATGAATTAGGTGGCTCTTGCCAAGGCCGACGCCGCCGTAAATAAAGAGTGGGTTGTAGCCTTTGCCGGGGTTGTCGGCCACCTGAAGGGCCGCAGCGCGCGCCAGCTGGTTGGCCTTTCCCGGAACAAAAGTCTCAAAACTCCAGTCCGAATTTAGGCGGCTTTGCGAAACCGCTGGCTCGGCCGTAGATTTTGTGTTTTCCGGTTTTGGTACTGAAGTTGTTTGACTCAGTTTTGGGGCCGGTTCTTGGTGGTTTGGTTGTGATGCCGCCTGGCCATTGATTTCGATTTCAAGCTCAACGGGGGTGCCGAGGTGGCTGGACCACCAAGCACTTAACGCTGAGGAAAACTGGTTTTTTGCCCAGCTTTGTTTAAAGCGGGTAGGTGCCGATAGCACTACGCGGCTGCTTTGACCGTTTTGATCAATACGAAGCAGTTCAAGCGGTTTAAACCAAGTCTGGAATTGCTGTCCCGGCAATTCCCGCTCAAAGTGCAAAAGGCAGTCTTGCCACAGCGATTCCATGGCTTGATTTTACCGGATTAAGAGAGTTATCCACAGGCCCGACCCCGCCCCACGGTGTTCTAAAAGCAGAGTTTCTTTTATACTGATGGGTTACTTTCTGAATCCTATTTGGGACAGAACATTTGTTGGGAAAACGAAATGAAAAGAACCTTTCAACCCTCTGTTGTACGGCGCAAAAGAACCCACGGCTTTCTTGTTCGCATGAAAACTCGCAGCGGCCGGGCCGTCATCCGGGCCCGTCGGGCCAAGGGCCGAAAGCGCCTCTCGGTCTAGCGGCGATCAGCCCGCGGGCTGAGAGGGGGCTACGCTTTGTTATGGGCAAGCGGGATTTTCGCTTGCGATCCCCAGAAGATTTTCGTCGGGCCCTCCGGTCGCGGCCCGCAGCCCGAAGCAATAGCGCCATGATTTATAGAATTGCGCTCGATAACGGGTTTCGGCTGGGGTTTGTGGTGCCGAAAAAAATAATTCGACACGCTAATCAACGAAACCGTATTAAGCGCTGGTCTCGCGAATTATTCAAAGAGTGCTTGATCAAAACCCTGGGCCTTCATCCGATGACCCCGCCGTTTGCTCTGGTTGTGCGCCTGTCGGGCGCGACAAACCCCGGCTGGGCGGCGCCTCGTGGCGCGGGTCGATCGGAGCTTCGGGAGCTTTTCGAAAAAGCGTCACAAGCTTTTATTACAGCAACCCCGACTAACGAACGCCCATGAACAGGCTCAGCGTCTCTTTTTTTGGGGTGGCACTAGTCCGACTGTATCAATGGACTATTCGGCCGATTATTGGGCCAAGATGTCGCTTTCTGCCGCACTGCTCCGACTACGCAATCGAAGCATTCGAGGAGCATGGCCTGTTTTCGGGGGCGTGGCTAAGCGCAAAACGGCTCTGCCGATGTCATCCCTGGTGTGATGGCGGCCTTGATCCTGTGCCGCGCCAACATCGCACAAACCTCTGACCTCTTCTTCTGACTGGCCCAAAACACGATGGATACTCGCCGCGCAATTCTGTGGATTATTTTTTCAATGAGTCTTTTGTTGCTCTGGGATGCCTACATGAAGCATTCGGGGCAGGGCTCGTTTTTTGGCGGGCCAGTAGTTTCTAGCCCGGCGCCTGAAAAATCAGGCGCAGCCCCGGCCGCTGGCGGACCGGTTTCGGCAACGGCGGCACCCAAGGCAGATTCAACTGCGATCCCAAGCGCGTCAAAAGCGCTGACGCCCAACAGCCAGCCGGTCGGGCCGGGTCCCGCCAGCGCACCAGCTTCAAGCGCGGAGAAAATCACGCTTGCAAATAACGAAATTGAGCTTGAAATTGATTTACAGGGCGCACGCATTGTGCGTGCGATTTTGCGAGACCAGATCTCAGAGGCCTATGACGGCCAGCGTGTGGTGTTGTTTGATCTCGCGGCCTCCCGCCGTTACGAAGCCCAGTCAGGCCTTGTTGGCCAGTCCGCTGCCCAGGTGGCTTTCCCGAACCACACATCTTTATTTAAAAAAGGCCCCCTGCGCGACGATCTTGATTCGAGACGTCATGCCGTATTGGTGTCCGAGTCGGGCGGTGTCAAGCTCACTAAAACATTTTCGCTAGACGAAAAAGGCCATACGATTCGCGTGGCACATACCGTGCAAAACACGGGCGCTGACGCTCTGGCGCCGATGATTTATTTACAACTGATGCGCGGCGGCGACCGGCCCCCTGGAGAAAGCCAGTTCTATCAAACCTTTATCGGCCCAGCCGTTTTTACCCAAGAGGGTAAGTTTCAGAAAATCGATTTCTCTGAGATTGAAAAAAATAAAGCAACCCATGTAAAAAACGCGAATGACGGTTGGTTCGGCATCATTCAACACTATTTTGTAAGCGCATGGATTCCGAAAAACGATGCACCTCGCGAGTTCTACACACGCCGCATTGAAAACAACCTTTACAGCATCGGACTTATCCAGGCTCTTCCATCAATTCCGCCGGGCGCCCAGCAGACCCACGAGGCGACGCTGTATGCCGGGCCGCAGCTGCAGAGCGTTTTAGAAAAGCTCGCACCGGGCTTAGATTTGGTCGTCGATTACGGCTGGCTGACATTTCTTGCGAAGCCGATTTATTGGTTGTTGGAGCAGCTGCACGGCCTTGTTGCCAACTGGGGGTGGGCAATTGTTTTGCTGACAGTCATCATTAAGTTGATCTTCTATCCGTTATCGGCCGCAAGCTATAAATCGATGGCCAAGATGAAGGCGGTTACGCCGCGGCTCATGAAATTGCGTGAACTTTATGCTAACGATAAGGCCAAGCTGAACCAGGCAATGATGGAGCTCTATAAGACAGAAAAGATTAATCCCCTGGGAGGCTGCCTGCCGATTCTTGTTCAGATCCCGGTGTTTATTGCCCTGTACTGGGTTTTATTGGCCAGTGTAGAGATGCGTAACGCGCCATGGGTTGGCTGGATTACAGACTTGTCGGTCCCTGACCCCTATTTTATTTTGCCTATCATTATGGCGATCACAATGTTTATTCAAACCAAGCTGAATCCGCCGCCCCCTGACCCGATTCAGGCAAAGGTGATGATGGCGATGCCGATCGTCTTTTCGGTGTTCTTTTTCTTTTTCCCCGCTGGCCTGGTGCTGTATTGGCTTGTGAATAACGTGCTGTCGATCGCTCAGCAGTGGGCGGTAATGCGACAGATTGAGCGGGCTGCCGCCGCTCACCGCTAGCCACAGGGCGCTGGCGGGCCTGGCCTAAAGCACTGGCGCTTTGAGGTGTCGCAAGACACGATTGTCGCAATTGCAACCGCCGCAGGAAGGGGTGCGGTGGGCATTGTGCGTGTTTCGGGCCCTGCAACGCGTACCATCATGCAAGAGGTCTGCGGTAGGGTATTGGCGGCCCGGCACGCGACCCACCTTGCCTTTCTTGATGGGCAGGGCAACCCAATTGACGACGGGCTTGCCATCTTTTTTGCAGGCCCAAACTCTTACACTGGCGAAGACGTTCTAGAGCTTCAGGGCCATGGCGGTATTGGCGTGCTCTCGGCGCTTCTAAATCGATGCCTTTCAGTCCCACTTAAGGGTGCGGACCACCCGACGGGCCGGATTCGTCTTGCGGAGCCCGGAGAGTTCACGCGTCGCGCATTTCTGAATGACAAGCTTGACCTTGCCCAGGCAGAGGCGGTTGCGGACCTTATTAATGCTGGATCAGAGCGGGCGGCTCGGAGCGCATTGGCGTCGTTGCGAGGGGTTTTTAGCCAGGCGGTTGAAGGCCTGCAGCAGAGGCTGACTGATTTACGCGCTCGCGTAGAGGCCTGCCTTGATTTCCCAGAAGAAGACCTTGAGTTCATTGAGCGCGAGGGTGTTGCGCAGCGGTTGCTCGAAACCCAAGTTAGCTTAAAGGAAACATTGCTCGTTGCCCAACAGGGCGCGGCCTTGCGTGATGGTCTGCGCGTTGTCTTGGTGGGCGCACCCAATGTGGGCAAGTCATCGTTGCTCAATGCGCTTTCGGGCCAGGAGGTTGCGCTGGTCACAGAGGTTGCCGGCACAACCCGTGATCGCATTGTTCAAGAAATTGTCTTGCAGGGTCTGGTTATTCATGTGGTGGATACCGCGGGTTTGCGACAGACCCAGGATGCGGTTGAGCAGCTGGGAATCGCGCGCACGTGGCAGGAGGTCGAGCAGGCCCAGGCTGTATTGCTGGTGCGTGATGCAAGCGGTGAGATCGCAATCGATCACGAGCTGGAGCGCCGAGTTTTAGAGCGTGTGCCGGCCATGTGTCAGGTGATTGAGGTCAACAATAAGATTGATTTGTTGTTGGCGAGAAGGCCGGCGGCGTTGTCGAGTCCTGATAAAAACGATGCGGTCAGGGGCCCAGTAGTCATCTCTTCAAAAACTGGTCAAGGCCTGGATCAATTGCGTGCCATGCTGATTGAGATTGCTGGCTTGAGCGAGCAGCCGGCGACTGGGGTTTTTTCGGCGCGCGCGCGCCATCTTCGGGCTTTGCTCAGCGCGCAGACCGATCTGCTTGCGGCCGAGTCACATCTTCATCAACACCAACTTGAATTGTTGGCCGAATGCTTGGGCCAGGCCCAGCGCCATCTTGCTGAAATTACCGGGGAGTTATCTGCGGACGACTTGCTTGGCGAAATCTTTGGTAGTTTTTGTATTGGTAAATAGCTAACTCGGTTATTGAGCCTGGTCTGAGTTGTCAGGCCGATCCTCAAATCGGCCTGCAGCAGCGTTTTTCTGGGCCCGGTCCGCAGGAAATATTTTTCCATTCATTGCGATGTACGTGCCGGCTTGTAAAAACTGAACTGCGGCACAGGCGAATCCAAAATTAAAGAGTGCGTCGGATTCCTCAAGGCTTGCGGGAACCATCGCACCAGTAAATACAATTGTCTGATGCGCCTTGCGATGCAGCATTATTGTTTTGGCGCTTTCGGCCATGGTGTCGGTGCCGTGTAAAACAACGATCCTCGATTCAGGGGTTTGGGTGATTTTTTGCGCCAGCTGTTGGCGGTCGTGATCGACCATGTCGAGGCTATCGAGCAGCATGACGGTCTCGGCCCGCCATGGGGTGGTGATTCTGCAGCGCTCGGCCCAGTCGGCGACCCTGGATCGGTCAAAGCCCAGTCGGCCAGCCTCGGGTAGATAAATCTTTTCAATTGTTCCCCCACAACTCAGGAAAACCAAGGGTTCTTTAGTGGTCATAGCGGAGAGACTGAAATGTTAAAATTTGCACAATGCGCAATCATGGCACCAAACATCAGCGTGCCTAAATAAAAAATACTATGCAGAACGCCACTCCAGAATACGTTAAACATCAGGGACTGATTCAATGGGTCCAATCGATTGCCGCCAAGACGAAGCCTGACCGGATCCTATGGTGCGATGGCTCCGCAGAAGAGTCCGACCGGCTCTGCCAGGAGATGGTTGGGGCGGGTACGCTGAAGCGACTGAATGCCGCCAAGCGACCCAATTCATTTTTAGCCTGGTCAGATCCTTCTGATGTGGCGCGAGTTGAGGACCGCACCTTTATCTGCACAGACCGACAGGAGGATGCTGGCCCGACCAATAACTGGATGGCGCCGAGCGAGATGCGTCAGACCCTCGATGGGTTGTTTGAGGGCTGTATGCGGGGCCGCACGATGTATGTCATTCCATTTTCGATGGGGCCGCTCGGATCGCCGATTGCACACATTGGAGTTGAGGTCTCTGACTCACCGTATGTAGTAGTCAATATGCGGCTGATGACTCGCATGGGCCGCGCTGTTTACGATGTGCTGGGCGCTTCAGGCGAATTTGTCCCCTGTGTGCATTCAGTCGGAATGCCCTTGTTAAACGGCGTAAGCGACGTGAGCTGGCCGTGTAATGCGACGAAATACATTGTCCACTTTCCAAAAACACGAGAAATCTGGTCTTACGGCTCGGGCTACGGCGGCAATGCGCTGCTGGGTAAAAAATGTTTTGCACTGCGTATTGCCTCATCGATGGGCCGCAAAGAGGCTGAGTCGGGCTCGGCAGGCTGGCTCGCAGAGCACATGCTGATTCTTGGTGTGCGGGCCCCTTGGGGCAGGAAGTATCACGTCGCTGCCGCTTTTCCGTCGGCCTGCGGAAAAACAAATTTTGCGATGCTGATTCCGCCGCAAGGATTGGATCAGGGCGGCTGGAAGATCACCACAATTGGCGATGATATTGCGTGGATTAAGCCGGACGTAGAGGGTCGCCTGCGCGCGATTAATCCAGAGAATGGTTATTTTGGCGTTGCGCCCGGCACCAATGAAAAGACTAATTTCAATTGCATGGCATCGCTGAAAGAAAATGTCATTTTCACTAATGTCGCGCTCACCGATGATGGAGATGTCTGGTGGGAAGGCATGGGAACCCCACCCGCCCACTGTTTGGATTGGCAGGGCCGCGATTGGACTCCGGAGATTGCGAAGGCTGAGGGCAGAAAGGCGGCGCACCCCAATGCCCGCTTTACCGTTTCCTCGGTTCAGAATCCGGTCATTGATTCTGAATGGGATAACCCACAGGGGGTTGTGATTGACGCCTTTATTTTCGGCGGCCGACGTTCGACGACTGTCCCGCTGGTGACCGAGGCCCGCAACTGGGAAGAGGGCGTATATATGGCAGCGACCATGGGCTCGGAGACCACTGCGGCTGCAGCTGGACAGCAGGGCGTGGTGCGCAGGGACCCATTCGCAATGCTGCCTTTTTGTG
>JACCED012196268.1_pt1 | contig 24916 bp, 19 predicted proteins | sample 7455021 | NCBI WGS metagenome assembly JACCED01 (sample SAMN15323456, study PRJNA562643) | freshwater metagenome | isolation source: river surface water | place: USA:Blue River Watershed | collected 2017-08-19
AAACCCCACTGGGAGAAGCATGACCAGGGAAAAAAGGGTAACAACAACCCCAAAGACCCGAAAGACTGCAAGGAAAGGCCAGCTACTCTGAACGCGACTCTCTTCTAATGTTTCCACAGCGTCATGAGATCTCGATCAGCAATGGCCTTTCCTTCTTCGGTTAACGATACAAGACTGTCGGCAGCCACATGCCAATGGCCGGGAAAACGTAGAGCAACACTACGGCAATAACCTGAATCCCCATGAAGGGCAGCATGCCCGCAAAGATCTGGTTTAACGTCACATGCGGAGGCGCAACACCCTTCAGATAGAACGCTGACATCGCGACCGGCGGCGACAAGAATGCTGTCTGAAGATTTAGTGCGACGAGCAGACCGAAGAACAATGGATCAATACCGAAGTTATCCAAGAGTGGGATAAAGATCGGCATAAAGATGACGATAATCTCCGTCCACTCTAAAGGCCAGCCCAGCAAGAAAATGATGACCTGAGACAGAATGAGGAACTGCACCGGGGTGAGACCTAATCCAAGCACCCATTTCTCGACAAGCTCTTGGCCCCCGAGCAGCGCAAACGCAGCAGAGAAAATCGAAGATCCAACAAATAGCCAACAGACCATTGCGCTTGTTTTTGCCGTCAAGAACACCGACTCTTTGACGACTAGGTAATTGAGTCGTCGATAGGCTGCAGCAAGCAGGGCGCCACCAATTGCGCCTACCGCGGCGGCCTCGGTCGGCGTGGCAAGTCCGAAGACGATCGATCCCAGCACAAAAAGGATCAAGACTGCTAGCGGGAAGAACGACCCCAGCAGCATCTTGAAGATCTCAAGTCGAACCCAGGTAAAAATAGTGTAGAAGGCGAGCAAGACAAAACCGCCGATCCCCAACATCCACCAGTACCAGTTTGGTGCGGGTTTACGCTCCGCGGGGACTTCCGGCTGAGCCGCGGCCGCATCCGTCGCAGCAACAGCTTCTGCAGGAGCCGCTTCCGCTGGCGCTGCAGCTTCCGCCGGCATTGGCGCAGCGCCCATCTCAACGAGCTCTTCCGAAGCCTCTTCGGTCTCTTCAAATGTCGATACCTCGGCGCTCATTTCAACAAGCCCCGACGTATCAACTACTTTCTCGGGTGCTGTTACAACCGAATAGAGATAGCCCATGAAGAGCGCAAAAAAGATCGCAGGAAGAAGACTTACAACGAGCGTCTTGAGAATCTGAGAAGCAGACACTCCTGTGTTGCTTGCGCCAACCAGCCCTCTCAGTAACGCAGGCAGCACACGATCACTCATCGTCTGCTTCAGTTTCTGATATGCCTCTGGAAGGGGAACGCGTCGCTCTTCTTCAGATAGCGGCGGCATCGAGTTTGGCTTTAGCTTCGCCACCACAACAACGTAGACGATGTAAAGCAGTGCCAGCATGATGCCCGGGAAAAATGCACCGGCATAAAGCTGAACCACTGACACGCCAGCAGTCGCGCCATAGACAATCAGCATCACGGACGGCGGAATAAGAATTCCTAACGTGCCACCCGCCGTGATGGATCCAGCAGCCACCCGAACGTCGTAGCCGCTCTTCAACATCTGCGGCAATGCCAACAGACCCATCAGCGTCACCACCGCCCCTACAATGCCAGTAGCGGTTGCAAAAACTGCGCAGGTAAAGATTGTTGCGACCGCCAGCGAGCCCGGTACACGAACCAATGCCAGATGCAGAGATTTGAAAAGCTTTTCAATCAGGTTCGCACGCTCAACCAGATAACCCATAAAGACAAACAATGGGATGGCAATCAGCACGTCGTTGGTCATCACCCCATAGGTGCGCTGAACCATCAGCGTCAGGGTGTTGGTTAAGGCGAGGTTGGGATCGCGGAAGTAATAGGCGAAGAACGTAAATAACACACCCATGCCCATCAGCGTAAAGGCGGTTGGGAACCCGAGCATGATGGTCACTACCACCAGGGCCAACATCAAGAGACCAACGTGGCCAGACTCCAGGTTGCCCCAGGGCATGAGCGCAAGGGTGCCGATGACCACCAGGGCCATAATCGCAAAACCGAATAGGAGTTCCTTACGCATGCTTGTTGTCTCCTTCGTGCGAGATCATGGCCTTCAGTTCTTCGACATCGACCTCTTCTACGTCCTGCTCACGAGAGGGCCACTCGCCCTCACGAATACAGACCACGCAACGCAGAATCTCAATAAGCCCCTGAAGTAATAGGATTGCGCCTGCAATCGGAATAATGGTTTTGAAGGGATAAATGGGCGGGCCATCGGCCGTGATGGATGAGTGTTCCAGAATGCGCCAAGAATCGGCGGCATAGAAATATCCGGCATAGATCAAGGCCAAGATGCCGGGGATAAAAAAGATAACGTACAGAATCAGGTCAAGTGTTGCCTGCGTTCTGGGCTTCAGAAAGCCGTACAAAATATCTCCACGCACGTGGCCGCTCTTGGCTAGCGTATAAGCACCAGCCATCATGAAGAGCGTGCCGTAGAGCATCATCTGAGCGTCAAAGGCCCAGGGATGAGGGTCGTTTAAGACATAGCGCGAGAAGACCTCGAACCCAATCAATAAAGTCAGTCCAATAATGAACCAGGAGAATGCCTGACCAACCCAGGTAGAGATTCTGTCGACCGTGAGGAAAAATTTTTGCACGATTAGATCCGTTATGAATTCATCATTAAAAAGGCAGCCCGCTTTCGCAAGGCTGCCTTTCAATCCCCTTTAGCACGCTTGTTGTACCAAAGGGGTTGCGAACCACATTATTTTACTTCTTTGCCGGTGCTGCCTTGGCAGCCGGGGCAGCGCGGAAGTAATGGTCATAGGCCATGCGGCGCTGGACGTTGGTCTCCAGGTCCCATTTCACTGCGCGGGCAGCAAAGGCACGCTGGGAATCAAGGATTTTCTTGAAGAGTGGGTTTTCGGCCGACTTCTTCTTGACGATGTCGTCATAGGCCTTGAGCTGGGTCCGCAGCACAGCGTCCGGGGTCTTGAAGAACTTGACGCCCTGCTGGGTGGCCATTTCCTGATAGTCCTTGGAGTAGCGGTCCACAGCCTTCCAGGACATATCGGCAGAGGCAGCCTCAACGGCATTGTCCAGAATGGCGCGCAGCTTGGCGGGCAGACCACGGTACTTGGCACCGTTAAACAGGATCTCAAACTGCTCAGCGTTCTGGTGATAGCTCTGCAGCATGCAGATCTTTGCAACGTCGGGGAAGCCCAGCAGACGATCGGACGAAGCGTTATTGAACTCAGCGCCATCCAGCAGACCGCGGTCCATTGCTGGAACGATCTCACCACCAGGCAGTGCGTTCACAGACACGCCCATTGCGGTCAGCATATCAATAGAAATTCCGACGGTGCGGAACTTCATGCCTTTCATGTCCTCGAGCTTGGTGATGGGCTTTTTGAACCATCCCAGAGGCTGTGTGGGCATCGGACCATAGACATAGGAACGAACGTCTGCGCCAACCGCTTTGTAGAGCTCTTCGAGCAGCTGTGCGCCGCCACCGTACTTGTGCCAGGACAGCAGCATGTTGGCGTCCATACCAAAGGAGGGGCCCGATCCCCAGAGGGCGAGTGCAGAGTTCTTGCCGTAGTGATAGACGATCACACCGTGGCCACCGTCGAGCGTACCTTTCGAGACCGCATCAAGAAGACCAAACGCCGGCACTACAGCACCTGCAGGAAGCACCTCAATTCTGAGTTCGCCGCCGGTCATGTCATTGACCTTCTTCGCAAAATCGAGTGCGTACTCGTGGAAGATATCTTTCGCAGGCCATGTGGACTGGAAGCGGAAGTTGATCGTGCCCTGAGATTTTGCAATCATCGGGAATGCCAGAGCACCGGCACCAGCAGCACCTGCTCCTGCTAGGAATTTACGACGCTTAGGCGAGGCGTCCGTTGCAACAGACGCGGTCTTTTTGTTGGCGGCTTTCTCTGCCATCGATGTCTCCTGAGTGGATAACGCTAAAACGGACCATGCACGGACGATTCCGGGCCTGGCGGAAACGGCCAGACAGGCGGGCCTGTCAACCGGAACTTCCATTATGTTCCTGCCAATTCTGAGTGTGTCCCTAGGGAATACCCCCGAAGGAACGAGGAGATAAAGCCAGGACTTTAAAAGAAGCCGGCCGTAACCTGAAACAGCTTTTCCACCTTGGTGATCATGCGTTTATCTGTCACGAATACGATCAAATGATCGTCGGTCTCAATAACTGTATCGTGGTGGGCCATAAGCACCCTCGGCGACTCACTCTCCATCCCTCGGACCAGAGCGCCGATACTGGCACCTTCGGGCAGATCGAGCTCCTCAATCCGCCGTCCGACCACCTTTGATGTCTTCCTATCGCCATGGGCGACCAGCTCAAGGGCCTCTGCGGCCCCCCTGCGCAGACTGTGGACCGCAGCAACGTCGCCACGACGCACGTATTTCAAAAGCTCCCCAATGGTGGCGTGAGAAGGCGTAATTGCCACATCTACCCGACCGCCCTCCATCAGTTCCGCATAGGCTCTTCGATTAATCAAAGCGATCACTCGTCGGGCGCCCATACGTTTAGCCAATAAGGCTGACATGATGTTGTTCTCATCATCATTGGTCAGCGCCAGGAAAAGGTCCATATTGCCCACGTTTTCCTGGGCGAGTAGCTCCTCATCGGTAGAGTCCCCGTGCAACACCAAGGCCTGTCCATTGAGATTCTGGGCAAGGATATTGCACCGCTGCCGGTTGCCTTCGATGATCTTGGGGGTCATATAGCTCGAGACCCCTTTGGCGACTCGCAGTCCGATATTGCCGCCCCCGGCAATCATCATGCGCTTAACGGACCGCTCTTCTTTTCGAAGCTCTTTGGTTACCTGGCGAATGTGTTCAGTTGCCGCGACAAAAAACACCTCATCCCCAGCTTCCACCAGGGTGTCCCCATCCGGAGCGATCGCACGATTGCCTCGAAAGATCGCCACAATCCGGGACTCGATATGAGGAAGGTGTTCCCGGAGGTCTCTCACCGGATGTCCCACCAGCGGGCTCTCCGAATCTGCCTTGACCGCCAACATACTGACCAGCCCTCGGGCGAACTCCAGCACCTGAAGCGCCTCGGGAATTTCAATCAGCTTAATCAGATAGTCAGTGACCGTCTGCTCCGGACTGATGGCCATATCGACTGCGAACGCTTCGGGCGCCAAAAGATCGGGGTTCTGAACCCACTGGGTAGAGCGGAAACGAGCGATTCGTTTCGGGACATTGAACCGTCGATGGGCAAGCAGGCAGGCCGTGAGATTGGCCTCATCGTCAGCCGTCACGGCAATCAAAATATCTGAATCCCCAGCACCAGCCTCTTCGAGCACACTCAGAGAAGTTGCTGTGCCCTGCACGGTTCGCAGATCGAAACGTTCCTGAAGCAGCGAGAGGCTTTCCGCATCGGTATCGACAACCGTGATGTCATTTTTTTCCATCACCAATTGCTCAGCAAGACTCGCCCCTACGCGACCGGCACCAAGAATCAGAATTTTCATGACAAAAGGTTCTGGCGTTCGCGCGCCTAGCGTTTATCGATACCCAGCTGTTTGAGCTTACGGTAAAGATGGGTTCGCTCAAGCCCAGTGCTTTCAGCAACACGTGTCATGCTGCCGTTTTCTTTTCTCAGGTGATAGATCAGATAGGCGCGCTCAAACGCGTCTCGCGCTTCGCGCAGAGGCCGGTCCACATCAATCTCGGCAAGCGCCTGCGTTGCTGCATCCCGCATGGACGCAGGCTCAGACGTCGTCCCCGAGGGTACCGGCACCGTCTCAGGCGGGGGTGGCATCGGCACCAGCTCAGCATATTCTGTCTCAGGTTCTTGGTCGAGCGCATACGCCGATGGTTTCGCTGAGCCAGCGGAACGGCGCACCGGCTGCCGGGTGAGTGCAGACTCAATAGTCTGTAACAACTTACTCAGTGCAATCGGTTTTTCTAGAAAATCAATCGCGCCAATGCGTGTTGCCTCAACCGCTGTTTCAATGGTCGCGTGTCCCGACATCATGATGACCGGAGCGGTCATCCGCTGATTCGCCACCCATTCTTTTAAGAGTGATACGCCATCCATATCCGGCATCCAGATATCGAGGAGTACAAGGTCATGATGTTTGGTGGCATGCAGGTCTCTCGCCTGAGCAGCATTCTCTGCTAGCGAAACACAATAGCCTTCATCCTGCAGGACTTCTGAGAGAAGCTCCCGCACGCCGATTTCGTCGTCAACTATAAGGATGTCAGCCATAGCTTTGCTGCGATTTTTTTCCCACAGGGTGATTGTGAGTCGCTTGGTCAAGTTTCGCAAATTCAACTACCGCGGCTGCACCCGCTGTCTGCGTTGAATCAAGTTCATTGCGATTGACAAGGCTGACACGGCCATGGTTTTCTTCAACGATCTTTTTCACAATCGCCAGGCCTAAGCCACTGCCTTTTGCCTTGCTCGTGAAGTAGGGTTCGAACAAACGACCCCGCAGTTCAGGCAAAAGCCCCGGCCCGTTGTCTAAGACCATGAGACGAACACGCTCATCCGCGCCAGCAGTCGGGGTCAGATCTAAGCAGAGCTCGATCTGACCAGCAGCGTCATCACCGATGGCATCCTGGGCGTTCTGCAACAGGTTGTGGACGACCTGGATGCACTGGGCACGGTCTGCCATAACCCAGAACGACTGGCGGGTCTCAGGCCATCGAATTCGTTTATCCGTCGCATACAGCACCCGCATCTCTCGAAGCAACTGGACCAGATCCAACGGCTCGGGATTGGCCGCAGGCAGTCGCGCATAGTTGCGAAATTCGTCCACCATCGCTTTTAAGGACGTCACTTGCTCAACAATCGTCTGTGTAGAGTGTTGTAAGAGCTCTGCCTCCTCAGGGCCAAGCCGATCCTTCAGCCGTCGCTCAAGTCGTTCCGCCGAGAGCTGAATTGGCGTGAGAGGATTCTTAATTTCATGGGCAAGCCGTCGTGCAATCTCCGCAAAATCGCGTGCCCGCTGCGCCGACAATAACTCGCCGATATCGTCAAACACGACCACCACCTGCGGCTGTTTTCCGGCAATCGTCGAGCCGCTCACCAACAGGGTCATCATCTGACCGTCCGTGCGGCTCCCCTCATACTGAAATTGGGTCTCTGAAGCTTTTGCAAGCCCCTCTGCGAGTGTCGCAACACATCCACCGATGACTGAAAGCTGCGCTACTGGCTTACCCCGTGACGCTGCCAGATCAAGCCCTAAGAGTCGTTCGGCACTCAGATTAAAGTCCAACAGCCGCCATTCATTGTCCAGAATCATGACCCCCGCAGATAGTCCCGCCAGAACCTGCTGCAGAAATAGGTTGGATTCTTCAAGACGCTGTCGACTACGCTGCGCCATGTCACGCGCCTCGTTGAGCTGGCCGGTCATCTCATTAAACGAGCCGACAAGGACATTCAGCTCGTCCGTCGAACTTGGATCGACACGAAGTGGTCGATAGTCGCCAGAAGCGACAGCCTTCGTGGCGCGTTCCAGCTGACGAAGCGGGCCCGCCAACCAGCCACTCAGCAATACCGCACTCAGCAACGCCCCGAAAAAGGCCAGGAGCAAGGTCAGCAATAAGGTGACCCCATAAATTTTTCTCAGCCCTTGTTTGCCGAGTGTCAGCTGTTGATAGTCCCGAACGCCATCGTTAAGTGCTTCAAGATTTTTCGCGAGTCCGTCGGGGATCGGCTCCACCCACTGTACAAAGCGTGTCTCATCTCCCGAAGGAGTGCTGCGTATGGTCATCGCAATTGCTCTGACCTGTAGGCCCCGATCCACCGATCCTGATCGTGGCTCTATCGACAGATACTGCCGTGCAGCCCTGGCACGATTTAATGCCTCCTGAGAAGGCAGCTCCGGCACGAGACTGGAAAACTGTGCGCTGCGACTTGCCAGAACACGTCCCGAGCCTGACATCACCAAAATATCTGCACCTTCTCGACCGTCAATGGCCCGCTCCATCAAGCCCGTAATCTCGCTTGGCGGAACCTCTTCGATCGCAAGAGCAAGACGGCGTGTCCGGGACGAGACATCTGTCGACAGTGCATCTAACGAAGCCCGCCCCAGGGAGACCCCAGACTCCAGGGCGAGATTGACGCTCTGTGAAAACCAAGTGTCAATCGTCTTTGCTAAAAACTGTGCTGAGATAAACGACACCAGGGCGACTGGGATCGCCCCGATCAGGGCAAAGGCAATCGCCAGTCGAACCATCAGACGCGTGCCAAAGACGCGCCGCTTGTAACGCCGGTAGACCCTAACGATCACCGCAATCGTGACCACCACCATCAGCGCCGCTACAACCGAGTTCGCCGCTACAAGCCAAGGGTAGTAACGATCAAAAGCAGAGCTGCTTGAGCTAGACGCCGCCAAGAGCAGCATCAGCAGTGCCGCCAGGCCTAAGACCAACAACAATGCAGCGCGTAATGCGCGGCTCACAAATTGCCCTCAAGCATGGTGACAACAGGCTTGAGTGTTATCCAGTCACTCGACAAGGCCCAGTCACGATTGGTAAAAGCATTGACTTGCAAGGGTTTGGGCAGTTGACTACTGTCTAGCCGAACGCGAAACCGCGCCTCAAAGTCATTCGGTTTTTTCTGAAAATTTTTCAATGCGCCCACCAGCTTGCCTTCGTCTGCGACCGCTGCAATCACCCAGGACCGCAGCGTCAGAGCGCTGGTTAAGGCTTCGTCCAGCGTGGCATAACTCACCTGATGTAAGCCCCCGAAACTGACGCGATATTGCTGGGTAACGGCGTGGTAACTCAGCCGCGTGGTCTTCGACTTCCGAATGACCTTTTCATCAAACCAGTACCAACGGCCGCGTGACAGCTCAAACTCTGTCACGAAATAAAGCGGGACACCGCGATTCACTGCGTCGACGAGAACCGGACTGAGGGAGACCGCAACGCTGGCGTTTAAACCCCAGTCCCCGTCCGTATCGACGACAAAAGTAGGATCAATGACGCGAATCGATTCAACGTCATTCGCTCTGGCCAACGGGCTCCAGAACAACGCCCAGAGGACGCCAAGACACCAGACGGTCAGTCGCTGAAGAAGGCTACGATCCCAGAGCAGGAATTTTTTCAAATTGTGCGTAAAAAAATCCATCCTGGTCTTGTCCGTGTTCCAGATCTGCGATCGGATGCACTCTTCCTGGAGACGGGAGAAGTCGCGCATCAGGCGTGCGTGTCAGAAACGCCTGTTGCTGGGCTTCGCCCTCTTCGGAAAATACCGAGCAGGTGATAAAGACCAATTCTCCCCCGGGTTTCAGTCTTCGCCAAACCTTATCGAGCATCTTCGCCTGAATCACTGACGCTTTTGCAACATCTTCTGGTGTCCGCTTCCAGGCGGACTCGGGATGGCGACGGGTGACCCCCGAAGCCGAACAAGGGGCATCAAGCACAATCAGATCAAATTCCTGATCAGCCAGCGGTGCTGGCCAGCGCTCTGGCGCCAAGACGTCCGCCTCGAGGACACGAATCTCAGCCTTTAGGGTGGACTGAACCCTTGGCAGATCTCGCTCAAGACGAGACAGTCGGGATCTCGACAGGTCCATCGCCCAGACGGTCCCCGAAAGTGTCTGCGCCAAGGCAATCGTCTTTCCCCCGGGAGCAGCACAGGCATCAAGGGCGACTACCGGCCCTGGATGTTTTTCAACAAAGCCTTCAACTAGGCCAACAAGTCTCTGGGCCGCCGCATCCTGAACGCTGACAAGACCCTCAGAAAATCCCGGAAGTCGATCCACCCCAACCGGTGGCGAGACCCTGACCGCAACAGGCCCCACCTGTATCCCTTCAAGTCCAGACTCTGAAAGCATGCGCAGGTAGTCTTCTGGTCGTTCGGCAAGTCGCCCCACCAGTCGAACCGTAAGCCCAGCTCGAGATGCAAGCGCTGAAAGAATGATGTCTGCGCGATCTCCATAATCGCGTTGAATTTTTTCGATCCACCAAAAGGGTGCGTTGTACCGAGCGATTGGCTGATGCCAGTCTCCTGCCGCACTATCAGGATCGGCCAGCGTTTTACGCAACAACGCGTTTACAAAACCAGCGGGTCCTTGCCCGACAAGCTGTTTGGCTGCAGCGACAGCCTCATCAACCACCGTATGATCTGCGCGACGCTTATCGGCCAGCGCTGACCAGGCCACCGCCAGCAGCCCCAGTATCAGCACATCTGGTTCTCTAGGCGCGAGTCGTTGCGCCCGAACTTTGGCTAACCCCCAATAACGAAGACCTCGATAAACGAGGTCTGTTACGGCCGTTGTAGTTCGACGTTGGGCAGCGTTTTCGTGAGAAAAAATACCCGCAATGACGCGGGCCGCCTCAGCAAAATCCGCTGACAGCGGCCGCGTGCGATGTTCAGGCATTCATGGTCCGAGCAAGTTCCTGAAGACGCGCAATACGCTCTTCCGTGGCGGGGTGCGTTGAGAACAACCCTGCAACACCTCGCGCAGACAACGGATTCATAATCATCATCTGCGCTGTCTCCGGATGGCGTTCCGCAGCCTCAAAAGGAATGCCCCTTGCGTAACGATCAATCTTATCGAGTGCACTTGCTAAGGCTAAAGGATCGTTCGAAATTTCAGCGCCCCCCCGGTCGGCCTCGAACTCACGGGCGCGAGAAATCGCCATCTGAATAAGACTTGCCGCCAACGGCGCAAGGATCATGACCGCAATACTGACGACTGGGTTCGCCGGTCGGCCAGAGGAATCCCGTCCCCCAAAGAACATGGCAAAGTTCGCCAAGGCCGAAATCGCGCCTGCCATCGTGGCAGAGATCGTCGAAATAAGAATATCCCGATGGGCCACATGGGCCAGCTCGTGCGCCATCACCCCACGCATCTCGCGTGCTGACAAGACTCGCATAATGCCGGTGGTCGCAGCCACCGCAGCATTTTCTGGATTGCGACCGGTTGCAAACGCATTCGGGGCGTCTTCATTAATGATGTAGACACGCGGCATGGGCAGGTCCGCCTTGTGCGCCAGCTCCTTCACCATGTTGTAGAACTCGGGCGCACTTGTTTCATCGACCTCTTTCGCGTCGTACATCTTGAGCACGAGCTTGTCCGAGAACCAATAGGCGCCAACATTCATCACCAGCGCAAACCCAAGCGCCATGAGCATACCGCTCTGGCCGCCAAGGCTGGCACCAATCACACCAAAAAGGGCCACGATTGCGGCCATGAGTACCGCCGTCTTGAGCCAATTAAACATAACTGTTATGCCTCCTGAATGGATTCAAACTGCTGACCGACTCTGACTCTCTGGCCGTTCAAAAATTCCCGAAACTCCTGACGCTTTGCACCCGCCCGCTGCAGGGCGCCTATCTGGAGCGACCCCTGGCCACAGGCGATCAGCAATGCATCTCGATCTGCCTGGAGTATTTGGCCGGGTAACTCATTTTTCAAGGGCTCGGCTAATGCTGTTGCCTTAAAAAGTTTTACTGGGCTCTCTTGCCAGAGCGCCTGCGCTCCTGGGGCTGGATCCAAAGCGCGTATCTGACGCGCGATCTCCTCGGCGGAACGCGCCCAGTCAATCAACGTGTCTCGTTTATCAATCTTATGCGCATAGGTCACCCCCGATTCCGGCTGCGGGGTAGGTGTGCGGCCAGCTGGAGGAAAGTCCTTTAACAATTCCACAATCGCCTTAGCTCCTAGCTGACAGAGACGGTCGTGAAGAGACTCAAACGTGTCGTCCGACTGAATAGGGGTTTCGATGGATGTCCAGACCGGGCCGGTATCAAGCCCTTCTTCCATCTGCATCAGTGCAATTCCCGTCTGGGCATCCCCTGCGGCAATTGCCCGTTGAATCGGTGCCGCACCACGCCAACGCGGCAGCAAGGACGCATGAATGTTCAGGCAGCCGTAGCGCGGCAGAGTTAAAACTCGCAAAGGAAGAATCAGACCGTAAGCCGCAACCACCATAAGATCTGGTGCAAGTGTCTTCAAGGTGGCGACGGCCTCATCCGCCCCGGGTTTTCCGTCGCGCAGAGACTGCGGCTGAATCACCTCCAGTCCACGCGCCAAGGAAGCCTGCTTAACGGGGCTTTGCGACAAGACAAGACCGCGTCCTGACTGGCGATCCGGTTGGGTCAGCACCGCCACGATCTCATGCCCCGCCTGGTGAAGGGCAATCAAAGCCTCACTGGCAAACCGCGGTGTGCCCGCAAAAACGATTCTCATAATAGATGGACGAGGCAGGCGGCCTTATGACCGCACAGACATCCTGTCATGTCGACGCGCAAATTCCGCATCGACCTCAAAAGTTCCGGTTTCTTTTGCTTTCAAAAGTTTGGTCTTGATTCGGCCCTGTTTTAATCGGGATAAGTAATCCACAAATACTTTCCCGTTCAAATGATCAATCTCGTGTTGAATACAGACCGACAATAGGCCGTCCGCGTCAAACTCTACAACCTCGTCATGTTCATTTTTCGCGCGGACGCGAATCCGATCCGGACGCTCCACATCGTCAAATATTCCCGGCACCGACAGACAGCCTTCCTGAAAAATCTTATGCTCCTGGCCTTCTTCAATCACTTCTGGATTGATCAGCACCCGAAGATCCGAACGATCTTCTGAAATATCCACCACAATGATCCGCTCATGGATATTGACCTGTGTCGCTGCCAGTCCAATCCCCGGCGCTTCATACATCGTCTCGGCCATATCTTTCACAATGGTTCGGACACGGTCATCTATGACCGTCACCGGCTTGGCCACGGTACGGAGCCGCTCATCGGGGTAGTGCAGAAGTTTTAAAAGTGCCATCTCTCAGCCTCGTCGATTCGGACGATATCCCATAACGCCTCGGTTCGATACGGTAAGGCCATGTCACCCGTTCACTTTTATGGCCCCGCCTTCGAAATCGATGCGCGAATGCCTTATTTTCCCACGGCCTTATCCGAGACACACCCGCCCGTTGCACGCCTATTTGGCATGGGCAGTCAGGCGCTGGTTCTTCGACAACAAGAACGGCCTGGCGTTGCCATCGTTGGAAGTCGGCGAGCAAGTCCCCAAGGCGTACTTGATGCCGGCTGGTTCGCCCGAGAGATTTCCAAAGCAGGGCTCACTATTATTAGTGGGCTCGCCTACGGAATTGACGCCGCGGCCCATACAGGAGGACTCGAAGGGATCGGCAAGACCATCGCGGTGTTAGGCCATGGCCGAGATAGCGTCTATCCAAGATCCCACGAGTCCCTTGCCAAGGCGCTCTGCGCCGCGGGGGGAGCTTTGGTCACCGAATATCCGGACGGCGTTCCTGCACTTCCGCATCACTTCCCGCAACGAAACCGGATCATTGCCGCGCTGGCCAGAGCCGTTTTAGTTGTAGAAGCCACGCCCAAAAGCGGCTCTCTGATCACCGCTCGGCACGCACTTGAACTCGGTATTGATGTGTTTGTGCTTCCAGGATCAATTCACAACCCCCAAACCGAGGGCAGCAACCAGTTAATTCGCCAGGGAGCGCAGCTCATCCAGTCCCCTGAACAGCTTTTAGAAGATCTTGGGGTTGATGCGACCATGCCAAAGCGCCCATCGCGGTCGCTGAGATCGCAGCCCAAGGAGGCTTTGTTCCTCCAGCTTCCCGTTGCCGACCGGGTGCTTGGAGTTCTGCCCAGCCATCCCGTGGACGTTCTCACCCTGTCAGACCAGAGCAAGCTCAGTCTCGGTGACGTCCACACTGGTTTACTTCTTTTGGAGCTACACGGATTGGCAGCAAGAGTTCCTGATGGAAGATGGCTTAAAATAAGCCTTGTATAAAGAGTGAGCACAAACATACTGTTGTTTGTGGGCGACGGCGGGTAAAAAAAGGATTTGCAGGTTATCTAAAACTGACCCTATGATCCGCGCCTCTATGAGCAAAGCACTGGTCATTGCCGAAAAACCCTCTGTCGCCTCGGATATTGCCAAGGCATTAGGCGGGTTCACCAAACACGACGACGTCTTCGAACGCGACGACATGATCGTGGCATCGGCTGTCGGTCACTTGTTGGAGATCATTGCCCCCGAGAAATATGACGTTAAAAGGGGCAAGTGGTCTTTTGCCAACCTACCGGTCATTCCGCCCCATTTTGATCTGCAGCCGATTACCAAAAGCGAAGCCAAGCTGAAGACCCTGGCCAAACTGGTCAAAAACAAGGAAGTTAGTTGCCTGATCAACGCCTGTGACGCAGGACGTGAAGGGGAGCTGATTTTTCGTTACATCGTTCAGCACACCAAAGCAAAACAGCCTGTTGAACGGCTCTGGCTGCAGTCCATGACACCAGCAGCCATTCGTGACGCCTTTGGTCATTTAAGAACCGATCAGGCTATGACGCCTTTGGCGGATGCCGCGCGCTGCCGGTCCGAAGCCGATTGGCTTGTCGGGATTAACGGCACCCGAGCGATGACTGCCTTCAATTCAAAAGAAGGTGGATTTTTTCTGACCACGGTAGGTCGGGTCCAGACGCCAACGTTGGCGGTGGTAGTGGAACGAGAAGAAAAGATTCGAAAATTTGTCGCCCGCGACTATTTTGAGATCCACGCCACCTTCACCGCTGCCGCCGGAACCTATCAGGGAAAGTGGTTTTCCCCAGCATTTAAAAAGAATGAAGCCGATCCCGAGCAGAAAGCAGATCGACTCTGGGAAAAGTCGGCTGCTAGCACCATTGCCAAGGCCTGTCTGGGCCAGAAAGCCACGGTCACCGAAGAGAGTAAGCCTTCATCCCAGATTGCGCCTGCTTTATTTGATCTGACGAGTCTTCAGCGCGAAGCCAATGCACGATTTGGGTTTTCAGCGCGCAACACGCTTGGGCTTGCCCAGGCGCTTTACGAAAAACATAAGGTTCTAACTTATCCGAGAACGGACTCGAAGGCGCTGCCGGAAGACTATCTCCCAACCGTTCAGACCACCATCGAGGCGCTTGGGGAGGCCGCAAGTTTCTCAACGCTTGCCCGAGAAATCCTAAAAAATAAATGGGTTCGTCCCAACAAGCGGGTTTTTGATAACACCAAAGTCTCGGATCACTTTGCAATCATTCCCACGGGGGTTTTGCCAAAAAGCCTATCAGAGCCAGAGCAGAAGATTTTTGAACTGGTGGTTCGTCGATTCCTGGCCGTGTTCTATCCCGCTGCTGAGTTTTTGGTCACCACACGGATCAGCACCATTAAGGAACACACCTTCAAAACAGAAGGAAAAATTCTGGTCAATCCAGGCTGGATGACGGTCTATGGTCGAGAAAGTGCCGGAGAAGATGCAACGCTGGTTCCAGTTAAGGCGGGTGAGACTCCGGTTGCCGATCCGGTTGAGGTCGAGGCCTTAAAAACCAAACCGCCTGCACGATACACAGAGGCAACCCTGTTATCGGCGATGGAAGGGGCGGGCAAGCTAGTCGACGACGAAGACCTTCGAGAGGCAATGGCCGGAAAAGGACTGGGTACCCCAGCAACTCGGGCCGCCATTATTGAAGGGCTGCTCGCAGAGAAATATTTAATTCGTGACGGACGAGAGCTGCTCCCCACTGCAAAAGCGTTTCAACTGATGACGCTACTTCGGGGACTTGATGTCAAAGAACTGTCCCGGCCAGAACTTACCGGCGAATGGGAATACAAGCTCAAAAGTATTGAAGAAGGCAAATTATCCCGCGATGCCTTCATGAAAGAAATTGCTGCAATGACAGAGCACATTGTGGCCCAGGCTAAGAATTACACGAACGATACGATCCCGGGGGATTACGCGACATTAAAAACACCGTGTCCGAAATGTGGTGGCATCGTTAAAGAGAACTACCGCCGTTTTGCATGTCAAAGCTGTGATTTTTCGATCTCTAAGATCCCGGGAGGTCGCGCTTTCGAGCTTTCTGAAGTTGAATCGCTATTAACCGACAAGGTCTTCGGTCCTGTTGACGGTTTTCGCAGCAAAATGGGTCGACCTTTTGTTGCCAGTCTTAAGATTACACCCGAGCACAAGCTTGAATTTGATTTTGGAAACGCATCGGACTCCGGGGAGAACGACGAGCCCGTTGATTTCTCACATCAGACTAGCCTAGGGGCCTGCCCCAAATGCAGCAGTAACGTCTTTGTCCACGGGAATGCCTACGTCTGTGAAAAAAGCGTTGGTCCTGAGAAAAGCTGTGACTTCCGAACGGGCATGATGATCCTGCAGCAGACGATCACCAGTGAACAGGTCCAGAAACTTCTTTCGACAGGCAAAACAGATCTTTTAGACAGCTTTGTCTCAGCCAAGACCCGGCGGAAATTTAAGGCTTATTTGGTCAAAACCCCCGAGGGCAAAATCGGTTTTGAGTTTGAGGCAAGAGCACCAAAAACCGCTGGTAAAAAAGCTTCCAAAACACCTGCTGCCAAGAAGTCTAAAAAGACCACCGACTAACGTCAGTCATCTGATCGACGGTTTGTTACCCCCGACCGAACATGCCCTGTTGGGCCGGCTTGTGCGCCGGATTCACAGTGCCGCGTCTGGTCATCGAAAAAGAAATCAGGTTCAAACTCTTTTAAGAAGTTACCCTTATCAAGGCCGCCAAGGAACATTGCTTCATCAATTTCAATATTCCAGTCCATTAGGGTTCGGACCGCCCGTTCGTGCGCCGGGGCGGATCGTGCGGTAACTAGCGCCATTCGTAGACGCATGGTTGGGTTATCGCGAGTTTCCTGCTGAAGCCGATGAAGGGCTGCTAATAAAGGTTTAAAAGGACCGGGAGGCAGCGGGGTTTTCGCCCGTTGAATTTCATGAGCCACAAACGCATCAAGGCCTTGAGATTGGTAGACCTGTTCCGCTTCATCGCTAAACAAGACCGCATCTCCGTCAAACGCAATTCTTAATTCGTTAGGAAAGTTTTCAGCTGTTTTCGCGGAGTGGGGATAAACGTGGGCGGCAGGATAGCCGGAGAGCAAGGCCTGCTCTACATCCGAACCGTTCGCAGACAAGAATAGATGAGCCTGCAAGGATTTCAGGTATCGATACGGTGATCGCCCTCGGGTGAAGACGCCGCGCTGGATCGGAAGTTCGTGGGCCTGGGCAGAATGATAGACACGAAGCCCCGAGACCGGATCATTACGTGACAACACCACAATCTCGACACGTTGTTGGTCTGGGGTATTAAACGCAAGAAGTTTACGAACCAGTGGAAACGCAACGCCTGGGGCCGCCGGAATCTGCATACGTGCACTTTGTAACGACATATAGGCACGATCGTCAGTCTGCTCAAAGACTCGATTTTCCTCTTCGAAATCAAATAGTGCCCGAGAGGATAGGGCGACCACCAGCTGATCGGTTAGATCAGCCGGCATACCTGAATCGCAATAGGTTAGACGTCAAGGTTTGCAACGCGCAGGGCATTTTCTTCAATGAACTGGCGTCTGGGCTCCACCTCTTCGCCCATCAGCGTTGTGAATATTCCGTCCGCTGCAATAGCATCTTCGATCTTGACCTGAAGCAATGTACGAGATGCAACGTTCATGGTGGTCTCCCAGAGTTGTTCTGGGTTCATCTCACCAAGACCTTTATACCGCTGCTTTGAAAGGCCACGCTCAGCCTCCGCAAGAAGCCAGCGCATGGCCTCTGCAAAATCACGAACCTGTAGGTTTCGAATCTGTTCTCCACGACCACGGGTCACTGTAGAGCCGGCCGGCACCGCTGTCTTCAATAACTGACCCGCTTCAGTCAACAGTCGATAATCTTCCGAGAGGAGAAAATCCGCATCTAAAGTCGACAGCCGGACATTTCCGTGATGTGGCCGTTCAATTTTTAGTCTCCAGCGTTCTGTTTGACTATTAAATTCGGCAAAAACTCGGACTAACTGATCCTGGGTTGCAGAGTGAAGCAGCTGCTCCTGATTCATTCTTGCTTGTAGTTGTTCGGCTGTTTTTACTGCGGAATCATTCGAACTCAGATCCAGAACCAATCCGTCAAGCAGCGTACGAAGCGCTTGCTCATCGATGATTTTTGACAGGCGCGAGATGACATTTGTTGCATCAATATAGGTCTTAGCAAGATCTGCCAACGGTCGATCAAGCGATCCTTGAACGCTTTGAATCTGAGCATCTTGTAGCGCCAGAGACAAGAGATAATCTTGCATCTCGGTGTCATCTTTAATGTACCGTTCTTCTTTGCCGTGTTTAACCTTATATAAAGGCGGCTGCGCAATATAGACGTAACCCCGCTCAATCAATTCGGGCATCTGACGATAGAAGAAGGTCAGCAATAAGGTACGAATATGAGACCCGTCAACGTCTGCGTCCGTCATGATGATAATGCGGTGATAACGTAACTTTTCGGGGTTGTAATCTTCTTTGCCAATACCCGTACCCAAGGTCTGAATAAGAGTGACAATTTCTTGAGACGCAATGAGTTTGTCAAAACGTGCTTTTTCAACGTTGAGGATCTTTCCCTTGAGCGGAAGAATCGCCTGAAACTTTCGGTCACGACCCTGTTTTGCAGAGCCGCCAGCGGAGTCGCCCTCTACTAGATAGAGTTCTGCCTTTGCGGGATCGCGTTCCTGACAGTCTGCAAGCTTTCCAGACAGTCCAAAGGAATCCAGAACCCCTTTTCGACGGGTTAGTTCGCGAGCTTTTCGGGCAGCTTCTCGTGCGCGGGCAGCTTCGACAATTTTGCCGCAGATAATCTTTGCTTCGTTAGGGTTTTCAAGAAGAAACTCTTCGAGCGCCTTACCAACAACGTCTTCTACGGGCTGACGGACCTCACTAGAGACGAGTTTGTCTTTGGTCTGAGACGAAAACTTTGGTTCTGGAACTTTGACGGACAGGACACACGTCAACCCTTCCCGCATGTCGTCACCACTGGTATCTACCTTTGCTTTCTTTGCCAGATCAGACTCAGAGATGTATTTGTTTAACACCCGGGTCATTGCAGCCCGAAGACCGGTTAAGTGAGTACCACCATCGCGTTGAGGGATGTTATTGGTGAAGCAGAGTACATTTTCGTTGTAGCTATCGTTCCACTGTAATGAAGCTTCAACAGAAACATTATCTTTCTCGCCCGAAACGTAAAACGGTGTCGGATGAAGCGTGCTTTTTGATCGATTGATGTACTGAACAAATCCCAGCACGCCGCCCGAATAAGCAAAGTTTTCTTCTTTGGCTTCGCGCTGATCGATCAGCCTGATTTTGACGCCGTTATTTAAGAAGCTTAGCTCACGCAGTCGTTTCGCTAGGATGTCAAAGTGAAAATTGACCTGGCCAAAAATTTCAGCGCTCGCTAAGAAATGAACCTCAGTACCGCGACGATCTGTTGACCCAACCACAGCGAGTGGTGCTACGCGCTCACCCGCCTTAAATTCCATGGAATGGGTTTTCCCGTCGCGACGAATGGTTAGTCGTAACCAATCAGATAGGGCATTAACCACCGAGACGCCGACACCGTGTAAGCCGCCAGAAACTTTGTAACTGTTCTGGTCAAATTTTCCGCCAGCATGGAGCTCAGTCATGACAATTTCAGCAGCAGATCGACCAAACTCGTCATCTTTATGGATGTCGGTCGGAATGCCGCGGCCGTTATCCGTAACGGAAATAGAATTATCAGTATGAATCGTGACAACAATGTCGTCACAATGGCCCGCTAAGGCCTCATCAATGGCGTTATCAACGACCTCAAACACCATGTGATGTAGTCCGGTGCCATCGTGTGTGTCTCCGATGTACATGCCTGGCCGTTTACGAACCGCTTCCAGGCCTTTGAGCATCTTAATAGATGAGGCGCCGTAACCTTGTTCCTGATCCTTGTTTTCTTCTTGTGTCATCGTGTCTTTGCTTATCGTTTCGTTTAAATACTGGTCGAAAAAAGGATCATCTAGATGCGCATCGGCATCACAACGTACTTGAATTCAGGGTCTTCAGGTGTGGTCAATAGCGCACTAGCGTTAGGATCTTGCAATGCAATCTGCACAGTTTTGTTTTTAAGATTAGATAGAACATCCAAGAGATACTGAACATTAAAGCCAATATCAACGGAATCTCCTTGATAACTTACTTCTAGCTCTTCAGACGCTTCTTCTTGTTCCGCATTAGTGGACGAAACCCGAAGGCAGCCAGACGCCAGGGTTAAGCGAACGCCTTTAAATTTATCGGTTGTTAAGATTGCTGCGCGCTGAAGGGCGCCCAGGAAAACGTCGCGATCAATCGTGAAGTGTTTCGTATGCCCTGATGGAATTACGCGCTGGTAATCAGGAAATTTTCCTTCGATAAGTTTTGATAACAATTCAATTTGATCAAATCCAAAACGAGCCTGGTTACTTGCAAATTCAATGGTGACCGAATCATCCGAGTCATTCAGTAATCGTTGCAGCTCAAGAACTGCTTTTCGCGGGATGATTACTTCTTGTCGATCGCCCTTCAGGTCAATCTGTACGCCAGCATCGGTGGCTTTAACTGCTGCAAAAGCAAGACGGTGACCGTCAGTAGCAACTGCTTTAAGACTATCTTGATCGATGACTAATAGCAGTCCATTTAGGTAATACCGGATATCCTGCTGGGCCATGGCGAAATGCACCAGATGCAGAAGGTGTTTTAAAGACTTCTGATTAAGGACCACTTTGGCGGGGTATTGATCTGCTGAAGCAACGGTGGGAAATTCCTCAGCTGCTAAGGTCTGTAGGGTGAATTTTGATTTCCCCTGCGCCAGAACTAGTTTTTTGTTGGCATAAGACATCGTGATTTCTTGTTGTTCCGGCAAGGCTCTTAGGATGTCTAGTAGTTTCCGCGCTGCAACTGTGGTCGAACAGTTGTCTGTTCCTAGTCCCATTTCCGCCTGGGTCTTAATCTGCATTTCAATATCTGTTGAACAGAAAGAGACATGGGCGGCCGATTTGTTGATCAAGACGTTTGAAAGGATAGGAAGGGTGTGACGTCTTTCCACTATACCTGTAACCGTTTGTAAGGGTTTCAACAGGGCGTCTCGTTGAGCTTTGATCAGTATCATGATGTTTATATTTTTAAATTAGTAGTCGTAATTAAGCGCGGTCATTTCTGTGGATAAGGTCTCAAGGCTGTGGTGCTAACAGGCGTCTAAGAAACGGATAAACGTGTGGGTAACAATGGAAGTGGGTCTGCAGTCTGTGGGGAACTCTTCTACACCCCCTGATGAGGCCTAAGTTACTCTGTTGTTGTAAACATTTATCCACAGCTTATCCCTTAAGTTGTTGTTCAAGAATATGAAGCTGGTGATTCAATTCCGCGTTACGACCACGTTGTTCTGAAATCTTCTTGACAGCATGGAGAACGGTGGTGTGATCCCTCCCACCAAATAGATCGCCGATCTCTGGGAAACTTTTCTGAGTCAGCTCTTTGGCGAGGTACATGGCAATCTGACGGGGCATAGCGATATTAGCGGGCCGACGTTTGCTGTACATATCTGCCACTTTGATGTTGTAAAAATCCGCGACCGATTTCTGAATGTTCTCAACGGAAATGAGGGTCTTTTGGATTGATAACAAATCTCTGAGGGCCTCTTTGACGGTCTCAAGACTAGCGGTCTTATTGTGGAAGTCACAATAGGCAATAATTTTCTTGAGTGCCCCTTCAAGTTCACGAACGTTGGAACGAAGTTGCTTGGCAATAAAGAACGCTTCTTCTTCGCCCAGTTGAAAATTCTCTTGTTCTGCCTTTTTCATGAGAATGGCAACTCGCATTTCAAGTTCTGGCGGTTCAATCGCAACCGTTAGTCCTGATGCAAATCGTGTGACCAATCTTGGGTTGATTTCTCCAAGTTCGGTCGGATACGTATCGCTGGTAATAATGATCTGTTTCTGAGCTGCAATCAGGGCTTCGAAAGCGTAGAAAAATTCTTCTTGGGTACGTTGTTTGCCGGCAAAGAATTGAATATCGTCAATCAGCAGCAGGTCGAGTGAGTGGTAATACCGTTTGAACTCATCAAACGATTTGCGCTGATACGCTTTTACAACATCGCTAACGTAGGCTTCTGCGTGGATATAGCGAACTCGAGCATTTCGGTTTCTTGCCAACAGGCTATTGCCGACAGCGTGGATAAGGTGGCTTTTGCCGAGACCCACTCCCCCGTAAAGAAAGAGGGGGTTGTAGCCTTTGCCAGGGTTTTCGGCGACCTGTAACGCTGCCGCTCGAGCAAGTTGATTCGCCTTTCCTGGGACAAAGGTCTCGAAGGTCCATCCTGCCGTAAGTCGACTCTGTTGTTGGCTGGGCCCATCCACTGTATTTGGTTTAGCGTCTCTCGCCTGAAATGACTCAGAATCGACAGCCCCGTTTGTCCGGACAGGTTTGTTGTCCGAACCTTGGTTGTCAGCGTCTTGAGTCGGGAAGACTTCGATTTCGAGCTCAACAGGAGTGCCTAGCGTTTGCGACCACCAGGCGCTTAAGGGGGTAAAAAATTGGTTCTTAGCCCAGTTCTGTTTAAACCGGGTTGGCGCCCCAAGTACGACACGGCTACTTTGGTCCGTATGGTCGATCCGAAGCAGCTCCAGGGGTTTAAACCAGGTCTGAAACTGCTGGTTGGGGAGCTCGCGCTCAAAATGCAAAAGACAGTCTTGCCATAAGGATTCCATGGCTCGAATTTTAACTGAGAACCATAGTTATCCACAGGCGTGGTTTGCCCTGAGAAGCCTTGTGAGCAAAGAAAAACCGTATACTGTCGGGTTCCTTTGGAAATTTTCTATTAAGTTAGGGTAGCAATCATGAAACGTACTTTTCAGCCCTCCGTGGTTCGTCGTAAGCGGACCCATGGCTTTCTCGTTCGAATGAAGACACGGAGTGGTCGTGCCGTTATTCGTGCCCGCCGTGCAAAGGGTCGTAAACGTCTGGCTGTCTAATTGCCGGGTACCGCACAGGTTTTCCTGAGATGGGCAAGCGGATTGGTCGCTTGCAGACACCGGAGGCGTTCAAACGGGCGCTGATGACAAGACCGCTATCGCGCTCCGGTGGGTTTTCGGTCTACACGATTCCTTCTGACGAAATCGATCGCCTTGGCTTTGTTCTGCCGAAAAAGCTGGTTCGTCGTGCAGTACAACGCAACCAGATTAAGCGTTGGTCTCGAGAAATCATTCGAACGCTGAAAATGAATGATTCACCGACAGTCGCTTTTGTGGTTCGAGTCAATACTGTTTTCCCGATGCCAGACTGGCACAAACAAGGGAAACATCAGGCACGGCAAGCGTTACAACAGGTTTTTCAAAAAGGACTGACGACATTGAAGGAAAGGCTGGTCACGTGAAATCGCAGACCTTGTTTCAGCCCTTCTCACGATTAGCGGCCCGACTTGGAATGGGGCTGGTTCGGCTCTATCAATGGACCATTCGTCCCATCATTGGTCCGCGTTGTCGGTTTCTACCGCATTGTTCTGATTACGCCATCGAGGCCATGGATCGTCATGGTCTTTTTTCGGGGGGCTGGCTGACGGCAAAACGTCTTGGCCGCTGCCATCCTTGGTGCCAGGGAGGACTTGACCCAGTTCCAGAGGTTCTGGATAGTCGGGCATCCCAAGCGTCATCTCAATCTTTTTCTTCTTCGGATTAGGTCTTATGGATACTCGTCGTGCCATTTTGTGGGTGGTGTTTTCAATTTCTCTATTGATGTTGTGGGACGCATACATGCGTCACACGGGCCAGGGATCTATGTTTGGGCCGCAGACTCCAACCAAGCAACCTGTGGCGAGTTCAACAACGCCAGCATCAACTGCTACCAGCACAGGCACTGTTCCGCTTCCGAAAGATGGCCCCCCTGTGGCTGCAGTAACGTCAGCAACAAAGGCCGCTGTTCCCGCGCCCACAACTTCTGCGTCTGCCCCCGTGGCTGCGGGGCCAACAGCGCCAGGAGAAAAGTTCGTTCTTAAAAATAAAGAATTGACCTTAGAGATCGACTCTCTGGGCGGAAAAATTGTGAAGGCCGTTCTTCTTAATCAGGCTTCAGATGCCTATGAGGGCAATCGCGTTGTCTTGTTTGATCAGAACAGTCAGAGACGGTATGAGGCGCAGTCCGGCCTGGTGGGCAGTTCTGCACAACAGATTGCTTATCCTAATCACACCACAACTTTTAAAAAGGCCCCGCTTCGCGAGGGACTTGATCCGGATCGACACCTTGCTGTTGTTGCAGAAGCGGGGGGCGTTAAGCTTACGAAAACCTATTCGATCGATGAAACAGGGTTTGTGGTGCGCGTCGCGCATACCGTTCAAAACACGGGTGCAGACCCAGTGAACCCAATGGTCTATTTACAACTGATGCGGGATGGCAATCGCCCTCCGGGAGAGAGCCAGTTCTATCAGACATTTATTGGTCCAGCGATCTACACCAACGAAGGAAAGTTCCAGAAGATTGACTTTGGTGATATTGAGAAAAATAAGGCTAGCCACGTAAAAAATGCCAGCGATGGCTGGCTGGGGATTGTCCAGCATTACTTTGTCAGCGCCTGGGTTCCCAAAAATGAAGCACCACGCGAGTTCTACACCCGCCGCATCGAGAACAATCTTTACAGCGTTGGGATGATTCAGACGCTGCCAGTGATTGCTCCCGGTGCTCAGCAGACGCATGAGGCCATATTGTTTGCAGGCCCTCAACTACAAGACACCCTTGAAAAGCTGGCTCCCGGCTTAGAGCTTGTCGTGGACTACGGCTGGCTTACCTTCTTGGCAAAACCCATTTATTGGCTTTTGGAAAAACTCTATGACATCGTGGCCAACTGGGGATGGGCCATCGTTCTGTTGACGGTCATTATCAAACTGATCTTTTATCCGCTTTCGGCAGCAAGTTATAAGTCCATGGCAAAGATGAAAGCGGTGACGCCTCGTCTGATGAAACTTCGCGAGGTCTATGCCAATGACAAGGCCAAGCTGAACCAGGCCATGATGGAGCTTTATAAAACAGAGAAAATCAACCCCCTGGGGGGCTGCCTGCCGATTCTTGTCCAAATTCCAGTATTTATTGCCCTGTACTGGGTG
>JACCED011699369.1_pt1 | contig 24900 bp, 22 predicted proteins | sample 7455021 | NCBI WGS metagenome assembly JACCED01 (sample SAMN15323456, study PRJNA562643) | freshwater metagenome | isolation source: river surface water | place: USA:Blue River Watershed | collected 2017-08-19
CGGGCGTATCAATGATCAGTAAATCGCTAACACCCACTGTGACAACGGGCCTGTCTTGTGCGTAGACAAAATTATCGTGGCTAGCACAAAGTGTGTGTGCATTGCCCATGTGGCGATTGCCTTGGGCATCGGGCTCGCAGCTTAGATCGGCCACCGATTTCCAGCTGCCAACATCGCTCCAAGCCCCGGCAAATGGGACCATCGCAACCGCTTCATGCTTTTCAAGTATGGCGTAATCGATACTAATATTTTGAGCTTTAGCAAAGCTCGGTCCAAGTTGCACATCTTGTTCTTCAGCATTTTCGGCAATTGCAGATTGAATGGTATCGATCATGCCTGGGCAATGTTGTTTCGCCGATTCAATTGCTGTTGATGCCTTCACCAAAAAAATGCCGGCATTCCAGAAGTGCCCCCCCTCCAGGAGCATGGCCTGAGCGCGCTCTTGAGAAGGTTTTTCAACAAAGCCTCTGATCGGGAAGGCATCGCTGGGATAAAGGCCAGCACGCATGGCTTCGTTTGCCTCTGCGGGATTCAAGGCAATATAACCGTAGCCAGTTGCCGGGAAACTAGGAACAACGCCTGAAATGACCCAATGTCCATTTTCAGCCTTCGATACGCCGGCTCTCACAGCGCGAGCAAACGTTTCGTGGTCGGGTATATAGTTGTCTGCGGGAACGATAAGCAATAAATCATTAGGCGAGGCTCTTTGGGCAATGCCTAACGCGGCCGCGAGAATAGCAGGGGCGGTATTCCTCGCGCAGGGCTCGAGAAATAGTCGACAACTCAATCCGGCTTGCGCTACAGCGTCTCGGGCTAAAAATCGATGCTCAGCAGCCGTGACCAGATTGATGTCCACAAGGTTTCCGGAAGCCATGCTTGGTGTATCTGATGCTTTGGCCTGTTGTATCAGGGGTTTGAGTCGTTCGGCGGTCAAGGTCAGTAGGCTCTTGCCTTGCATCAGAGGTACAAATTGTTTTGGAAATTGCTGGCGCGACAGCGGCCATAATCTTGTTCCTGAGCCGCCACAAAGAATGACAGGATGAATGCGAGTTGATTCGGGTTGCATAAGGATTACTCAAAAAGAATCGAATTTCTTTTGCCGAGCAATCAAGCGATTCCTGTACCGGCAAGCGTTGTCATGGAAGTAAGTTTAATATCGGATTGTGGTTTCGTTTACCAGGAGCACAAAAAGTGATGCAGCAGGATCGACTCAAAGCCCCTCCCGATGCTGAGCAGGCGCTCGCAACGCTTGCCTCATCGCTTGCCGAGCAAGCATCACGCGATGGCATTCAGCGAATCCTGATTGGTATTCATCGTGGCGGTGCTTGGGCCGCCGAACGACTCCACGACATACTTAGCGATAGATGCCCGCAATTGTTTTCACAACACCTGGGTTACCTGTCGAGTGCCTACCATAGGGACGACTATGGCCACAATGCCCAGAGGCGAGCGCTTTCCGCATTGGTGACAGGGAAGACCGAGCTACCCTTTGAGGTTACAGGCTCCCATCTGGTGCTCATTGACGACGTGCTCTACACCGGACGTACCCTGCGTGCAGCGCTGAATGAGCTTTTTGATTACGGAAGACCAGCGAAAGTGGAGCTGGCCGTGCTGCTTGATCGAGGCGGGCGAGAGCTTCCCATCCAGGCTGACTACTGCGGCGGCTCAATAGTCCTCGGATCTCGTGAAGCCGTGCTGCTCGCTCAAGATGATCGCAAGTTGCTACGCTTTTCGATTCAGGAGCGTTAGTGTTCAACCTGGTCGATATTCGAGAGAATTTTCTGGTTTAATGCCTACGAGCTGATCAAAAGATCCCATGCCCCATCCCCAATTGACCACCAACGGTGAACTCAAGCACCTCTTAACAATTGAAGGTTTACCTCGGGCGCTTATCCATAGCATTTTGGACACAGCACAGGGCTTTCTTGGCGTGAATACGCGCGAGGTTAAGAAAGTACCGCTGCTAAGGGGAAAAAGCGTCTTCAACTTATTTTTCGAAAATTCAACACGCACGCGCACGACTTTTGAGATTGCAGCAACGCGTCTTTCGGCTGATGTAGTGAATCTCAATATCAATACCTCATCGGCTGCCAAAGGGGAATCGCTGCTCGACACCATCGATAACTTGGTTGCGATGCACGCAGACATGTTTGTTGTGAGGCATGCATCAAGTGGGGCGCCCTTTCTCATCGCCGATCATGTTGATCGTACCCGAGGCCCAGATGTGCATGTCATTAACGCTGGCGACGGACGTCATGCGCACCCGACGCAGGGTTTGCTCGACATGTATACGATTCGCCACTTCAAAAAAGATTTCACGCAATTGCGAGTCGCCATCGTTGGGGATGTGCTTCATTCGAGGGTGGCACGCAGTGATATCCATGCATTAACAACACTGGGTGTACCGGAGCTAAGGGTGATAGGACCTCTCACTTTGCTGCCCTCGGGGCTTGAGCAAATGGGTTGTCAAGTCTATACCGATATGAAAAAAGGTCTTAAAGATGTTGATGTGATCATCATGCTGCGACTTCAAAACGAGCGTATGCGCGGTGCTTTGTTGCCCTCGGCCCAGGAATACTTTAAACATTACGGTCTTACGCAGGAAAAGCTTGCATCGGCAAAACCCGATGCGATCGTGATGCATCCAGGCCCTATGAACCGTGGTGTAGAAATTGAGTCGGCTGTAGCCGATGGTCCACAAGCTGTCATTCTCGAACAGGTGACCTTCGGTATCGCGGTTCGTATGGCGGTGATGAGCATGCTTGCCGAGGCGCGATGACTCGTCAATGCGAAGCGATTGGGGTGATATGAAGCTATGCGAGATACCGGATCCGCTATGAAGATTAGCCTGCGTGGTGGCCGCATCGTCGGACCGATTGCTCAAGATTCTAATGCAGATGTCGTCTTAATCGATGAGCTTATGGACCTTCATGTGCATGGAGGGCAAATCCTTAGCGTCGGCGACCCGCCTGACGGTTTCACCCCCGATCAAACGGTCGATGTGACTGGCCTTTTTGTAGCACCTGGTCTTGTAGATCTTGCTGCCAGGCTGCGCGAGCCCGGCTTTGAGTACAAGGCAACGCTCGAATCAGAAATGAAGGCAGCTCTGCAAGGGGGTGTTACTTCGCTGGCCTGCCCACCCGATACCGATCCGCCGCTCGACGAACCAGGCCTTGTCGAAATGCTCAAGCATCGTGCAAAAGGGCTCAAGGCTGCATCGCTTTACCCCTTGGGCGCGATGACCGTGGGTTTGCGAGGCGAGGTGATCACTGAGATGGCTGAGCTCGCTGAAGCAGGTTGTATCGGGTTTGGACACCCTGGCGCTATGTTTACCGACACGCAAGTCCTGATGAGGGCAATGCAATATGCTAGGAGCTTTGGATTTACGCTTTGGGTTCATCCCTGCGATCACTTCCTTTCGCGTAATGGCGTTGCCCACAGTGGCCCAGTTGCCGGACGCCTAGGCTTGTCGGGTGTGCCTGTGATGGCAGAGACCGTTGCTTTGCACACCATTTTCGAACTGATGAAAGCTACGGGTGCAAGCGTTCACCTATGTCGTCTTTCTTCGGCTGAGGGCGTGAGCTTATTGAAACAGGCAAAGCAGCAAGGCTTAAAGGTTTCAGCCGATGTATCGGTACATCATTTACATCTCACAGATGTTGATATCGGCTACTTTGATGCCAACTTGCGCGTGGACCCACCATTTCGTTCTCAACGTGATCGGGCTGCCCTGCGTCAGGGCCTAAAAGAAGGTGTTATTAACGCGATTTGTTCGGATCACACGCCGCTTGATGACGATGAGAAGCAGCTTCCCTTTGCAGAAGCTTCTCCCGGTGCGAGCGCTCTTGAATTGCTATTGCCCTTGGCGCTGAAATGGGGGCGGGAAGAGCGAATGCAGGTGGCTCAAGTGATTGACAAGCTCACACGGCTTCCGGCCGAGGTTCTTGGCATCAATGCTGGTGTCATTCAGCCAGGCGGCGTTGCAGACCTATGCGTTTTCGACCCCGATGCGGCATGGATCGTCAACGACAAAAGCCTTTTGAGTCAAGGCAAGCATACGCCTTTCATAGGGCGAGAATTGATTGGTATGAATAAAATGACGATGGTTCAAGGCGAGATCGTCATGAGTCATTTGCAAGGTAATTGATATGTCTATTGAAACGATCAGGCAGGATTTGCTCGCAAGCGCCACGCTGGTTCATTCAATTGCAAATTCCACCGTTTTGCTTGAGCGCATTGAGTCGCTTGCTCATACTTGTGTTGGTTGTTTGCGTGCTGGCGGTAAGGTGCTTTTTGCTGGTAATGGGGGCAGTGCAGGTGATGCTCAGCACATGGCAGGTGAATTTGTATCTCGTTTTAATTATGATCGGCCAGGTATGGCAGCGATTGCCTTGACCGTTGATTCTTCAATTCTGACCGCCATTGGAAATGACTACGGATACGATTATGTCTTTGCCAGGCAACTTGAGGCACTCGGACAAAGGGGCGATCTTTTTTTCGCATACTCAACATCTGGTAACTCACCCAACATCCTGCGCGCTCTTCGTGTGTGTAAAGACCGAGGACTGATCAGCGTTGGTCTTACGGGTAACCGAGGCGGTGCGATGAATGCGCTTTGTGATGTTCTTTTTGAAATGCCATCGGCCCACACACCAAGAATTCAGGAAGGCCACCTAATAATCGGGCACGCAATTTGCGCTCGGGTCGAGGCATTGATGTATCCGCGTGAGCCCTAAGGTTTACATACCCCTTCACGGGCCTGCGGGTTTGTTCGAACAAGCATTTTCCTGAGGAAGCCTCCGTGAAGCAGGTCTTGCTCATGGTGCGAAGCATCCGCCTAATTAGCACCGTCATGTGGGGGTTTTTCGCAGTACTTTTGGTTTTTCCTTGGGTGAGTGCGCAGAAAAAACTGAGCATCAAGCGTTACTGGTCCAATGCGATGCTGCGATCTTGCGGCATGCGGCTGGTTGTACGCCCAGCGAGTGACGGTGCCAGAGCTCCCCGTAGCGGCGAATTAGTTGCTATGAACCATATAAGTTTTATCGATATTTTGGCGCTAGACAGCCTCAGGCCGGTGCATTTTATTGCGAAAAGCGAGATTCGGTCTTGGCCAGTTGTTGGCATGCTTTGTGAGCGAACTGGCACGATTTTTATCGAGCGAGGTCGTCGTCATGCGGTTCATAGCGTTTTAAAGACTATGTCACAGGAGTTGCGAGACGGTGAAGTTGTCGCATTCTTTCCCGAAGGAACTACTGGCGAGGGGGAAAGCCTGCTAGCCTTCCACGCTAATCTATTTGAAGCTGCCGTAAGGGCATCAGCACCGATTCGGCCCGTTGTATTGGCCTATCGCCAATATGGACAACGCAGCTTGATTCCCGCATTTATTGGCGACCTGAGCCTCGTGGCATGTGCTTTAGCTGTCCTTCAGGCCACTGAGCTTGAAGTGCATATGCAAGTGCTCGACGCAATCGCATCGGAGGGATTGACGCGTCACGAGCTTGCTGCTCGCGTACGCGAGGCAATGCTCACTTGTTTTGATGGTTCTTGAATGACTTCGCGTGTATCAAGATTCATGGCGGTGAGCGAACCGCCCCAGACACATCCCGTGTCGAGCGCCATGACGTGGGCTGTATTGATTAAACCGAGCGTTGACCAGTGCCCAAAAACAATAGCAGTCTTCGCGCAGCGTCGATCGGGAAGCGAAAACCAAGGGTAATAGCCGCTTGGCGCTTTGCCTGCACCCTCTTTGCTTTTGAATTCAAGCGTTCCATCGAGACTGCAAAAGCGCATGCGGGTCAGCGCGTTGACGGTGAATCGTCTTCGTTCAACCCCTTTTAACGATGATGTCCATCGTGAAGGTTCATTGCTGTACATCGATGCAATGCAACGGGCCCAGTCCCAAGACTGTAAGCGATACTCGACCTCGGCTGCGTGGGCTAGTGTGATCGCTGGATCCCATGGCCATGGAACGCCCGCATGCACCATCAAAACGCCCTCATCAAAATGGGCAAGATGTTGATGCCGGATCCACTCGACATATTGGTTTCGTTGCTTTGACTTAAGCAAGGCCGTCAAGGTGTCATCGGCTTTGGGTTGGCGCACGCCGGCAGCAACGGCCAAAAAATTGAGATCATGATTGCCGAGCACAACCCGGCATCGCTGCTCTTGGGCTATCACCCAGTCGAGTACCTCAAGCGATTTTGGCCCTCGGTTGATCAGATCCCCAACAAGCCAAAGTTGAGCCACTGAGTTTGGGGCCTCCACTGCATCAATACGATTCACGAGACTGATGAGTTCATCAAAACAGCCCTGGATATCCCCGATCGCCCATCGACTCATTCTTTTACCCCAAATCGGTGGATTCGGTGAGGGTCAGCCAACGAGGCACGCGCAAGCGAACAATCCTGACATAAAGCCAGACATAGGAGACCACAAAGATAAGTGTAAACATCATCAGGGCGGCAGTGTTTTCCATAAAAGCAACCGCGGGAAAGACGGCCATCGATGTGAGTGTCCATAGATAAGGCGCAGCAAATGCATGCCTTACCTGCCGAGACTCGGCTGGATTTGCGCCGATGGCGGCCCGAACAACGCGACGATAAATCAAATGATGAAGATGGGCAGCATCAGGCATGGCAATCGATCGCCCTCTGAGCACTTTACGACGCCAAATCGAAAACAAGACCTCTAGCAGCGGGTAGACCAAAAGCAAGACGGGGAACCAGGCGGAGACCTGAGGATTACGTGATACGAAGATGATCGAGGTGAGCCCAAGCATATGTCCAACAAAGTAAGCCCCGCCATCGCCCATGAAGAGGTATCCCCGAGGCCAGTTCCAGATAAAAAAGCCAGCAATCGCCCCAGCCATGGTCATCGCGATCGTGAGTACGACGGCGTCGCCCATTGCTAGGGCTGCCGAAGCCAAGCCAAGAAACATCACAATCGATGCCATACCTGCCAGGCCATTGAGACCGTCAATCAAATTCATGCCGTTGGTGATGCCGATCAGAGCGACAAGCGTGAGTAAGTAGGCCAAGACGAGATGTGATTGAAGCAAACCGTCCAGCCACACAAGGTCCGTTCTGGTGATGGTGAATTGAAACAATAAGGCTGCCAAAGAAGCCGCCACCATCATCAGGAAAAGGCGAAGTCGGATACTGACGCGACCTGATAAATCATCAGCAATGCCGCCGGCGAAGCTTGGTAAAGCGGTAAGAATCATAATCTGGAGCATCGGCCCTGCCTGGGCATTTCTCAAATTCACGACAACCGAAGCGACGAGTGCGGCAACCATAATGCCCGCTCCACCGATTCGCGGCACGGGTCGGCGATGCAGTTTGCGAGGGTCTTCCGAGAGCTGATCAATTCCCCACTCTCCCTGGAGGTGTGCGATTCGCAAGATAAACAGCGAACTCACGAGGGAGACAATGAAGGCGATGGCAAAGGAGATCATAACTGTAGCAAAGCGAGGTAGGCCTCTGAGACTACATCAAATTCGATGGTGTCTTGCCGAACTTAGTGCTTTAACGCTCCGATAGCTCGACGATGACCACAGCCGAAGCAAGCTTTGGGCATGCCACAGGAAATGCTGTATCGAATAATGGCTCGCACGTTGCGCCTGATGGCTGACTGTACTTTGGGTTTCATGCCTTAAGGGCCAGCCTGCAATTCTTGCTCGGAGGCAGAAGTCGACATCCTCACAGTAGAGAAAGTAAGACTCATCAAACCCTGCCAACTCGCGCCAGCAGGCGACTCGAATGGCTAGGAACATACCGGCAAACCATATCGGGCTTTCGCTGTTGCGACGACGAAACATGTATCGATGTATAAGATTCATCGGAGTCGGTAAGTCACGCGCCGCATCCGATGGATGCCCCGTGTTGCTAAGAACGAGTGGTGCAACGATTCCGCTTTGTCTATCGGTGCGAAGACCGAGCTTGACTAAACTCTCGTCATTCAGCCTGATATCAGGGTTGACCACTAGAAACCAATCATTTGCCTCAAGGCCAAGTTGACGATCGAGCATCTTAAGCGCGCTGTTGTGATTGCTCGAAAAACCTTGTGCCGAGCTATTGACCCACTCGTCAACCATGACCATATGAGGCTTGAGAGCAGGGCTATTGAGCCTGCGTGCTGGTGGCAGGTTATGGGTGATGAGTACCCTTTGAATCATATCGCGTGGTTGTTTGGCGAGATCATCCAGCAGAAGAGGTAGAAGATCGTCGTGACCATGACTCACGATTGATACAAATATCCGACCTTTTGACCTTGAATCGCCAGGCCTCATTTTCGAATCCAGAGCTTTCTGAATTGGTAGCCAAGCCTGCTTTGTTGCTCATATTTTAGTTGACGCTCGGTTTCTTCGAGTCGCGCGCGGGTGGCTTCGAGCGCTTGATCGCTTTGCGCTAAGCGAGTGCTTGTTTCGTTCAACACGATGCGTGCCTCGTCACGCTCGGACTCAAGCGCAGTCCTTACTGCTGAGCCAAGTTCTCGCTCTTGATTTAAGATCGTTTGAAGTTTGATGATTTCGTGTTCATAAGCATCCCGAAGTTGAGCTAGATCGTCGTCACGTTGCTTATGAGCAAGTTCGAGCGTTTGGTTGAATTTCTTGTGAGCGTCTTCGAGCGCTTGGTTAAACTCTATAAGGGTCTTTTCACGTTCTTCGCTAAACTCTTTTATTGCCTCCTCGCGCGACTGATGGCTTGCTTGTTGGGCAGCGCGTGCCTCGTCACGCTCGGACTCAAGCGCAGCCCTTACTGCTGAGCTAAGTTCGCGCTCTTGATTTAAGATCGTCTGGAGTTTGATGATTTCGTGTTCATAAGCATCCCGAAGTTGAGCTAGATCGTCGTCACGTTGCTTGTGAGCAAGTTCGAGCGTTTGGTTGAATTTCTTGTGAGCGTCTTCGAGCGCTTCACTAAACTCGCTAATAGCCTTCTCGCGCGACTCATGGCTTGCCTGCTGTGCAGAGCGAGCCTCGTCGCGCTCGGACTCAAGTGTAGCCCTGACCACTGAAGCAAGTTCTCGTTCTTTATTTAAGATCGATTCAAGTTCGTTGATTTGATGTTCTCTTATCTCACGCTCTTGCCTGAGGGTTTGCTCGAGATTTTCAATATGTTCGCTGGCACGCTCCCGCTCGCTCTGATGGCGATGGTCCGTGTCGTGCTGACCCCTGGCATATGCCGACAATTCCGCGTGCTTTCGGATGTCACGTGTAAACCGGCGCCGCGTCTGTTCTAGTTGCTCGACCTGATCTGGAAACGCTCGTTGCAAACTTGAAAACATGTGCGCAATTTCCATCGAACTGCGTAAACCACTTCCGGCAATCGTATTGCTTGCGTGTAGACGGTACTCGAATAGCGCATCATCACTCCAGTGGCTTTGAACCCCTTTGGTTAGCACAGCTCGCAGTGCCCAATCCCAATCGGCAACGAAGCGACGATGGCGAAGCGGTCCAATTTGATTCAGCGCATGACGATGAAAGACAAAGTTGGAGGTGCTAATGACCGGATTGCCGATGCAAAGCGTTTGACTCAAGCTACCTTGGGCCAGGCTATGCATAAGGTCGGCGTACATCGCCTGCCAGGGATGGCTTGCTTCAAGCTCCCTTCCTTGATGGTCAATGGCACAGCAGCGAGAGAAGATCACCTGTGCTGCTTTTCGTGATGCAAGATCGAGCAAGCGACTTAATCGATGCGGGTGCCAGCGATCATCCGAATTCAAAATCGCAAGCCAGTCACCTTGCGCCAGCGATAGGCCGCGATTGATCGTTGCAGAAGCACCTCGATTGCGCTGACTCAAAAGCTTGACCCGCTCATCAGCCGCTGCGATGGATTTTAATTGCTCCAAACTTCCGTCGCTGGAGCCGTCATCGATCGCAATTAATTCGAAAATCGAATGGCTTTGTGATAAAGCGCTCATAACCGCTTCGTGCACAAATGCCTCGTGATTGAACACTGGTACGATCACGCTCACCCGAGCGGTCGATACGCTATTTGTTTTGACTGATTTGGCGACTTTTTTCACAGCGAGACGGAACGCTCATGCACTTTAATCACTGGATCGAGCCGAATCATTGGGCTGCATCCTTGGGAAACATACGATGAATCGCCGTGTCTTGATCACGGGCATCACTGGCCAAGACGGCGCCTATCTCGCAGGTCACTGTTTGGAACAAGGTGATTTGGTTTTTGGGGCGTTTCGGCATGTGGCTTCAGCTAGCTTTTGGCGATTGCAAGAACTTGGGTTGATTGACCACCCGCGACTTCAGTTGCTCGAGTTCGACTTGATCGATCCGGCAAGTTGTTTGCGACTCATTCGAGAGTCTAAACCGGATGAAATCTACAATTTGGCCGCCCAAAGTTTTGTCGGCACATCGTTTACGCATCCAGGCATGACAGCCCAAATCACGGGCTTTGGGGTCGTTAACCTTTTGGAGGCCATGCGTTCGGAGGCTCCTGAGGCGCGGTTCTATCAAGCATCGACCTCTGAAATGTTTGGAAAGGCGCAGACAATTCCTCAAAACGAGCAAACGCCGTTTTACCCGCGCAGTCCCTATGGGGCTGCAAAAGTTTATGCACATTGGATGGTTGTCAATTATCGTGAGTCTTATGGGTTGCATTGTGTCAGCGGAATTCTCTTTAATCATGAGTCGCCACTTCGTGGTGCGGAATTCGTCACAAGAAAGATCACTCAGGGCGTTGCAGCAGTTGCTAAGGGTCAAAAAAAGCGCATAGAACTCGGTAATCTCGAGGCCCAAAGGGACTGGGGCTATGCGCCGGAGTATGTGGCTGGCATGCGCTTGATCCTTCAGGCCGATGAGGCTTCTTCTTATGTGCTGGCGAGTGGCAAGACCCATTCGGTTCGTGATTTTGTATCATTAGCGTTTTCGGCTGCAGGTATCGAATTGGAATTTGAAGGTACAGGGCTTCTAGAAACCGGGAGGGATCGTCGAACGGGTGAGATTCGTGTCGCAATTGACCCGCATTTTTTCCGGCCAGCCGAGGTGGATCTACTGGTAGGCGATCCCAGCCGCGCCCAGCGCGAGTTGGGATGGTCTGTACAAACCGATCTTGGAAGCCTTTGTAGCTTGATGGTCGAAGCTGATATCCGGCGCCTCGAGCGATATCGAGCTTAGCGATGGGGTCTTGGTTGGCCGGGACATTGCGTAGACTTGCGCTTGCGCTACCTTTATCTCGTGCATCCAAGATGCGTATGGCCACTTTGGCGTTCAAAATTGCTGGCCCATTGTTTCGAGGTGATCCAGCCTATGATCGCTACATTGCTTCAAAACGCCTGCCCAGCTTAAACCTTGACTCCAATCTCAGGCAAGGCAGTCCAGAGGCCTTAATTGCACAGGCAATCAATGAAGGCTTTGATCTGCGTACAAAAGAAAAGCCACGGGTTAGGGTCTTCATTCCAAGTTTTGGGCAGTTCCATCACACCTTAGCCTGTCTTCGCTCAATCGACAAACATCGTGCAAAGGTGGTGTTTGAAGTTCTCGTCGTCGACGATGCATCGAATGAAACCGCTATGGCGATGCTTGGCCTATTGCCGGGTGTCGGCTTTCGGGCAAACACTTTCAATCTTGGCTTTTTGCAAAGTTGTAACGATGCAGTGCAAGGGTGTGATACAGAGTTTATCTATTTGCTAAATAATGACACCGAAGTTTGCCAAGGCTGGCTTGATGCCTTGGTTGAATTAATGGATCGTCATGAAGATTGTGGCGTTGTTGGCTCAAAACTGATCTCAAGTGATGGGCGGCTTCAGGAAGCTGGGGGCATTCTGTGGCAAGACGCAAGTGCTTGGAATTGGGGGCGGGGTGACGAAGCTTCGCGATACCTTTATAACTTTGTGAGAGAAACCGACTACGTATCGGGGGCTTCGATGCTGATACGTACGAAGCTTTGGGAGCAACTTAAAGGCTTTGATACAAGATATGCGCCTGCCTATTGCGAAGATTCTGATTTCGCTTTTCGTGCGCGAAGCCATGGTTCCCGGGTTTATTACCAGCCGTTTTCATGCGTGGTGCATCACGAAGGTTTGTCACACGGCACCGATCTGAATCAAGGGGGTAAGTCGTACCAGATTGTGAATCAAAAGCGATTTCTAGAGCGATGGCGTCCAGTGCTGGAAAAAGATCATTTCCCAAATGGTCAACACGTCTATCTCGCCAGGGGCCGAACCCAGTCTAAAAATCATATCTTGTTTTTGGATCATTACGTACCGCAACCCGATAGAGATGCAGGTTCGAGAACAGTAAGCGAATTTATTAAAGCGATTCAAGCGATCGGCAGTCATGTCACCTTTTGGCCGCACAACGGCTGGTATGACCCCGACTACACGCCTTTGCTCCAAAGCCTTGGTGTAGAGGTGGTTTATGGCGACGATGCAGCACGTGGACTTGAGATCTGGCTCGACCAAAACGCGGCTTACCTCAACGCGGTCGTGCTTAGCCGACCTGATGTTTTTGAGGCTTTTGAGCCCGTTTTACGGCGCTTTTCAGTGCAGCCGATCATCTATTACGGCCACGACATTCACTTTGCGCGCATGCAAATGCAAAAGGAACTTCAGCCAGACAGCCATATGACGTCATCTATTGAGCGCATGCGTCAGCGTGAGATGGATATCTGGCGGCGCGCCGATATCGTGCTTTATCCATCGAATGAGGAGGCAAATCTTGTCATTCAACAGCTTAAATCGTCAGGGTCCACTGATTCATTTGATGTTCATAAGGCTAAAGCTCCAAATAAGGCGATGGCTATTCAGCCCTATGTTTTCGAGCAAAACAAAGCCCCGCCTGCATTAGAGCGACGAAAAATTCTAATTTTTGTTGCTGGGTTTGCTCATCCACCCAACGAGGATGCAGCCGACTGGCTTGTGCACAAGATTATGCCCAAGGTGTGGTCGGTTTTTCCTAGTTTAACGCTGGCTTTGGTTGGATCCAATCCCACAGACAAGGTCAAGTGTTTGGCTAAGAGTTCTGTTCAAGTGACTGGGTATGTGACTGATCGCGAATTAGCCGAGTTATATAACCAAGCATTAGTAGCGTTGGTACCTTTACGTTTTGGCGCTGGTGTGAAGAACAAGGTAATCGAAGCCTTAGCTCAAGGCGTTCCATTGGTCACAACGCCGATAGGTATGCAGGGACTTGAGCAGGCCGATGATGTTGCCAAGGTGGCTGAACATCCTGAAGAATTTGCAAAATCGGTTGTTGATTTGTTAAGCCATCCCAAAAGTTGGTACGAGCAACAGAAAAAGGGGTTTGACTACGCAAACAGGTTTTCAGCGCAAGCGATGCAAGCGGCATGGCAAAGGCTTTTGCGATGATACAAGTGATGGCTAAAGCGCCTCTTAGGCTTGGCCTTGCGGGTGGGGGAACTGATGTTGATCCTTATTGCAGCCTATTTGGGGGTGAGGTTTTAAGCGTGACCATTGCACGTTTTGTGCATGTGCGATTAAGTCTTTCGCTTGCGAGTCCGGAGTCAGCAGTTTTAAGATTTTGCTCTTCAGACCGAGCGACTCAATGGGAAGGATCATGGCAATCGTTATCAAACCTTGACGCCTTGCCTGCCCTAAGACTGCATGCTGCAGTCCTAAGGCGAATGCTTAAGATGGCAAACAATCGCCTTTCTTCTGATCTTGATTTGCTGCTGTCAAAGGGTTGGCATTCGGTTAATGTTACCGTTGAAACCGCAACCGATGCACCGATGGGCTCGGGGTTGGGAACATCGTCGACACTGGTGGTCGCCATGCTTCAAGCGTGGCAACAAGCTTTGCGTCTGCCCTGGGGAGAGTATGAAATTGCTCGTCAGGCATGGGAAATCGAAAGACTTGATTGTGGCTTGCAAGGCGGCCGCCAGGACCAGTATGCGGCAAGTTTCGGTGGGCTAATAGATATGCAGTTTAGACCGGACGGTGTGTCGATCGTTAATCCCTTGCCAGTTGAAGACGCGTTGCTACATGAACTAGAAGCCTCGCTTGTTTTGTACTTTACAGGTGTGTCTCGAGAATCAGCGCAAATTATCGCAAATCAAAGTCAGCGAGTTGAACAAGGGCTGCATGAAGCGATCGAGGCAACCCACGCTGTAAAGGAGCAGGCAAGGCGTATGAAGCGGGCCCTGTTGGCTTCCAATATGAGCGCTGTCTCGACGGCGCTTGCACAAGGTTGGGATGCTAAAAAGCGCCTCTCGGGCGCTATCAGCAACCCACAAATCGAGGCGACCTACGAGGCTGCTATGGCGGCTGGCGCTTTTGCTGGCAAGGTGTCCGGAGCAGGAGGTGGTGGCTTTATGTTTTTCATATGCGACCCGATGAGACGACCGCAGTTGATGACTGCGCTCGAACAACATGGCGGACAGGCCTTTTCTTGTGCTTTTTATTTAAAGGGCGCTGAGGCTTGGCGCGTTGGGCAGTGATCGTTTGCCAAGACCGCATCAAGCTGGCTGAGCGATAATCTAGTTTCTACGATGAGGAGGCAGCCGCATGATCTTAGTCACTGGTGGAGCTGGCTTTATTGGCAGTAATTTTGTTCGTGCCTGGGTCCACGCCGGCAAAGAGCCCCTGTGCGTGCTTGATGCGCTTACCTACGCCGGAAATTTGGAAAATTTGCAATCGATAAGTGCTCCCTCAGCGCTGACAGCTCGGTGGCGATTTGAAAAGTTGGACCTGCGCGATCGCGAGGCCGTTGAGGGCTTGGTCCTGGCACTTAAGCCGCGCGCAATCGTACATTTTGCTGCCGAAAGTCATGTCGACCGCTCGATCCACGGCCCTGGTGACTTTATCCAAACCAATGTCGTGGGGACCTTTCACTTGCTTGAAGCAGCACGTAATCATTGGGTCACGCTGCAAGGTGCCGATCGAGAAAATTTTCGCTTTTTGCATGTCTCAACCGATGAAGTGTATGGCTCTTTAGGGCAGCACGATCCTGCTTTTCATGAGTTCACGCCATACGCCCCCAATAGCCCTTATTCGGCAAGTAAAGCTGCTTCGGACCATCTCGTAAGAGCATGGCACCACACCTATGGCATGCCAACACTTACCACGAATTGCTCTAATAATTACGGTCCTTATCAGTTTCCCGAAAAGCTTATTCCCTTGATGATTAGCCATGCGCTTGAGGGGAAAGCCTTGCCGGTCTATGGCGATGGTCAGAATGTACGCGATTGGTTACATGTACAGGATCACTGCGATGCCATTATGCGTGTGCTTCAAGCAGGTCGAGTGGGTGAGGTATATAACATCGGTGGCAATGCTGAGATGAAAAACCTCGATGTGGTTCATACCTTATGCGCAGTGCTTGACCGACTGAAGCCCAAAGCCCAAGGGTCTTACACAGATCAAATTCAGTTTGTGCGCGATCGTCCTGGTCACGATCGGCGCTACGCCATCGATGCAAGAAAGATCCGTGATGAATTGCAATGGTCTCCTTCGTATAACTTTGAGCAAGGTCTCGAGCAAACCATTATTTGGTACTTAAACCATAGCGATTGGGTGGATCGCGTCAAGAGTGGTGCTTATCGTGATTGGATTGATACTCATTATCAACAAAGCCCGCACTCAATAAAGCCGACGACCTGAGGAGTTTTAATTCATGGAAAAACTGCAATTCTCCTCCTCCGGTTCGACCAAACGTCGCGGCATTATTTTGGCTGGGGGCTCAGGTACGAGGCTTTATCCGGTCACGCAGGTGGTATCAAAGCAGTTGCTGCCAGTCTACGATAAGCCGATGGTCTACTACCCCTTGAGTACCTTGATGCTTGCAGGGATCAGTGACGTACTTATTATTTCTACACCGCAAGATACGCCACGTTTTTCTGAGTTGCTTGGCGATGGCAGCCGTTGGGGGATGCAGTTAAGTTATGCGGTGCAGCCAAGCCCAGATGGACTTGCCCAAGCTTTCATCATTGGGCGCCGCTTTGTGCAAGATCGGCCCAGCACGCTTATTCTTGGGGACAATATTTTCTTCGGCCACGAATTACAGCAATTGGTACGGAAAGCAGACGAGCGCCAGCATGGCGCCAGTGTTTTTGCTTACCATGTCCACGATCCTGAGCGTTATGGTGTCGTAGCTTTTGATGCGCAAGGGCACGCAATCAGCCTGGAAGAAAAACCTGCTAAGCCGCAGTCCAACTACGCAGTGACTGGTCTTTATTTTTATGACGAGCAGGTTTGCGATATTGCAGCGTCGATTAAGCCGTCTGCGCGCGGTGAACTTGAAATCACCGATCTCAATCGACGTTATTTAGAACAACGTGAGCTTGCCGTCGAGACTATGGGGCGAGGCTTTGCCTGGCTTGACACGGGTACGCATGAATCCTTACTCGAAGCATCAAGTTTCGTACAAACGATAGAGAAGCGCCAAGGCTTAAAGATCGCGTGCCCTGAGGAAATCGCCTGGCGGCATGACTGGATCAGCGACGAGCAGTTACAAAAGCTCGCTGCTCCCATGGCGAAAAACGAATATGGAAAGTATTTGTTACGGTTGCTGCAACTTGGAAAGGCAGGTGTGCGATGAGCTTGAAGGTCACGCCTACTGCTTTGCCCGAAGTCTTGTTGATTGAGCCGAAAGTATTTGGTGATGCGCGTGGCTTTTTTATGGAAAGCTTTAATGCCAAAGTTTTTGCTCAAGCAACGGGTATCGAAGCAGCCTTCGTTCAAGATAATCACTCAAGGTCAGCCCGAGGAGTTTTAAGGGGCCTTCACTACCAGATAACGCACCCTCAAGGCAAACTCGTACGGGTCTCAAAAGGTGCCGTCTATGATGTAGCGGTCGATATAAGACGCCACTCGCCACATTTCGGGCATTGGGTTGGTGTGATGTTGACCGAGGACAATCAACATCAACTTTGGGTGCCACCGGGCTTTGCTCATGGCTTTTTGGTGTTGTCTGAGCTTGCTGATTTTCAGTACAAAACGACCGATTATTGGTACCCCGAACACGAACGATCTATTTTGTGGTCTGATGGGGAGATTGGTATTGACTGGCCCACGCGTGACCATCAAGGCAAGCTTCTCGGCGAGCCGCAGTTAGCGAGCAAAGATGCCTCGGCAACGCTGCTTAAAAACGCAGAGGTTTTTGCGTGAGAGTTTTGATTACAGGAGCGAGCGGACAGCTTGGTAGTGCGCTTAGCGCAGTCTTCCCTCAAGCGTTAGCGCTCGACCGCCAAGGACTTGATCTGGCCGACCTAGAAGCGGTTGTCAAACTGATGCAAAGTTATGCACCACAGCTCATCCTTAATGCTGCAGCCTATACCGCAGTGGATAAGGCTGAGGCTGAAAGCGACGTGGCAGATCTCGTCAATGCAAAAGCACTTGAGGTTCTCGGTGCACAAGCGCTTGCCATCAAGGCTTTGCTCGTTCATTGGTCAACAGACTATGTATTTGGCGGTTCGCATGACAATCAAGGCCTTGCTTATCACGAGTATGATCCAACAGATCCTGTGAATCGCTATGGTGCGAGCAAGCTGGCCGGTGAGAAAGCGCTCGCTGCCAGTGGTGCCGACTACCTCATCTTTCGTTGTTCCTGGGTCTATGGCATCGAAGGCCAGAACTTTCTGAAGACGATGTTGAGGCTAGGTCAGCAGCGAAACACGGTATCGGTGGTTGCCGATCAATGGGGTGTTCCCACATCGGCCTCATGGCTTGCATCATCGATTCACCATTTGCTCCAACAATACGGCCTCGATCGACTGAAAGTTGATCGAGGTCTTTATCATTGGGTGCCCGCAGGAGAAACCAACTGGGCAGCCTACGCGTCCTATGCCTTTGAGTGCGCGGGCATGGCGGTTGAGGTTAAGCCAATTCGCAGCGACGAGTGGCCAACGCCCGCGCGCAGGCCGGTGAATTCAAGGCTTGATTGCACCAAGGCAAGCAAGCTTTGGGGACTCGAGCGTCCGGATTGGAAAGAGGCGGTTGCAGCATGTGTAAAGGCTATCCAAGCAGGAATAGCCTAAGAGGCGTTGAGGTGTAACGATGGCATCGATTCAAGGTAATGCATTTAATAATGATTTGCGTGGCGGGCCAGGTGATGATGTGCTCTATGGCTATGGGGGTGCCGACACGCTTGACGGAGGCGGCGGATTTGATCGATTGAGTGGCGGCACCGGCGATGACTTATTTATTCTTCGCGATCGCTGGGACTTAATTTATGAAAGCACAGGCATCGATACGGCACTGGTGTATGAAGATTTCGTGAAGCCTGCAGAAGGCGTTGAACAATGGCGTTTGATGGACGGTGCCAAGCCACTGCCCTACTGGCTTGATGCACTCGTAGCAGAAGATGCAATCTTTGCGCAAAAGTGGCTCGGCGCGGAGCGAACTATATATTTTCACTTTCCAGAATCGCCCCTTGATTACTTCACTGCAAAAGATCTCAATGGCTGGAAGCCTTTAACAGCTGCTCAAAAAGCACTGATACTGCAAGCGCTCGACTACATTGAATCGGTCATCAATATTCGATTCATGGAGACTTCAAATCCCTATCAGCCGAATGTGATGGCGTTTTCGAATAATACCCAGTCAGGGTCATCGGCTTACGCGAGATTTCCGAGCGACGAAGCTTATGGAAGTGATGTATTTATCAATGCAACAGCCGCCAATCTCAATCCCGGGATCTGGTCCTACGCCGCTATGACCTTGATACACGAAATAGGCCATGCGCTTGGCTTAAAGCATCCTTTTGATGAGGGTGCGGATGGTGATGGTGTGGGTACACCACCTTACCTGCCCACCAAAGAAGATGATACGTATTACACGGTTATGAGCTATAACGATAAATCATATAGTTATAAGCTTCAGTTCGCGATGCTTGATATGGCTGCGCTCCAGTACTTGTATGGGCCCAGCCAGCAAGGTATCCAATACGATAACCAATTTTTCATTAATCCGAGTGGTCCCAATTTCATTGGTGACGGAGGCGGAGCCGATTCGATCCATGCAGGGTTTGTAAACGATCCGTTATTTTTATCGTTACAAGAAGGTGATTGGAGTTGGGTGAAGGCAAAGGCAGCGCTCATTACGGATCCTGGACAGATCACGATCAACATCGGTACTCAGATTGAGTCGGCATTGCTTGGACCGGGCTCAGATACGGTGATAGGAAATGATCTGTCCAATCATATGCAGTTGGGGGCAGGCAGTGATGTCGTCGATGCATTGGCGGGGGACGATCGCATATGGCCTGGTTCAGGAAACGATACAATTTTTGGCGGTTCAGGAATCGATGAAGTCTATTTGCCTTTGCGACGCGCTGATGTATCGCTACAGCGATTAACCCAAGCTGACCTTCTTGGAAGAATGCCGAAATCGCCGGCTGACGCTTCGCATGAGGAGCCCTCTCAGATCCTATGGGTGAGCACAGATCAGCGGCTATTTATTCAGGTGGTGGGTGCTTATCAAGGTGAGGGTACCGATTATTTCTTAGGCGTTGAGAAAATTGTTTTCTCCGATCAGGTCCTCGAGCTTCAACCTTCTGAAACGCTGAAGTCCGTAGACCGCCTGTATCGGGCGGCTTTTGCACGATCGCCCGATGAGGCAGGGATGGGTTACTGGCTGGATCGATCGCAGGAAGGCGCAAAGCTAAGAGATATTGCTGATGGCTTTGTATCGAGTGCTGAGTTTTTGATGCGATACGGTACGGTCGGATCAAGTCAGGGTGATGCTTTATTTGTTCAGGCAATGTATCAAAATGTGCTTGGCAGACAGCCAGACCCTGAAGGCTTTTTATACTGGACTTCGCTCTTGGCTGGTGAGTCCTACAAGGGAGTGAGCTACGGTAAGCTAACCCCAGCAGACTTACTCTACGGCTTTTCTCAAAGCACAGAGTTTCAGCAACAACTAGCACCGCTTATCGAGCAAGTCGGTATTGCCTATGTCCCTTGGAACGGAGGCTAAGACTTGGGGGGCAGAGGAGTTGGCGCATGGATCTGCAGGCTTGGTCTGGGCGCTTGCTGCATATCGATTGGGGCTTGTGGCGGCGCCGAGCCTTTTGAGCCTTTGCCCGTCGCACCAAAGCCGCCTATGGTGTCGGTGAGCCTAAGCGAGGATGAGTCAGTGTCAGATCCTGAGCGTGGTCGTCAACGTTTTGAGACCTCTCCTGGTCCTCAGCTACTTGCTTGTTATGACTGTCATAGCGAAGATCCGGTAAACAAAAATTTCGGCAATATTTGGGTAGGGAAAAATGCGCCGAGCTTGATCGCGCGGGCGATTAACCTGAATACTGGGGGTATGGGCTATTTCTCAAGTTACCTTAAAGCGAACGATATAGCTGATATAGCAGCTTATCTCGGCATCAGTCCCGCGCGTTTGACTTGGACTCAACAAGCGGTGAATGCTTCGAGCCTCTCGGCTGTTTCCTACGAAGCAAAAACAGTCACGATCTATGCAGGAACGAAGTCTTCTGTTGAAGCCTTAAAGTTTTCCATCAGCGAAAACTTTAAACTCGTAGCATCTGATTGCACACCAACCTTGGATCGATTTGGAAAGTGCCAATTATCCATCACACCTAGAACCGATGTTGTAGCGAATCGTAGCGAGGGGGAGTTGCTTATTAGTTATCTTGAGGCCCCGAGACCGGTTAGGGTTCGACTAATCTTGCAGGCGGCGAGCTAAGTTCTTGAAATTATTAATAGCGATCCAAGTTTGCTTGATGCTGAGCCTGACGTTGATGGGCTGTACTTACTCGCCCCCCAAACCCTGGGAGAAGCAATGGCTGGCACAACCTGGTATGAGTATGGAGGGCCAAGTCATCGATCAGCGTTCGATGAACGAGCATATCTACAGCAGTAAGGAAAACGCATCGGGTGGTGAGCAAGTATCCGGAGGGGGTTGTGGCTGTAATTAATCCCGGATCTGTCTTAGCTGCCGCGCTCGCAATCCCGACGCTTGCCATTCATGCAATTGCCGCGCAGGCGCTACCCTCAACATCTGGCGCAAGTCTAACGAATGAGATGCCCGCCACAAATGCTGGTGAGCAAGTGTTCAACTTGCGCTGGCTGTCGTATCGCGACTGGCAACCTGGTTTTGACCGAATCAAGGTCCATGCGCCTGCTGCCGGCTTGCAGCTATCGCTAAGCGAGAGCCTGTGGCTTGACGCATCAGCAACTGTTGATAGCGTCTCAGGTGCGAGCCCGCGATATCACAGTGCTGTTTCCGGGGCATCAGCGATGGTTGATCGAAGAAACGCGGGAACCCTTGGTTTACGCTACCGGGTGGGGCAATGGCAGTGGGCGGGGGGCCTTGCACGGTCGAAGGAAAATGACTTCGACTCAAGGGCTGCGACAGCCCAGTTGGCGTGGGAGACCGAGGATAAAAATCGCCGATTTAACGTTGGTCTCGGTCGACGACTTGACCAAATTGGATCGGTAAATGATCCTATCTTGCACGAGTCGCGTCAGACCACCGAGATAAGTTTGGCGCTTTCACAAGTGATGAGTGCCCGTGATGTGGTGCAACTTGCCTACTGGCGATCATCAGGAGAAGGGTATTTTTCGGATCCCTATAAGCTCCCCGATGAAAGACCTCGAGATCGCTTGCAGCAAAGCCTGCAGTGGCGCTGGAACCACTACCAGACCAGTTTGCAAATACCATTACGATTTGGATATCGATATTACAACGATAGCTTCGGTGTTCGTGCTCATACGCTTTGGTTAGAGCCGCAATTTAATGTTTCAGATCGACTAAGTTTTATACCGACTGTTCGTTTATATAATCAATCGGCAGCAAGCTTTTATTACAATCCTCGCTACGCTTATCGAGGAATCCCCATACCTGAGGGCTACCAACCCGGTTTGTCACAGTGGGTTTCTGCTGATCAACGTCTAGCTTCGTTTGGAGCGCTCACACTCGGTGTGCAGTGGATTTTCCAAATCGACAAGCATTATTCCCTTGACTTTGGTGTGTATCGCTACGAGCAGCGAACATCCTGGCATTGGATTAGCCCGGGATCAAGAGGTTTGGAGCCATTGCGTGCGCTTAGTTTGCAATCAGGCATCAGCTATCGGTTTTGATCCGAGTTCGCATGCATTCGTTTAGCCGAAGCCAACGTCATTTTGCTTGGGTGAGGGTATAGGGGGATGAGGCATCAGGTTGTCGAATTTACGGCTATGGGATGCCCATGCAGCGTGGAGGCCTTTGCAAAGTCAGAGGCTCAATTGCACGAATGCCTGGCACTTGCTCGAGCGGAAATAGAGCGCATTGAAGCAAAGTATTCCCGATATCGTCATGGTAGTTGGTTGTCTGAGTTAAATCGATCGGCAGGGCTTAGCGATTCCATAGAGCTCGATCAAGAGAGTCGCGGTTTGTTCGATTTTGCAGATCAGTTATACATTATTTCGAAGCACCGCTTTGATATCACAAGCGGTGTCTTGGGGAAGCTATGGCGCTTTGCTGCACAGGATGATCCGATGACTGCACCGCCATCGCAAAAGGCTATTGATGAGATCTTACCGCTTGTCAATCAACGCCTGATCGAGCGAGGCCCTGACGCTATCCGACTGCCTCTTGTTGGGATGTCGGTTGATTTCGGCGGAATCGCCAAAGAATACGCCTGTGATCGAGTGGCGCAGCTGCTTCGGTTGAATGGCATCGATGGCGGCTGTGTTTGCCTGGGTGGAGACATCACTGTGTTTGGTAAGCGAGATGATGAAAGACCTTGGCTCATTGGGATCGAACGTCCACAACAACCGACGCTTATCGAACACGCCGTATCGTTATCAAATGCGTCACTTGCCACCAGTGGTGACTATGCGCGCTGCTTTGACTTTGAAGGCAAGCGCTATGGGCATTTGCTCGATGCAACTACGGGATGGCCCGTACATGATTTGCGCTCAGTGTCTGTGATTGCACCCTTGTGTACTGCTGCGGGTGCGGTTGCTCGTTTGGCCATGTTGCAAGGCGCTACATGGCAGAGGTTTCTTCTCGAGCAAGGCTTAGCATGGCGGGTCGTCGATGCAAATGACCATATTCATGCTGGGGGTGACTTCGACAAAGCCCAGGTTTCACAAGCGATGATTCGTGGTTGAAAATGAATCAATCTCATGATACATAAGCCATGATGCATACCTCATTGTTTAAGAAGATCGCCTTGGGCGCAGCGGTGGTGGGTTTACTCGGGGCATGTTCGCAGGAGCCGGTCAGAGAGAGTGCTACCCTCGGTTCGTTTGCGTCGTCAGGTCAAGTCAACAGCCTCAATGCTTCGTCCGTGTCTGCTTACGCGGCTGCACGCTTTGCTGAACAAGCAAGTTTCGGTGCTTCACCTGCAACAGTCGCTGCGATTCAGCAGATGGGTTTTGAGCGATGGATTGATCAACAATTTACCTTAGCCGTGAGCGAGGCCGACGTTAAGCCCTTTTTGGAATACCGAGATCCTCAACCGCCCGAAGAGCATCGTCGTTATGAGGCCATGTTTCCCGATATGGCAGTCGGCGCTCAGGACCAATTGCGCTTGCGTGTTGCCTGGGCGTTATCGCAGTTTATCGTGGTGAGTGATCGCACCATCGATCGTGTTGGGGTGTTGTACTGGTTCAATATGCTGCAACGTAATGCTTTGGGTCGCTACGATCAACTGCTCTACGACGTCTCGGTTAGCCCAGCGATGGGTGTGTATCTTAATAACAATCAGAATCGCCCGAAAAGTGCCGAATGCCAGCATTGCGCGCCTAATGAGAACTTCGCAAGAGAATTAATGCAACTCTTTTCATTGGGTGTTGTGAAGCTGACTGCCGATGGCCAGTCGATCCGCAACCCCGATGGTAGCTTTGCCGAGAGTTACACCCAGCGAGATGTTGAGGAGATGGCACGCGTCTTAACGGGTTGGCAAAACGATCCTTCGCCAAATAACCGGCCCCAACGCAACTACGCTAATTGGGGCAAGCCTATGATTCCCTCAACCTGGCCACCAGAGCGGGATAGCGGCTCAAAAGTGGTCCTGGGGAAGGTATTTCCTGCGAACCAAAGCCAAGAAAAAGACCTGCGCGATGCAATCGACTTGTTGATGAGTCATCAGAATATTGCACCTTTTGTAGCAATTAGGCTGATTCAACATTTAGTCAAGAGCGATCCCTCTCCGGCCTACGTTGCTCGGGTTGCCTCGGTGTTTCGAAATAATGGGCAATCGGTGCGCGGTGATATGAAAGCGGTCGTGAAAGCTGTATTGCTCGACGCTGAAGCAAGAAGAGGCGATGATCCGAAATTTGCAGCGGCAACTGACGGAAAGATTAGAGAACCATTGTTGCACTTTACCGCAGCGTGGCGTGGGCTCGGCTGTGAACGTGCTCCATCCAACGAATGGGGTTTGAGCCTGCCCGGGACACAACGCCCTTTTAATGCAGAAAGTGTTTTTAGTTTTTATGCACCGACTGATCGAGCGCCTGGCAGCAACTTGCTCGCTCCCGAACAACGCATCGTCACAACGGGTGAACTGACCCAGCGTCTTTCCCTCAATAGTAATTTGGTGCGTTGGTCGCCTGATGACCCACCTGCAGCACTATCCGCCTTTCGAGCCTCACGATGTGAGATTGACAAGTTTGTCGATGCTTATGCATCGTCGCCGAGTGATTTTGCAAAAATATTGAGTGATCGCTTCTTCCGTGGCGCGATGCCCTATGCACTGCGGTATGACATTGAGCAGTTGATCAAGCGGCCACAGTGGAATGCTAATTCGCCAGAGCAGGGTGCCCTGCGGATGATTGACTATGCCTTATCGAGTCCCTACTTTGGAGTGATCCGATGAACCGTTTGCGTTTTTGGAATCATTCGGCGTCAAATCCCAGTGGCCATCGCCGCCGCTGGTTACGGGCGATGGGGGCAACAACCGCAGCTGGACTGCTAGGCGGTGCAAGTATCAACAGCCTTGCTATTGATAGCAGTTATAAGGCACTACTGGTCATTCACTTGAATGGCGGC
>JACCED010156974.1_pt1 | contig 24898 bp, 28 predicted proteins | sample 7455021 | NCBI WGS metagenome assembly JACCED01 (sample SAMN15323456, study PRJNA562643) | freshwater metagenome | isolation source: river surface water | place: USA:Blue River Watershed | collected 2017-08-19
AGAGTAATGCCTTTATATGCCGGGCCAAACAGCATGTCGAACTCAATGCCTGAATTGATCAGCGCTTTTGCGTAGAATTCGCCTAATGCTTTTAATAAGGCGCCATCATTAAAGCCGCCCGCATTAAAAAAGTAAGGTGATAATCGTCCTGCCTTTGTTTTAAATTCGCCAAAAGATAAAACCTTGGCATCTAAAGCAAAATGGATAAAGTCGTTTTTAAAGTTTTCTTGATTGGAAGTCATAACCGAGATGTTACGCATCATTACAGCCAACCTCAATGGTATTCGCTCAGCCGCTAAAAAAGGTTTCTTTGAGTGGGTCCATATTCAAAGTCCAGACATCCTTTGTATTCAAGAACTTAAGGCACAAGAAGCGGACTTAGATGAATCACTTTTAGCGCCGCTGGGTTATCACGGTTTTTTTCAATATGCCGTGAAAAAAGGTTACAGCGGAGTTGGTTTGTACTCAAAGAAAAAGCCCGACTCAGTCAAAATTGGTTTTGATTCCGGAGAGTTTGATGCTGAGGGGCGCTATGTTGAGGCACGCTTTGGCAAACTCATCGTGATCTCAGCTTATTTTCCATCAGGCTCGAGCGCCCCAGAACGTCAAGAAGCAAAATTCAGGTTTCTAGATTTATTCATGCCACATCTAAAAAACCTAAAGGCCGAAGGCTTAGAGATTGTCTTGTGTGGTGACATTAATATCGCTCATCAAGAAATTGATCTCAAAAATTGGAAAGGCAATATTAAAAACTCTGGCTTCCTTCCAGAGGAGCGCGATTGGATGTCTGAGCTTTTTAATGATGTTGGTTATGTAGATGTATACAGATCATTACACCCGAACACCACAGATGAGTGCTACACATGGTGGAGCCAAAGAGGTCAAGCCTACGCCAAAAATGTCGGGTGGCGCATTGATTACCAAATTGCAACACCTGGCATTGCTCAAAAAGCTAAAAAGATTGAAATTTATAAATCGGAAAAATTCTCTGATCACGCACCACTCATTGTGGATTACGACAATCTGTAATTAAGGTCTGTATTCAGGCAAACGATCAACTGTCGTATTTTTTGCTTTGGCATAAAGAATTAAAGCGTCGAGCATATTTCTTTGCATTTCATAAATACGCGCCTCTCCAGATGGGTGGGTAGATAGCCACTCGGCCTGCTTTTCTTTATTGCTTGCGCCCATTTTTTGCCAAAGTGAAATACCTGCCCTTGGGTCGTATCCCGCTCTAGCTGCAACATCCATGCCTACCAAGTCGGCATCTTTTTCATCAGCTCTTGAAAAACTTAAACCGACCAACTGAAATCCCTGCCCCAAAGCCTGGCTGCCCAAGCTTCCCAAACCTAAAGCTTGAGACAAAATGTTGGCGCCAAGATTACTCATTTGCTCTTTGGCAATTCTGTCACGCGCATGCTCTCTTAATGCATGGGCAATTTCATGCCCCATCACCATAGCGACTTCATCATCGTTTAACTTAAGCTTTTCTAATATGCCTGTGTAAAAGGCAATTTTTCCGCCTGGCATACAAAATGCATTGACTTGATCAGAAACGAATAAATTAACTTCCCACTTCCATGCTCTTGCATCTGGATTCCAGATTTGAGCATGCGGCAAAATCTTTTTAGCAATTGCTCTTAAGCGAACAACTTGAGGGTGGTTATCCGGAGCCAAGGCATTCTTTTGCGCTGCCTTTACTTTCATGGAGTCATATTGCCGAACCGCCGAAGCTTCTAGCTGAGTTGCTGGCACCATGTTTTTAAAACTTGATCCTTCGCCAGCTTTGACTCCATCTGTTGGAGCTTGATATCTCGTAGAAGTTGAGCTGCATGCCGTTAATAAAACAAACAATGCGACGCTAGCATTTTTTTTAAAGAAGTTTTTTATTGGAAACCTATGCATACATCAGATATTAATGAGCAGCCTCAAACTCAGATTTTTTATTTTTGTTCCATGGTGCAATTTTAGGCAACAGCAATAAACCAGGAATAGCTAGAACAAAACAGATGATGAAGAAATTAGTCCAACCGGTGACCTCAACAATGTAACCGGTTAATGCATTAATGAAAGTTCTCGGCACCGCGGATAAACTAGTAAATAAAGCAAACTGTGTTGCAGTAAATCGCGGGTTAGTTTCAAGGGCGATATAGGATGTAAAGGCCGCAGTTCCCAAACCAACTGACAAAGCCTCAAAACCAATCACCCAAGTTAGCAACCATAAGTCTGCGCCAGTTTGAGCAAGAATTACAAACCCTAAAATTGCTAAAGCTTGCAGCACACCAAAAAGCCAAAGCGCGCGATTAACGCCTGTCTTAAGCATCCAGTAGGCCCCCAAGATTCCGCCCAAGATGCTTGCCCAAAGCCCCGCATTTTTAGCAACAAGACCAATTTCTGTTCTTGTAAAACCTAACTCAATGTAAAAAGGTGTGGCTAAAGCTGTAGCCATTGAATCACCTAACTTATAAAGAAATATAAATGCCAAAACTATTAAAGCGTGCTTCCAACCCTGACGTTGAATAAATTCATTAAAGGGCTCAATCACCGCCTCACGTAAAGTTTTTGGCGCAGGACCATACATCTTCGGCTCAGGCACCAGCAAGGTTGTGAGAATGCCCGGCAACATAAACAAACCAGTCACAAAGAAAACCCAGTCCCACGTCAAAACATCTGAGAGGATTAAAGATAATGAACCGGGCACAAGGGTTGATAACTTATAAGCATTAACAAACAAGGCCGTACCAGAACCCATCTGCTCTTCAGTTAACCACTCCCTTCGATGCGCATCAACAACAATATCTTGGCTTGCAGAAAAGAATGCCACGATGGCAGCTAGGAACACGACAGTCCAAATTTCTGTTCTGGGATTGAATTGTCCCATCAAAATAACTGCCAACATCACTGCGATTTGGGTAGCAATCATCCAACCACGACGGCGTCCCAAAAATGGCAACTGAAATCGATCCATCGCGGGGGACCAAAGAAACTTCCAGGTGTAAGGTATGCCGACCAAAGCAAACAATCCAATGGCCTTTAGATCAACACCCTCACTCTTTAACCAAGCGGATAGCAAGTTATAAAGAATAAATAAAGGTAGTCCGCTAGAAAATCCTAGAAAGATACAAACCAATAAAGCTTTGGTTTTACTTGGCCCGACGTGCTCGGTAGATAGCAAGACTGCCTCTTAAGTTAGGTAAGAATTGAATAATTTCACCATCATGAAGCACAACACGATCAAGCAACTCTAGGCCAACGGCCGGTGCAAGCGCTTCAAAATCAGCAATTGTTAAAACTCTAACGTTAGGTGTGTCATACCATTGATAGGGCAATGATTTGGAGACAGGCATGCGGCCAGAAATGACTGCAGCACGATGAGACCAGTGACCAAAGTTGGGGAATGAAACAACACACTCTTTACCAACCCTAGCTATCTCACTCAAAATTCTGGCGGTCTGGTGAATCGTTTGAAGTGTTTGCGACAAAATAACAGTATCAAAACTGTTATCTTCAAAAAGTGCAAGACCGCCTTCTAAATTTTGCTGGACGACATTTAAACCTTTTTGCGCACAAGCCAAAACTTTGTCATCAGCCAACTCAACGCCATAGACATGCGCGTTTTTATGCGTCTTTAAATATTCCAAAAGACTACCATCACCACAACCAACATCTAATACTTGGCTGTTTGGCTCAATCCACTGAGCAATTGCGGAAAAATCCGAGCGCATCATGACTGCAGTCCTCTAGCAATTTGCTCAAAATAGGCGCCCACCAATTGGTGATAACGGGGGTCTTCTAATAAGAATGCATCGTGTCCATGAGGCGCATCAATTTCGGCATAAGTCACATCAAGCTTGTTATCTAACAAAGCTTTAACAATTTCTCTACTGCGCTCTGGAGCAAAACGCCAATCCGTGGAAAAACTCACCACTAAGAATTTGGCGCTGACATCTGCCATGGCTTGACTTAAATTATTACGGTGCGCTTTGGCTGGATCAAAGTAGTCCAAGGCTCGAGTAATTAACAAATAGGTGTTGGCATCAAAGTAATCAGCAAACTTTTCACCTTGATAGCGAAGATAGCTTTCTACCTCAAACTCAACATCAAAGCTAAAGTTATATGCATCAGAGTCACCGTCCGCTCGCTTTAATTCGCGACCAAACTTTTCAGCCATATCATCGTCTGACAAATAGGTGATGTGCCCAATCATGCGCGCTACACGCAGCCCCCTACGAGGCTTCACATTGTGCGCATAGTAATCGCCACCATGGAAATCTGGGTCGCTCAAGATAGCGCTACGGGCCACTTCATTAAAGGCAATATTTTGGGCGGAGAGCTTTGGAGTTGAAGCAACGACGACACAGTTAGCAACTCGATCCGGATACATCATGCCCCAGGCCATTGCTTGCATGCCGCCAAGGCTTCCGCCCATCACAGCAGCAAACTTCTTAATGCCAAAATGATCAGCCACTCTTGCTTGGGCATTTACCCAATCTTCAACGGTCACAACCGGAAAGCTAGCGCCATATGGTTTTTGTGTCGCGGGATTAATGCTCATAGGGCCCGTTGAACCAAAACAGGAGCCCAAATTATTAACGCCTATGACAAAAAAATGATTGGTATCAACTGGCTTACCCGGACCAACCATGTTGTCCCACCATCCAACATTCTCTGGGTCTGTAGCACTAACACCAGCAACGTGATGAGATGCATTCAAAGCATGGCAAATTAATACAGCATTATCTTTTGCTGCATTTAATTGCCCATAGGTCTCCACCACCAAATTGTAATTGGCAATACTTGCCCCGCTTTGCAGACTAAGTGGTTCAGCAAAGTTCAGGGTTTGTGGAGTAACAACCCCTACGCTCATACAGAGAATAAAGCTCTCATTGGGAAGTCATTGTGCTCTGTTGGAGACTTTTTAAAGCCGCTTCTTGCGTAGCGATGCCAACGTCCAACAACATAACTAATCATCATAGCTGCACGAGCACTCACTTCATTGCCGTCTGCAGATTGCGGCAATCTGCCCTGTGTTTGAGCAACACGAATAGACTGCTTTAAGGAAGATTCAATGCGCTCAAAAATCTGAGCAATGCGATCTTGCAAGCGCTCATCTTCTAACCACAGGGCATCGCCCAATAACACTCTGGTCATACCAGGATTCTTTTCACCAAAACCTAATAAAACCATCAAAATCTCTTGAGCCTGACGGTCGCCAGATTCTTCTCGCTCTGTGATTTGATTGATCAAGCCAAAAATTGTTTGCTCAATGAAAGAGATCAAGCCCTCAAACATTTGAGCTTTACTTGCAAAGTGTCTATAAAGGGCTGCCTCAGAAACATCTAACCTTGCTGCTAAAGCAGCTGTAGTTACTCGATCACCCTTGGGGCTCTCCAGCATCTGCGCTAACACTTGCAAAATCTGAATACGGCGCTCGCCTGGACGCGGTCTTTTACGAACCGGCGCAGCAGCGTCTTGTTCTGCAGAATCAGGTGTGTTCAGTTGATTAAATGGTGAGTTCATCTGAGTTTTTGCCAACTTTTAAATAATTGATGTATTGATTGTACTTCTAGAGAAAGACTAGCTCGATTATGGGTGTAAGTCCTAACATGCCTCTTAAACCAGACGGTCTTTATACCTAGCTTTGAGTACTCTAACAAATGTCCTAGGGTATCGTCGACCAAAATGGCATTTTGAGGTGCGCAGCCGTACTTTCTGAGAAGGCGCCGAATCATTAAATGGTCAGGCTTAGGTCGCCATTGCTGATGCACCTCCATGCCCTCAATTGCCTCAATCGCGTCAAAACAACCCTGTATGCCGAGCTCTTTTGTCACTTTTAAAGCATAGGCTTTTGGCGCATTCGTCAGCAATACTTTGCGCCCAGGGAGTCGGTTGAGTATTTGACGAACCCCTCGTTCACCATCAACCAAATGAGATAAATCCTCTAAATGCTCACCAGACTGCTCATCAAAACGATGTGTTTCATATAAAAAATCATGGGGATCAATCCCGTGATGCTTAACAAGCCCTAATAAGGTCGCACCATACTGCCGCCAATATTGGTTACGTACTTGACTTGCTGAGCTAGGGTCTAAATTCAAACGACGAGCAACATAGCTCGTCATCGATTGATTGATATAAGGGAAGATCGCGTCCGACGCGTTATGTAACGTGTTATCTAAATCAAATAACCACAAAGGATGGCGCATGCCATCCTCAGTGTGAGCGAATCATTGTGCCGAAAGCCTGTTCGGTCAAAATTTCCAAAAGCAATGAGTGCTCAATGCGTCCATCAATAATATGCACTGAATTAACACCGCTCTTAGCAGCATCTAATGCAGATGAAATCTTAGGCAACATGCCGCCAGAAATAGTGCCATCAGCAAACAGAGCATCAATTTCTTTAGCAGTTAAATCTGTTAATAAATTGCCGCTCTTATCCATCACACCTGGAATATTAGTCATCATGACTAATTTTTCAGCTTTAAGAATCTCCGCCATCTTGCCAGCCACTAGGTCTGCATTGATGTTGTAAGCCTGGCCATCTTGACCAAAGCCAATTGGAGAAATAACTGGAATGAAAGCATCGTCTTGCAAAGCTTTAACAACAGCAGGATTAATTGATTCGATTTCGCCAACAAATCCAATGTCCAACATCTCACCAGCTTTTTCTTTATTGGGGATCATCATTTTTCGTGCATGAATCAATCCGCCGTCCTTGCCTGTCAAACCAACAGCCTGGCCACCGAAATGATTAATCAACATCACGATATCTTGCTGAACTTCACCGCCAAGAACCCACTCCACAACTTCCATGGTTTCTTCGTCTGTAACACGCATACCCTGAATGAATGTGCCGGCTTTACCAACCTTTTTCAAAGCATCGTCAATTTGGGGGCCACCGCCGTGAACCACCACGGGGTTCATGCCAACCAACTTCAATAAGATAACGTCGCGGGCAAAACCCTCTTTGAGACGATCTTCAGTCATTGCATTACCGCCGTACTTAATCACAATTGTTTTACCGTGATACTTTTTAATGTACGGCAATGCTTGCGCCAAAACCTCAGCCTTCACAGCTGGGGAGACGTCTTTAAGTTCGGCTAATGGAGTGTTCATATCCAGTCGGTTTTATTTAGAAGGAACTTCTAAAACTTATTAATTACCAAATAACTTTTGACGCAACTCACGACGCTCTTGCGCCTCAAGCGATAGGTTTGCTGTTGGACGCGCCAACAAGCGTGGGATACCAATTGGCTCGCCTGTTTCTTCGCACCAACCATAGTCACCTGATTCAATGCTCAATAGAGATTGCTCAACCTTCTTTAATAATTTGCGTTCACGATCGCGAGTACGCAACTCAAGTGCATGCTCTTCTTCAATCGTTGCACGGTCTGCAGGATCAGGAACCAAAACGTTTTCACGCAAATGCTCTGTTGTTTCATTAGCATGCATTAATAAGTCTGCTTTCAACGCCAATAATTTGGTTTTGAAAAATTCAAGTTGAGCGGCATTCATATAGTCTTTTTCAGACATTTTTAGAATATCGGCTTCAGTTAATGGTTTCTTGCTCATTTCATGTCCTTTCGGGACTTTTTATTGGTTACTTCAAGCTGCTTTCAGCTGAACTGCTATTACCAAAACAATTAATACAACCTAATATTTATAAACAACCTTGGGCGCGGATTCTACTCCAATCTTGGGAGATTACACCAAACAAGTTTCAAGTCCACCTAATAAAACGTCTTTTGGCAGATCTGTGCCAATGAATACCATTCTGGTTTCTCGCTTTTCAGAACCCCAAGGCTTACCCAAATCAGAGCCCATCATTTCATGAACGCCCTGAATAATGACTTTACGAGCACCGCCTTTGATATACAAAACACCCTTATATCTCAACATCTTAGCGCCGAAAACAGACAAAATTCCACCCAAAAAGTCTTCTAATTTTTGAGAATCGAATGGTCGATCACTCTTAAATACAAAGGATTGAATTTTGTCGGTATGTGGCTTTTTAATAAATTGAATGGTTTGAGCTGGTGCATGGCCATGATCGTGGTCATGGGAATGATCACAGTCCGGACCGTGCACATGGTGATCATGTCCACAATTGGCATGATCATGATCATCTTGCTCTAAAAAGTGCGGATCAATCTCCAGCTTGTCATTTAAATTGAAGCCATTAAGGTCCAACACCTGCTCCAAAGAAACGGTACCTTGAGTAATACCAGTAATTGGTGCGCGCGGATTCATGTGCATCAAACGATGCTTTAAGGCGTCTACAGCAGATTGATTAACTAAATCAGTTTTTGTAATAAAAATACGATCTGCAAAACCAACCTGTTGCTGAGCCTCTTCATGAACATCTAATTGTTGGTTGCCATGCTTGGCATCCACTAAAGTAACAATGGCATCCAACATGTAATGGCTGGCCACCTCATCATCCATAAAGAATGTTTGTGCTACTGGGCCTGGGTTGGCCACACCAGTTGTTTCAATAACAACTCGATCAAAACTAATTTTTTTGTCGCGTCTTTGTTCCCATAAGTCATTTAAGGCAACAACCAAATCACCCCTAATCGTGCAACAAACACAACCATTACTCATTTGAACAATTTGCTCAGAAGAGTCTTGGATCAAAATATCGTTATCAATATTTTCTTCTCCAAACTCATTTTCAATAACAGCAATCTTCTTGCCATGGTTCTCATGCAAGATATGCTTTAAAAGAGTTGTCTTGCCACTACCCAAAAATCCGGAAAGTATTGTTACTGGTATTAATGCCATGCTAAAAATCCTTTATCAATCTTCTAATTATGCTGCTGTCTATTAGACTTTGCTACACACGCTGCAGCAATAAACCTTTTAAGTAATCCCCCTCAGGAAAGCTCGTCAATAAGGGGTGGTCAGCGCCTGAAGATAAGCGCTTCATCATTCTGAAATCCAAGCCCTTATCCGAACCATGAGTCATTGCCTCAGCGCCCGCCATGGCAATCGTTCTTTCAAACAAAGCTGAATCCACCGCGCCCGAACAAGAGAATGTAAATAGCAAGCCGCCTGGCTTTAAAAGCTGCATACCTGCTCGATTAATTTCTTTATAAGCTCGGAGAGCTTTATCCAAGTGATGTGATGATGGAGCAAATTTTGGTGGGTCTAAAACAACAATATCAAATTGTCGCTCTTCTTTTCTAAGTCTGGTTAAAACATCAAAAGCATCAGAATCAATCCAAGTGGCACGACCCTCATCAAAGCCGTTCACTTTCATTTGTCTTTCTGCCATTGCCAAGGCTTCACCAGATGAATCAACCGATGTAACGTGCTTAGCGCCACCTCTTAGAGCCGCCAAAGAGAATCCGCCTGTGTAGCAAAAGACATTCAACACTTCTTTATCTTGGCTTAACTGTCCAAGTAATTCGCGGCTATCTCGTTGATCAATATAAAAACCTGTTTTATGCCCCTTTAAAACATCAACGGTGTACAAGACTCCACACTCATTAATTTGCACCGGCTCAGTTGGCAAGTCGCCATAAAGTGGCCCAATATGAGGCTCAAGCCCTTCGCGTGTTCTCACTGCCGCATCAGACCTTTCAACAATCTTGGCACAAGAAGTTTGTTTGACCAATGCATCAACAATCGCTTCTTTCCAGTGCTCCATGCCCACAAATAAAAATTGGCAAACTAAAGTGTCTGCGTACTGGTCAACCACCAAACCTGGCAAACCATCGCTTTCGCCAAAGATTAAACGAATAGCATTCGTGTTTTTAACCCATTGTTGTCTATGAGCGATTGCCTTAGTAATGCGTCTTTTGAAAAAAGCATGGTCGATTGGCTCAGCTTCATCCCAAGTTAAAACTCGCACCCTGATTTGAGAGACGGGACTGTACAAGCCTTTAGCAACAAACTGTCCTTCATGACTTAATACGTGAACAGTGCATCCCGGATAGAGCTTGCCTTCAAAACGATCGATTGCATTTGAATAAACCCAAGGGTGATGGCGAAAGAGTGGGCGCTCTTTTCCGGCTTTTAAAATGATTGATGCTTGCATTACTACCTCTTATGAATCCGTCTTTTTGCTTTTTGCTCTGGGGTGGGCATGATCATATGCTTGCGCCAAATGCTGAAAATCCAATGCTGTATATATTTGCGTACTGCTGATGCTGGCGTGCCCCAGCATTTCCTGAACAGCACGCAAATCTCCAGAAGATTGTAGGACATGGCTAGCGAAGCTATGTCTGAGCATGTGCGGGTGAACATGTGTTGGTAAGCCAGCTTTCACCGCCAACTCTGCCAAATGTTTTTGCACGGTTCTAGACGAAACTCTCTTGCCTTGCTTATTTGTAAAAAGGGCTTGAATCGTTAGTTCCGTATTTATAGATTTTTCCAACCGATGTGCCTCTTGCACAGCTAACCATTCTTTAATGGCAGCCATGGCAGCAGATCCAACGGGGACTGTTCTTCTTTTGCCACCCTTACCCAAAACCATCACTTCACCAGCCTCAAAATCTAACCATCCCGCAGATTGATATTCTTTTGATTGAATTGGCACAAGATCAATTCCCAATAATTCAGACAAGCGCAAACCAGAGGAATACAAGAGCTCAAAAATCGCTTTGTTTCTGACTCGTAAAAAAGAATCTTGCTGCACATCTTCGCTACCGGCTTTTTCCACCAGGTTAATTGCACCCTCTACCGACAATGCTTTTGGTAAAGGCTTTAATCTTTTGGGCGCCTTAATATCATCAAGCGGATTATGGGAAATCAGTTTCTTTTGATTAGCAAGCCAAAGATAAAAGCCACGCCACGCTGATAATGTTCTGGCAATGCTTCTTGGCGAACGACCCTGCGCATGCAAGCGTCCTACCCATCCTCTAACCTGATCGGAGCTGAGTTTCGTTAATGCTGTTGATGACTCTTCTAGCTTTTGAAAAAGAAGCTTCAAATCATTTTCATAAGCATCTATCGTATGCTTTGAAACCTGACGAACTACATGGAGTTCGCGAAGGTATTCCTGCGCGAGATTTTCTTCCATTATGGCGAATGCCTTAACCCTGAACCCTAGTCATTGATGCTGCGGCAAGCTCAGCAATCTGGTCTAAATAAAAGCGGCCCATGTCAGCAGTAAATTTCTCAAGCGCCGTGCTAGCTAATAAAAGTTGAGCATCAATGTTAGGCAGGTTAATAACAACCAAGCTTTGAGAAGCGTCCTCTAGCAGAGCTTTACAGGCATCATCAGCCTGTGCAACCGGGCCACAAAAATTAGGCAAGTTTTTGCCGTCAACCAATTTAACTAACTCAACAGCAAAAATAGCACCAAGTCCTCCGGTGATAGCCTCTCGAACCTCAGCTTCTGTTTTAGCTAGCAACAAACTTTTTAGCCAAGCAATCATCTGGCCTTGTGTCTTATCGTTTTGACTACCAAAGTGCAACATCGCAGATAGGCGCTGATTAAGTGTATGGTTCTGTTCACGCAAAACACTTAACTGGCGCTCTTGCAAAGAAATGGCGCGATCACCGTGTGGATTTTTTAACTGAATTTCCGCCAATAAGTTAGCGTGTCTTTCAAAAAATCCAGGCGTCGCTTTTAGCCACTCGGCTACCAGCGCTTCTTGCTCGATCTGATCTTGCGCATTTTTTTCTTGGGTCATGATTAACTCAACTTTTCGGTTAATAGTTTGTTCACCTGCTGCGGATTGGCCTTGCCTTGTGTAGCTTTCATAATTTGGCCAATCAGGGCATTAAATGCTTTTTCTTTACCTGCTCGGAATTCTTCAACAGACTTTTGGTTGGCAGCTAAAACTTGATCAATGATGGCCTCTAGTGCGCCACTATCACTAATTTGCTTCAAACCTTTTGCATCGATGATTCGATCAACAGCGTCTAAGTCTTGAGCTTTTTCATCCCACATGACCAGGAAAATTTCTTTAGCAATTTTGTTGGAAATTGTTCCATCAGCAATTCGGCCAATTAACTTAGCTATTTGCGGTGGTGATAAAGGAGATTCTGTTGCAGAAATACCATCACGATTAAGCGCAGAGGCAAAATCACCAGCCATTAAATTAGCGGCGGCTTTAGCTTGGTCTTTGTTTAACTCTTGAACTAATTGCTCATAAAAATCAGCAGTTGCTTTTTCTTGCGTCAAAATTTGGCAGTCATATGCAGACAAGCCAAACTCAGCCTGCCAGCGCGCTGCCTTTTGTGCAGGCAACTCAGTCATACCAGCCCGCTCTTTAGCTACCCATTCATCAGAAATAACTAAAGGCAATAAATCTGGGTCCGGGAAGTAGCGGTAGTCATTGGCGTCTTCTTTACTGCGCATACTGCGCGTTTCTTTTTTATCAGAATCGTAAAGACGCGTTTCTTGAACAACAGTGCCGCCATCTTCAATGAGCTCGATTTGGCGACGCACTTCATACTGAATGGCCTCTTCTAAAAACCTAAATGAATTTAAGTTTTTAATTTCACAACGAGTGCCAAATTCTGCTTGACCTTCTGGGCGAACAGAAACGTTAGCGTCGCAACGGAATGAACCTTCTTGCATATTGCCATCACATACACCCAACCAAACAACCAAGGTGTGCAATGCTTTTGCATAGGCAACAGCTTCAGCTGCGCTTCTCATATCAGGCTCAGTCACAATCTCTAACAATGGCGTACCAGCACGATTCAAATCAATGCCGCTAGACGATTCGCCATGAGGGCCACGGAAATCTTCATGCAATGATTTACCTGCATCCTCTTCAAGATGTGCGCGCGTGAGGTTCACTGTCTTAGCAACACCGTCAACGAGGATGTCTAATTTTCCGCCTTGCACCACTGGGATTTCAAATTGACTAATTTGATAACCTTTTGGTGAGTCAGGATAAAAATAGTTCTTACGGGCAAAAACGCTAAATGGGGCAACATGCGCGCCCACTGCCAAACCAAAACGTATGGCATGCGCCACAGCCTCTCGGTTTAAAACAGGTAAAACCCCTGGCAATGCGAGGTCAACCGCGCATGCTTGTTTATTAGGCTCGGCACCGTACTGAGTAGATGCGCCACTAAAAATTTTAGAAGCCGTTCTTAATTGAGCGTGAGTCTCAAGACCAATCACTACTTCCCATTTCATGCGGCACCACCTTTCTTTGCAAAAGGTGAAAGTGTTTGATGCCAATCAGTTTCTTGTTGGTAAGCGTGCGCTACTTGTAACAAGCTTGCCTCAGAAAAATAATTGCCAATCAACTGAATGCCTACAGGCATGCCATTAGCGCCAAAACCACATGGCGCACTCATCGCTGGAAGTCCTGCCAAATTTGGGGATAGGGTGTAAATATCTTCTAAATACATTTGCGTTGGATCTGAAGTTTTCTCACCAATTTTTCCAGCCACGCTAGGCGCAACTGGGCCAGCAATGATGTCGCATTGTTGAAACGCATTTTGAAAATCTTGCGCAATAATTCTGCGGATGCGTTGAGCCTTTAAATAGTAGGCATCGTAATAGCCATGGGAGAGCACATAGGTGCCAATCAAAATACGGCGCTTCACTTCAGCGCCAAAACCTTCTGATCTAGAGCGTTTATACATATCGAGTAAATCACCATACTGATCAGCGCGATGCCCATATCGAACACCATCAAAACGACTTAAGTTACTTGATGCTTCAGCTGGAGCAAGAACGTAATAAACCGGAATTGATAACTCTGTTTTTGGCAGTGAAACAGGCACACATTCGGCGCCCATCTTTTTAAATTGTTCAATCGCAGCCTCAACAGCAGCTCTTACATCTTGCTGCAATCCCTCACCAAAATATTCTTTTGGCAAACCAATACGCAAACCCTTAAGAGATTCTTTTGAATCTGCAGACCAAGGCTTACCCAATTTTGCTGTGTAATCTTCAGTTGGTTTATCTAGGCTTGTTGAATCTTTTGCATCATGACCAGCCATGGCATTGAGCAAGATCGCACAATCTTCTGCTGTTTTAGCCATCGGGCCAGCTTGATCAAGAGACGATGCGTAAGCAATCATGCCGTAACGAGATACGCGGCCGTAAGTTGGTTTAATTCCAGTAATGCCGCACAAAGATGCTGGCTGACGTATCGAGCCGCCGGTATCTGTACCTGTTGCAGCAGGACTTAATCCAGCAGCAATCGCCACCGCTGAACCACCCGAAGATCCTCCTGGCACGCGCAAAATATCCCAAGGATTTTTCACCGCCCCAGCGCTGGAGTTTTCGTTGGAAGATCCCATGGCAAATTCATCCATGTTGACCTTACCCAAACAAACCATGCCTGCACCTTGCAAGCCGAGCTGTGCAACTACGTGAGCATCAAATGGACTCATGTAGTTTGTTAAGATTTTTGATCCTGCTGTTGTCTTCCAATTCTTAGTCACAAAAACATCTTTGTGAGCAACAGGAATGCCAGTTAAAGAAGATGCACTACCTTTAGCAATTAATGCATCTGCTTCTTTTGCCTGAATCAATGTTTGCTCTTCGCTCACATCGACAAATGCATTTAAGTCAGCAGTCTCGCGAATTCGTTTTAAAAAATAACTGGCTAATTCTTGTGCGCTGGTTTCTTTTGAACTTAATGCACCAGATAACTCTTTAATTGTTTTGGTATGCCAACTCATTCGATCACCTTTGGCACTAAAAATAATCCCTCATGTTGCGCAGGCGCATTTTTTAAGTAAGCATCGCGCTGATCTACTTCTGTAACCAGGTCTGCGCGCAAAGGTTGAGCGATAGACATAATTTGTTCAATAGGATGAGCCAACGGCTCAATACCATCGGTATCAACAGCCTGCATTTGTTCTACCAAATTGAATACTTTTTGCAATTGGGCTAAAGTGCTTGCCGCCTCGTCCTCTGAGATGGCTAATCGGGATAAATGCGCTATGCGCTTGACGTCTTCGAGATTCATTTGTCCTGCTACGGTATCATTAAAGGGTTCATTAACGTATTAATTAATCTATTTTCCTACTTATATTATGTTTGGTCTCTTTCGTAACTACTTTTCTAATGACTTAGCCATTGACTTGGGCACTGCTAACACCCTGATTTATATGCGTGATAGGGGTATTGTCCTCGATGAGCCGTCTGTTGTGGCAATCCGCCAAGAGGGCGGTCCTAATGGCAAAAAGACTATTTTAGCCGTAGGTAAGGACGCAAAACAGATGTTGGGTCGTGTTCCTGGCAATATTGAAGCCATTCGCCCTATGAAAGACGGTGTTATTGCCGACTTTACGATCACAGAACAGATGTTGAAGCAGTTTATTAAGATGGTTCACGAGACCAAACTGCTTAAACCAAGCCCAAGAATCATTATTTGCGTACCTTGTGGCTCGACCCAGGTTGAAAGACGCGCCATCCGCGAATCTGCACTTGGCGCTGGTGCATCTCAGGTTTACCTCATTGAAGAGCCAATGGCAGCGGCTATTGGTGCTGGCCTACCAGTTTCTGAGGCTTCTGGCTCAATGGTTGTTGACATTGGTGGCGGTACAACAGAAGTAGGTGTTATGTCCCTTGGCGGCATGGTTTACAAAGGCTCTATCCGTGTTGGTGGTGACAAATTTGATGAAGCCATCATTAATTACATCCGCAGAAACTACGGCATGTTGATCGGTGAGCAAACTGCTGAAGCGATCAAAAAGAATATTGGTTCTGCTTTCCCAGGTTCAGAAGTGCGCGATATGGAAATCCGTGGTCGTAACCTATCTGAAGGTATTCCAAGAAGCTTTACAGTTACAAGTAATGAGATTTTGGAAGCTTTAACTGATCCACTTAATCAAATTGTTACGGCTGTTAAGGTGGCTCTAGAGCAAACCCCTCCAGAATTGGCATCTGATATTGCCGACAGAGGCATGATGTTGACTGGTGGTGGCGCTTTGCTTCGCGACCTTGATCGTTTATTACTTGAAGAAACTGGTTTACCAGTTCACGTTGCCGAAGACCCATTAACTTGCGTTGCTAGAGGTTCAGGAATGGCCCTAGAACGCATGGATAAATTGGGCGGCGTGTTCTCTCAAGAATAAATCGACTAAGCAGCTACTGAGATTTAAGTGCAGCTTAGTCCCCCACCACTTTTTAAACAAGGCACGCCAGCTCTTATCAAGCTGGCAGCTTGTCTTATCGTCAGCTTAACCCTGATGATTTTGGATTATCAATTTAAAGCGCTTGGCGAAGTTCGCTCGATCGCTAGCTATCTATTGACCCCACTCCAAAGCGTTATGTTGTTGCCTCGCTCAGCGTTGCGCGGAAGTTACGACTACCTCACCAGTAAAAGCTCACTTGAAGAACAAAATGAAACTCTTGTTAAAAGGGTTGCAGAACTCACGTTATTGGCCAATCAATCTGAATCTTTGATGTCAGAAAATGCCCAATTACGACGATTAATTGGTATTCAAGAGCAAAGCCGCTTCAAAATTTTGATTTCTCAGATCCTTTACAGCCCAAGCAACCCTCTATCCCAAAGGATAGTGATTGATCGTGGTGCAAGCGACAACATCAAAGCCGGACAAGGTGTTTCCGACCATCAAGGCATTGTGGGTCAGGTAGTGAGGGTTCTAGAAAATAAGTCAGAAGTTGCTCTGCTTGATGACCGAGACATGGTGATCCCGGTTCAGGTGAGTCGAAACGGCCTCAGAGGCGCCCTTTACGGCAATGGCAGGGGCCAAGCACTTGAGTTGCGTCATATGGCTGCTGTGAGCGATCTACAAGTTGGCGACGTGTTGATGACATCAGGCATTGATGGCGTTTACCCACCTGGCTTCCCAGTAGCCACTATTGAGAAAATTGACCGTAACGTAGACAAAAACTTTGCTCACGTTTACTGCTCACCTGTTGGTGGCGTTAATAGATTTCGTCACGTCATGATCCTTTTCTATGATGCTGGTTTTGGTGGAAAACCAATTCCTCAGAAATCAGACAAGCCTGCTGAAAGCAAATCCAATCGTTTATATCGAGGCAAACCATGATAGAAAGTGGTTACATACTTCGTCCAGCAAATCCTTTATTCATAGGGTTTAGCTTATTTGCCGCACTATTACTCAATTTTCTTCCGCTAGGTAATGCGCCCTGGGTTCCTGACTGGCTTTTAATTTGTATCGTCTTTTGGACCATCTACCAACCAAGAAAAGTTGGCGTGGTTTGGGCATTTTTGTTGGGTCTGATCATGGATATACACAATGCCAGCCTATTAGGTCAGCAGGCATTTATGTATCCACTGGTTGCCTTCTTTGGCATTCATTGGCAGCGAAGAGTTCTTGGCTTTTCAAGACATCAGCAAATTTTGCACCTTCTACCTCTTTTCTTAACGGCCGCCATTTGGCCATTGATCGTTCGCTGGGTATCCTCAGGTGAACTACCTATTTGGGCATGGGCCAGTTTATTTGCCGCATTCATAGAGGCTGCTCTATGGCCCGCTGCAGTATGGTTGCTTTTAGCTCCACAAAGACGCCCAACAGACGTCGACCTTAATCGCCCTCTTTAATGACGCTGTATGCATCGATTTAGCAAACCACAACCATCAGTAAGGTCGTTTCAAGAACGCCTTTCTGTTGCAATGATTTTTGTTTTGATTTGCTTTTCAATTTTGTTGCTTCGCTTTGTTTGGTTACAGGTATTTACCCATCACCGCCACTCTGTTGCCGCAGAAAATAATCGCATTGCACTCATACCTGTTCCAGCAAACAGAGGTCTGATTATTGATAGAAATGGTGTTGTGATTGCAAGAAACTATTCTGCATACACACTAGAAATCAGCCCCTCACTGATTGAAACAAATATCAACACTCTGTTAGATGAACTTTCTGAGGTTGTTGATATTCAAGCGAAAGATCGCCGCAACTTTATTAAATTATTCAATGAATCAAAAACCTTTGATTCATTCCCCATCAGAACTTTGCTCAGCGATACTGAAGTTGCTAGATTTACAGCCCAACGCTTTAGGTTTCCTGGCGTAGAGATTAGAGCTCGTTTATTTAGACAATATCCATATGGAGAGTTAGGCTCACATTTAATTGGGTACATTGGTCGAGTCTCTCAAAAAGATCGCGAAAAATTAATCGCAGAACTTGATTCCAGTAAGAGCTCTGATGAAGACTGGGCACAAAGAAAAAATATTAATCTCCTAGGCATGCCATACATTGGAAAGATTGGAGTAGAGCAAAGTTATGAATATGCTTTACGCGGATCTCCTGGATTTGAGCAAGTTGAAATCACCGCTGGCGGCAGGGCTGTTCGAACACTCTCAACTTCATCATCAAGCCCTGGCAAAAATTTGGTTTTATCAGTTGATATTAAGCTCCAGTCATTAGTTGAAGAGCTCTACGGAAAAAGACGTGGCGCATTTGTTGCAATTGAACCAGAGACTGGTGATGTTCTAGCCTTTGTATCCAAGCCTAATTTCAATCCGAATGATTTTGTTGAAGGAATTGATGCGGGCACATGGAAAGCTCTTAACGAATCTTTGGAAAAGCCGCTCTATAACAGGCCATTAAAAGGCATCTATCCTCCGGGCTCAACCTACAAACCATTCATGGCCTTGGCGGCTTTAGAAACTGGCAAGCGTACGCCTAATCAAGCCATCTCCGATCCTGGATATTTCACCTTTGGCAACCATACATTCAAGGATGATAAGGTTGGTGGACACGGTAGTGTTGATATGGCTAAATCAATTATTGAATCGTGTGACACCTACTACTACCTTCTTGCACGAGACATGGGTGTCAACATGATGCATGACTTCATGAAGCCTCTTGGTTTTGGTCAGATAACAGGCATTGATCTTGATGGCGAGTCGCGCGGAATTTTGCCATCCACCTCATGGAAAGAGCGTTCATTTAAAAAGCCTGAACAGCAAAAATGGTATGAGGGCGAAACCATTTCGTTAGGCATCGGTCAAGGCTATAACAGTTTTACGATTCTTCAATTAGCGCATGCAACAGCCAACCTTGCTAACAATGGTGTTGTCATGAAACCTCATATTGTTAAATCTATTGAGAATCCAATTACTAGGGAGCGTGTTTTAACAACGCCCAAAGAAAGCTACAAAATTGATCTTAAAAAAGAACATATCGAAGTGATTAAAAATGCAATGTTAGATGTCAATAGATTCGGAACATCTGCAGCAGCATTTAAGGGCGCCAATTATTTGCCAGCAGGCAAAACCGGTACTGCGCAAGTCTTTAGCTTGGGCTCAAAAACATATAACCATAGTAGTACGCCAGAGTTTTTGAGAGATCATGCTTTGTACATCGTATTTGCCCCAGCAGATAAACCTAAAATTGCGATTGCGATGGTTGTAGAAAATGCAGGCTTTGGTGCCGCACAGGCTGCGCCTATTGCAAGAAAAGCTCTTGACTACTACTTAGAAGGCCGTTGGCCGAAGGAGATCCCCGAGTGGAAAAACGCTCCTTAATTCATCGATTTGATTTTTTGTGGTCAGGACTTGATAAAGGTCTAGGCTTAATCGTTCTTGGCTTAATTGTCATTAGTACGATCACTTTTATATCTGCAAGCAGTGGCACTAGCGTCAAGTTAATTGATCAAGCTCGAAATTTAGTTTTGGCTTATTCAGTGATGCTTGTTATTTCTCGCATTCCACCAAAGTGGCTTGAACGGTCTGCAGTGTGGATTTATGGATTTGGTATTGCTCTACTTCTAGCAGTAGCAGCATTTGGTCTCATTAAAAAAGGAGCTAGACGTTGGGTCAACGTTGGAGTTGTCATTCAACCGTCTGAAATCATGAAAATTGCCATGCCATTAATGTTGGCTTGGTATTTTCAAAAAAGAGAAGGCATTCTAAAAAACTGGGACTACGGTGTAGCAGCCTTGCTTTTGATTCTTCCTGTAGCACTGATTGCTAGACAGCCTGATTTGGGTACTGCACTTCTTGTTATGTCAGCCGGGCTATACGTCATTATTTTGGCCGGCTTCCCATGGAAATATATTATTCCAGTAGTTGGATTTGGTGTTTTTTGCATTCTTTTAATTATTATTTTTGGCGGATATATCTGTGAACCTCAGGTGAAATGGTTCATGCTGCATGACTATCAAAAGCATCGTGTCTGCACACTACTAGACCCAAGCACCGACCCACTCGGCAAAGGATTTCACACAATTCAATCCGTTATTGCAATTGGATCTGGTGGCCTATTTGGCAAGGGCTGGTTAAACGGCACGCAAGCTCACCTTGAGTTCATTCCTGAAAAACACACTGACTTTATCTTTGCTGTTTTTTCCGAGGAGTTTGGGCTTATTGGAAATTTGATCTTATTGGGTTTATTTACAGCATTGATTCAAAGAGGTTTTGCTATTTCATCTAGCGCACCAACTTTGTTTACTCGTCTACTGGGCGGCGCCATCACCATGATTTTCTTCACCTATGCATTTGTGAACATGGGTATGGTAAGCGGATTACTTCCAGTGGTTGGCGTACCTTTGCCATTCATTAGTTATGGTGGTACGGCGTTAGTAACGCTCGGTATTGGCGTTGGCATCTTAATGAGCATCCATCGATACAGAAGGCTCGTACAAAGTTAAAGACATTAAAAAAGCCCAGCATTGCTGGGCTTTTCTTTAATTACAGAAGAATTACTTCTTACGCTTGTTCACTGCATCTTTAAATGCCTTACCAGCTGTGAACTTAACAGTCTTAGCAGCAGCAATTTTGATCGCTTCGCCAGTTTTTGGATTACGACCAACGCGAGCAGCACGCTTGCCTGAGCTGAATGTACCAAAACCGATCAACTGAACGTTGTCGCCTTTAGTAACAGCTTTTTTAATAGTGTCCATTGCTGAGTTCAACGCAAATTCAGCTTTAGCTTTTGACAACTCTGACTCTTCTGCAATAGCTGCAATAAGTTCTGCTTTATTCAAAATATGCTCCTTAATAAATCTTTATGAAATAGGGACGCTTTCTATTAATGCGTCCAGTAAATTGTACCTATAAATGCTAAAAAAAATGCTATTTTTCACAATAAACATATATTCCATATGGCTGATAGCCCCATAACACCTGTTATATTTATAAAAGTATGTTTAACACCTTTTTAAGTCCAGCCATTATTCTGATCTCTGCATTTTTATATGCCTTGAGCTTTGGACTTAATTCTTTGTTTTTAGAATCCTTTACTTATTCTCTTGGCGTGGCTTGGATTTTTTTGCCAGCGGGGTTAAGGCTACTGCTGACATTGTTATTCGCACAAAGCGGGGCAATTGGAATAGCTCTTGCCTCCAGCATCATTGCCGTATCGTTTTATTTTAATGATCTGGCGCTTGGCGTCGCCGCAGGGATTACAAGTGGTCTTGCACCCTTTATAGCAAGATACTTAGCCCTCAAAGATATGGGCCTCACGGAGAATCTTGCAACTCTTGATGGCTCGAAATTATTAAATTGTATTTTTATTTACTCTTTAATTAGCCCAATTCTTCATCAAACATTATTCACCATCGCAGATCCCAAAAACAATTTTTTTGATAACTTAGGCGTGATGATCATCGGTGATTTAATTGGAAGCATGATTGTTATTTACAGTGCCAAAACAGTGATCTACTTTGTTAAAAAACCAAACAAATAACAACTAAACAACAGTGGATGTCCCTTTGCCGGGTAATGATTTAACATCATTTAAGATAGTCGCTTCTTTCAAAAGAAGAGAACTTTTATGCAAACCAAAGAAAAAGGTTTCCTCACAAGGGAAGCTTCATTAAATGAATGTCCCCAAGTGCTAGATATCAAGCCTCTTATGGGAAAACTCAACTACCTTGATATTCTTCACGAAGGTGAAACATATCGACTTCGCGTGACCAAATTTAGAAAATTGATTCTAACCAAATAAGCAAATCCTAAGGTTTTGCTTATTGATTACTCAACGACTTCTACATTAGTGATGTAATGACCAGTGTCTCCAAAGCAGGAGAAAGGAACACCCACGTGCTCTTCGTACATCAAATTAACTCTCTTGCCCATGCTTTGATTTATTTTTTTCACGACAGTTTCGTCATGCACTGTGAAATTAAATTTTTCGGTCAAGGTGCCAGGCATATTAATCATGGCTAACTCGCCTTCCCAAGTTTTACAAATCCAGCCTTTTTTAGAAAGTTTCTGTACATAGCCTGCCCTTTCACCTTTAGAGTAACTCCAAGTTAATGTGGCCCATGTGTATAAGACAACAAGCAAAACAATCAAGAACAAGAAGGCTAGAAAACGTTTCATTTTTTCTCCGTAGAAATATCGTGCCAAGTAGGGTATTTTTGCATAACCCCTAAAAATAAGGGGGATTCAATATGATGATTTAGCCATCGTTTAAGAGACGGGAAATTGGCCGCCTCAAACCACGCTAAATCCACCATAGAAAACTGACGAACAAACGGAAATATGGCGATATCTGCAAGCGTCACTTTATCGCCCAATAGAAATTGTTGGGTCTCTAATTTTTTGTCAAAGGGATGAATAAAGGTTTCAACTGCACGCTGTAGCGCCTCCGCAGCATTCAATTGCATACCTTGAAAAACTCTCTCAGGATATTTATAACGATCAAGCAATGGTTTAAATTGATCATCATTTTGTGCAATCAACAGATCAACCGATTCTTGCACGTGAACTCCATACCAATCATTGGGATCATTTTGTTGGAGAGCCCATTTCATAATATCAATGCTCTGTTCAATAACTAGATCACCGTGCTGAAGAACGGGCACCGTTCCCTTGGGAGAAATCCTCAACATAGATGCAGGTTTTTCTCTTAAAGAGATTTCTCTAATCTCTGCAGAAATATTTGCATAAGCTAAGGCCATTCTGGCCCTCATTGCGTAAGGACATCGCCTGTATGAATATAAGACAACATTCATTTAATTAGCTTTTAGTAGGTCCAGCTCAAGCATTTTTACTAAAGCAAATATGGCTTGGTGCGTCGGCACATGAACACCATACACCGCGGCTTTCCTGACTACCAACCCATTAAGAAACTCAATTTCAGTTTTTCGTTTGCGCATCAAATCTTGAGCTGTTGATGATTTTTGGCCGGCCATCGTTAAAGCAATTTGCTGATTGGCGTGATTTGCTTCTTCAGCACTGATGTTGACGTTTTCAAATGAAGCCACCAATAAAAATTCTTTTGTTAAGGTTTCTATCAGCTCTTGAATCTCGGGCTTTTTGATTAAGTCACCGTAGCTTGTTTGGCCAATTGCAGAGATGCCGTTGTAACAACAGTTCACCAAAAACTTTAGCCACATTTCTTTTTTAATTTGCTTTGAAATAGCACAAGGAATTTGCGCTGCCGTGAAGGTGTTGGCAATTTCTTGCAAGACAGCCTGCGAAGTCCCACTCTCTATGCCATCCATATCACCAATCACCAATTCGCCACGCCCAAAATGTTTTACGTGCCCATCTCCAGCCATGGCTGTAGCGACATACACCACTGCTGGATAAACCTGATTACTTACTTGGCTTTTGATTCGATCCACATTATCAACGCCGTTTTGCATGCTCAAAATAACAGCCTCGGGCTTAAGGTATAGCTTGATTTCTTTAATCGCTTGATCAGTGTCTGGTGACTTCACGCAGCAGAGAATTAAGTCGGCCTGACCCAAACTTTCTGTTGATGTACTTGCCGCAATTCTGACGTGTTCTTTAAATTGAAGGCAATCCATATTCAGGCCATTTTTATTAATAGCAGCCACATGGTTCTCACGAGCAATTAATGTCACATCTGAGCCAGATCTGGCAAGTAAGCCGCCAAAAAAACAGCCCACCGATCCGGCACCAACAACAACTATTTTTTTATTCTCTTTTTTCAAGATGGTTTTATGTGTGATTTATATGAAATTCATTATATGTTCAGACAGCGCTTATTTCTTGACATAAAAAACCACCCGAAGGTGGTTTATAGATTAAACCCCGCCAACACTATGGCAAAGGTCAGCAGGGGAATGCCGAGTATTCGTTTAATCATTTAATGACCTCTAAAACCTCAGTTAATGAGGAGCCCTCATAGTTTGGTTTTTCACCAATTTCTTCAAATGGATGCCCAAGGCGATTGACCCAAAACACATCAAAGCCATACCACTTAGCAGCCAGAGCATCCCATGCGTTACTAGATACAAAGAGAATTTCTTCTTTTTTAACAGGGAATGCCTTTAGTAAAAGTTCATAGGCTTGCGGGGCTGTTTTAAATAAACGCACATCTTCAATCGTTACAACTTTATCTAAATAGGGCTTTACTCCGTTGCTCTCCACTACAGTGGCGAGCATTTCTCTACTACCGTTAGACAGAATGGCGGTAGATAAACCTTTTTCTTTAATAGCTTTGAGAACACTCACACTATCTTCAAAACCAGTAAGCTTGGCATACTGATCCATCAGTCGCTTTTCGTATTCTGGTGTGAGGTTTAAGCTCATGCGCTTACATACATATCGAAGCGAAAGAATGGTTAGATCCCAGAATGGCAGATAGTGTTTACTGCCGTTCGGGTTGGGATCGCTCATGGTGACAAGGCGGGCGTATTCAATTTGGCGATCACGCCACATCAAAGCAAATGCTTGTCCCTGACCAGGAAAAAGTTCTTCTGCCAATTGGCCCATAGAGTACACATCAAATAATGTGCCATACGCATCAAAGGCTATTAACTTATACATGCTGTCTTCTGCTTTTTATATTGAATTTCTATTATCAGTTAAATCGACATTCCGAGTACCGACCCCAGTCAAGTGTGGCTTAAACGATGCTTGACTGACAAAAGTGCCAAGCCACAAATGAAAAAACCACCCGAAGGTGGTTTATAGATTCTTGGTGGCCCGGGGCGGAATCGACCAGGGCCCAGGATGCCTGACTCTATTCCATCCTACAAAAGCAATACAAAAATTGCTGTGTAGTACCCATTGGGGTTTTATGAAGTGCTGTTGAGCTATTGATTAATTTG
>JACCED011367086.1_pt1 | contig 24898 bp, 23 predicted proteins | sample 7455021 | NCBI WGS metagenome assembly JACCED01 (sample SAMN15323456, study PRJNA562643) | freshwater metagenome | isolation source: river surface water | place: USA:Blue River Watershed | collected 2017-08-19
CATCATGGCATAGTTTTCAGGCGCCACACCGAATGTGAAGCCGGCCCATTGCACCATTGCTGATTCAATCGTGATGGATGTCGTGGAGGCCGTGCTATTGGCATAGCCAAACACATTCACAGGCGTCGTATTGCGAATGCCGCTGGTATTGGCCGCACGCAAGCGAATGAATGTGCGGGCAACGCCCATCGTCGTGGGCGTGCGTGCATCCACGTCGATACGTCCACGCACTTCGAAGCCGGTTTCATCCTGCAGAGCTTTTGGCTGCACATAGACGTCATTGGCACCGGATGTGGCAATGGCGGCTGTGGAGGTCAACCGACGACGAGCATCAATATCGCCGGTGCCCGTGCGCATGCCGGTGCCAACTTCATTGGCTGCGATAACGGCCGGTGCGAGACGGTAAACGTCCTGGGCGGGCGTATATTGATACTCAACGCGCACATAACCCCCGAGCTTAACGCAGGTGTCCGTCCCAGGGATGAAGAAGAAGCCCGCACCATAAGCGTCGCAGATCTTGACGTAAGAGACGGGAGCAGCCTTTTGTGAGGGCAGATCGGCTGCATGGGCGCCTGCTAGGGCAACCAATGTGGCAGCACTGCCGAGGAGAAGGCTCTTGGTGAGCGTCATGAAGTACCTCCGATGTGAAAGACCCGCAGTGGACGGTTGGCCCGCCACGCAGCCACCCGATCTGTGCCGGGCGGAGATCTATCGTGAGACGATATATCTTCTATCGTGGTACGATATATTGCTCGTTATTGAAACAGCTCTGCTGCCATTGATGTGGCAATTTCGGTCACTGTGTCGCGCTGATCACAGCGCCTTTGACGGGAGCATTGCGTGACAAAGACGCGCAAAGGCTCTGTTGCCGTCACCGCAGTGGCGCGTGAGGATCTGCTGCAGCTTGCGCAATTCCGTCGCAGCCTGCGCAAGGTGCTTGCAGACAGCGAAGACATCTGCGCCGAGGCGGGGCTGACTTCGCAACGCTTTCAAGCATTGCTTGCCATTGCAAGTATGGACGCACCTGTCAGTGTTGGTGATCTTGCGGGTGAATTGATGCTGAAGCACCACAGCGCCGTTGAACTGGTTGACCGTCTCGCTCAGGCTGGGTTGATTGCACGCGTTGCAGATGCGCAGGACAAGCGACGTGTTCTGCTAAGCTTGACTGCAAGAGGTGGGCAAGCGCTGCATCATCTGGCGGCGCGGCATCTGGCGCAGCTGGATGAGGCACGGCAAGCTCTCATGCATGGCTTGCAAGGGAAGACGAACTAACGCTCCAGGCACGCTCTTCCAGCTGCAGCTTGTCGAGCATGAGTTGAGAGACGGCGCGCCGAAGGCGACGATTTTCGGCTTCGAGCTTGCACAGACGTCGGATCTGGTCTGCCTCCAGAGCCCCATAATCGGCCTGATAACGATAAAAGGTCAGCTCATCTATGCCGACCACATCAAGCACCTCGTCAAATGTATAGCCTTCGCGCTGAAGGCGACGCGCTTCATCGAGGATCCGAATGATCTCATCTGCGCGAGGGTCCATTACATGGGCCATGTCACACTCCGCTATCGGTGAGAGCTGTTTCAAAGGCAGCATTGATCCATCGGGGCTTGTTCCAGATGGAGGGACGCTGGATCCGGCTTGCCGCACCGCACTGGACCAAGCGTGGCAAACGCGAAGCTTCAAGCGCTGCAACATCTACAATCAGCCTGTTGATCTGCTTGCCATGTGGCAGAAGTGATTGATGCTGCCTGAGCAATGCCTGCGTCGTTTTGTTGGTAACGACATAGGCGCAATCGAATCGGTCTTGCATTGCATCACTCAGCAAGCCGAGCGTCAGCGCCAGTGATGTCGAGTGCGAGGAGTCAATGAAAGTCTGGCCACAGTGATGACATTCATCCTCATGCAAAGCTGTTTTGACGATGCGCAGATCAACCCCACATGCCTGCAGATATTTATGCAGCGATTTGCGGGCGAAATGATCACGACAAGCCGCAGCGGAGGGCGCATACCACACATGTTGGACTGGGTGATCGAGCTTGACTGCGGCAAGTCTGAAAGGATCAATCCAGTTCAGCGATGGATCAGCAAAAAGACTCGCGAGCGCTGCCATTTCAGCGCCGTCCCAATAGATATAGCTACGCTTGTCATCGTGCATCATGCACGAAGTATCAATGTAACGAAAAATGTTTCAAGCGAAGCCGTGTCTATTCGCGCTTATGCTTCTGGTGAAGCTTCACCACCACGACCCAGCTGTAGCGCTGCTCTTTGTGTCGCCGATGACGGCTTGTGACAGGGAACCATCCAGCGCATTCATGATAGCGCGTTTGGCTTCAACGAAGCCGGATGACAAACGATCTCGCGGGCGTGGCAGATCAATACGAATATCTGCAAAGACACGACCGGGACGCGGCTGCATCACAACCGCCCGATCGGCTAGCACGGCAGCTTCTTCGACATCATGCGTGACGAGCACGAGCGTAGGGCGATGCGCCTCCCACAAAGCAAGAAGATGATCTTGCAGAGAGCCACGCGTCAGCGCATCAAGCGCCGAGAACGGCTCGTCCATCAGCAATACTTTGGGTTTCGTCACCAATGCGCGCACGATGGATACGCGCTGAGCCTGACCGCCGCTCAATTCGCGCGGCCAGCGTGGCCCATAACCTGCAAGCCCAACTTTCAGGAGCGCTTCCTCGACAAGGTCATTGCGCTCACCCGCAGGTAGATGATCAAGACCAAAGCCGATATTTTGCGCAACGCTCAACCAGGGCAGAAGACGTGCTTCCTGAAAAACGATGCCAACCGCAGGATGAGGTGCAGCAATGGCTTCCCCATCTACGCTCACCGTGCCAGCGCTTGGACGCTCAAGACCACTCACCAAACGCAACAGTGTTGTCTTGCCACAGCCGGAGCCGCCAACCAGCGCGACGATCTCACCCGCATCAATGCTGAGAGAAACGTCCTGCAAGGCATGGGCGCCATTGGGATAAACTTTTTGGAGATGCGCGAGATCAAGCATCACTCGCTCCGGGCATAGCTATCTTGCCAACGCAGCATGGGCTTGGTGGCAACGACAATGATCCAGTCTGCAATCTTGCCAAGCACGGCAAAGCAGAGAATGGAGGCGAGAATCTGATCAGGCTTGCCAAGTTGCTGACCATCCACAAGCAGATAGCCAAGCCCTTCGGATGCACCCATGATTTCTGCCGCGACAACGAACATGAAGCCGAGGCCAAGGCCTGAGCGCAGGGACACAATCGTGTCTGGCAAAATAGCCGGCAGGAGAATGCGACGGGCAAGCGTCACGCGTGACAGGCGAAAGGCGCGACCCACTTCGACAATCTTGCGATCCACATTGGCGATTGCACCCATCACACCGAGATAAACGGGGAAGAAGCAACCCACCGCAATGAGCGCGATCTTTGACGGCTCAAAGATACCAAGCCACAGAATGAAGAGCGGCACCCAAGCCAGAGAAGGAATGGCGCGCAGCGCCTGCAATGTTGGATCCAAAAGACGGCGTGCGAGTAAGGACGAGCCCGTCAAGGCACCCAACAAGACACCCGTAACCGCACCAAGACCAAAGCCAAAGGCAACGCGCATGAGGGTTGCTGCAATATGGGTCGAGAGTTCGCCAGAGCGGGCGAGCTTCAACAAGGTCTCGGCAATGCGCGAGGGCGCAGGCAACAAACGGGCTTCGACAAGGCCTATCCGAAAAGCCGCCTCGTAAAGCACAGCAGCGCCCACGGGCAGGACAAGCCCGTAAAGCAGTGCAGGCGCTGCAAAGCCCTTTCGGGGCGCAGCCTTGCTCTCAGTTGGAATGGTCTGTGCGTCGGCCATTGGGAAATCCGCGGCGACCCGGTGCCGCCGCGGTTCTCATACCCTTACTTGGCTGCAGCCGCAAAGCGGGGATCAATGAGGGCAGCAACGCCGGCCTTCACATCCACTTTAGCTTCGATCACGCCGGCTTTCTGCAGCGCGAGACCGGCCGCCAGAATGGTCTCTCCCGTTGCAGCAATGGAGGTTGACACATTGGTGAGATCGGTTCGCTCCAGCTGCTTGGAAATCACGGGGTCAGGCAGTTTGGTTTCGGCCATGAGAAGCTTCTTCAGCTCATCAGGATTCTTGAGCGCCCATTGGCGTGCTTCTTCATAAACCTTGAGAACACGCGCCACGATCTGCGGATTCTGGTTCAGGAATTGTTCGCGAACATTCAGCACGCCCCAGGTATTGTCCTGCGACTTGCGGAAGAAGAGACGCGATTGATCCTCAACTTCAGCCTGCGCCATGATCGGATCGAGACCCGCCCAGGCATCAACATTCTTGCGCACCAGCGCCGTCTTGCCATCTGCATGTTGCAAGAGAACAAGCTTCACATCTTTCTCGGTCAGGCCAACACTGTCGAGTGCACGCACGAGGAAGATATGCGGATCGGTGCCGCGCGTGACGGCAACGGCTTTGCCCTTCAAATCAGCAGGTGAATTGATATTGGTGTCACCGCGCGTGACAAGGGCCGTCCATTCGGGACGCGAGAATACCCCAACTGCCTTGATCGGGTTGCCATTGAGTTTGGCGATCAAAGCCGCTGCACCAGCGGTAGAGCCAATGTCGAGCGAGCCGGCATTCAAGAATTCAAGCGCCTTATTGGAGCCTGCCGAAAAGACCCAGCGCACATTGATCTTGTCTGCCTCAAATTCCTTCTCAAGAAGCTTGCGCTCCTTCAACACTAGCGAGAGCGGATTATAGGTTGCCCAGTCAACGCGGATTTCGCTGACCTGCGCGGAGGCAGGCAAAGCGCTTGCCATCAGCGCAGACGCGGCAAGGGCAGACAGAAGGCGGCGGGAAATCGTCATCGAGAACACTCCTTGATCAGGCGCGGAACCGCCCACAAGTGGCTCTCCGGCGCTTTAGCTGCATTTGTTTCGCGCCCGCAAGCTGCAAGCTCAAATCGGCGCAAGGTCAGACTAGACCAGAGCGGAATAACATACAAGCAATTTGTGGTCATTCTTTTGATGTACAAAATTCATATGTATTATTTTCCTGCTTCCCAGCCCAGAATGGCCTGTTTGCGCGTCAGCCCCCAATGATAGCCGGTCAATTTTCCGCCCGCACCCAGAACGCGATGACAGGGGATCACAAATGAGATGGGGTTGCGCCCCACGGCTGCCCCGACCGCCCGCGGCGCCCTGGGCTTGCCGATGCGCCGGGCCAGATCCGCATAGGTCGTCGCACTGCCAAGCGGCAGGCTGAGCAAAGCCTGCCAAACGCTGATCTCAAAATCGCTTCCGATGAGGACCACCTTCAGAGGCTCATCGACGCGCCAGCGCTGCGCGTCAAAAATGCGCGCCACATAAGGCGCGGTCAGCGCATCATCACGCAAAAAGACGGCGCGCGGCCAGCGACGTTGCAGGTCAGCCAGCGCAGCCGCACGGGCTGCTTCGCGATTGTCAGCAGATTCGACCCAGCCGAGCCCTGCAAGGCCGCGCGGCGTTGTAACGAAGAGCGCTTCACCAAAGGGACTTGGATGAAAGCCATAGCGCAAGGTGAGTCCTTCGCCGCGCGCTTTATACTCGCCCGGCGACATGGCTTCATGCGTGACAAAGAGATCATGCAGACGCGCGGGACTTGAGAGCCCCGACTCAAAACTTGCTTCAAGCACGGAGGCACTGGCGCGCAAGAGACCACGCGCATGATCCAAGGTGAGGGCTTGCAACAGGGCCTTGGGCGTCAGCCCTGCCCAGCGTCGAAACAATGCTGTGAGATGCGATTCTGACAAATCAACTGCAGCTGCGATTTCAGCCAGACTGGGCTGTTGCTTCCAGTGCCGCGAGACAAACTCAATCGCACGCTCCACATGGGCATAATCTGCCGCCTGTGCGCCAAACTTGTCTGTAACATCATCGCGAAGTTCGAACATGGATTGAATTTGCGCCAGTTCCCAAAGCGGCGCCACCCGGAAGTGCTGATGCCTTATGAAAAGCGCGGACCGCGCCGCGCCTCGGCCAGAGCCCCCGTCAGTTGGCGCGCAAAATCGGCCTTGGCCTGAGGACCAAGCTGGCTTGCCAGTTCAAGCCGCTCTCCGCGCGACACAAGATCAAGCCGGGTGACGCCGAATTCCTCATGCTCCTGCCGCTCCAGCCGCACAAAGCTTGGGCTGAACCGCCATTCTTGCCGCATCCCTTTGGGATCCACACGCGCGACGCTTAACTCGATGGGCGTCAGGCTGACATCTTCAAAACCCCGCGCATCGCGGAAATTGACCCGAAAAGCCCAATAAAAGAGCAGCACATCAAGGCCCATGAAACCGGCCACCGGCCAGGCACCCAAGATCAGGAAGGGCAGGCAGGAGACGAAGCAGCAGCCGCTGAACACCATGAGCAAAATGCGAAAGCTCCGCCCGTCCAAAGAGCGGTGGGGGACGATCCGCTGTTTGAAGATCAATTCATCACAGGGGTCAGCCATGCGGAGTTGGCCCATTGGTTAAGCCTCAGTCTGCGATTATAAAGCACTTATGGCGACTTTGAAGAACTCCCCCGCGCGCAAAAAGGCTGCGACGAAACGCCCGACCGTAAAGCCCGCAAAGGCGAAACCGGCGACCAAAACATCGCGTCTCAAGCGCGCGCGGCGCAAGGTGGTGGATGCCGCCACAGTCCATGAAATTTTCAGCCGTTTGCGCGCCGCCAATCCAGAGCCCAAGGGCGAGTTGGACTATGTGAACCCCTACACGCTGCTGGTTGCCGTGGTGCTCTCGGCCCAAGCCACTGATGCCGGGGTGAACAAGGCAACGCGGGCTTTGTTCAAGGTAGCCGATACGCCCAAAAAGATGGTGGCTTTGGGCGAAGACAAGGTGCGCGACTACATCAAGACCATTGGCCTCTTCCGCACCAAGGCCAAGAATGTAATGGCATTGTCGCAACAGCTCATTGACCGGTATGGCGGTGACATTCCCCGCACGCGGGAGGAGTTGGAGCAGCTGCCCGGTGTTGGCCGCAAGACCGCCAATGTCGTTTTGAATATCGCGTTCGGTTTTGAGACCATTGCGGTTGATACGCATCTCTTCCGCATCTCAAATCGTATTCCGCTCGTCCTCGGCAAAACACCGCTTGAGATTGAGCTGGGCTTGGAAAAAATCATCCCGAAAGAATTCATGCGCCATGCGCATCACTGGCTGATCTTGCATGGTCGTTACATCTGCAAGGCGCGAAGGCCGGAATGTGAGCGCTGTGTCATTTCCGACCTCTGCACCTCGCCGGAGAAAGTGGTTTAACGAAGGCTTTACCATGAGCCACAGGCCATGGGTTGTCGCGCCCGCGCGCCTCGCCTATAGGGAGGCGCAACCTGCCTCCCCTGCTCTCATCGGACCAGCGACAGCCCCATGGCGACGCTTTATCACCATCCTCTGTGCCCGCATTCGCGCTTTGTGCGTCTCGTCATGGGCGAATTCGGCATGGAGCCACATTTGATCGAGGAGCGCGCTTGGGAACGGCGCCGCGATTTTCTCGCTCTCAATCCCGCAGGCACGACACCAGTGCTGGTCGAAGAACAGGCCCAGAGCGTGCCCGGTGCCACAGTGATTGCTGAATATCTCGACGAGACACGCGGCCTTGCATTGGCGGACCGGCGGTTGATGCCGGAAGATCCACTGTCGCGGATCGAAGTGCGCCGCCTCATGGACTGGTTCCACGGGAAATTCTTTGCAGAAGTCTCGGACTGGCTCGTCACCGAGAAAATCCACAAACGCTATATGCAAGGCGGTGGCGCGCCCAATATGGAATTGGTGCGCGCAGCCCGGCAGAATATTCGCTATCATCTGCGCTATATTGGCTGGCTCTTGGGGCAGCGGAACTGGCTGGCAGGTGATCGCCTCACTTATGCAGATCTTGCAGCGGCGGCCCATCTGTCTTGCGTCGATTTTCTGGGCGATGTGCCATGGAACGAGGACGAGGCAGCAAAGCTTTGGTATGCGCGCGTGAAGTCGCGCCCCTCTTTCCGCGCGCTTCTCAACGACCGGATGCCGGGACTGACGCCCGATCCGGTTTACGCGGATCTCGACTTCTGAGCGGCGCGCTGCAAACCAGGCTCAAAGCCCGCGCCAGCGAGCTTGGCTTTGACATCTGCCGCATCACTTTCCCCTCGTCCATTCCCCATGCACCAGACGCTTTGCGCCGCTGGCTTGAAACAGGCGCGCATGGTGACATGACTTGGATGGAAGAAACGCAAGACCGCCGCGCTGATCCGCGTGTGCTGTGGCAAGATGTGCGCTCCATCATTGTACTGGGTATGAATTATGGACCGCAGGGGGATGCCCTCGCCACCCTGACAAAAAAAGAGCGCGGCAATATTTCCGTCTATGCACGCCATCGCGATTATCACGACGTCATCAAGGGCAAACTGAAAATGCTCGCGTCATGGCTCGTTGCACAATGCGGCGAGGGTGATGTGAAGGTCTTTGTTGATACTGCACCTGTGATGGAAAAGCCGCTGGCACAGGCAGCGGGAATTGGCTGGCAAGGCCGCCATACCAATGTCGTGTCACGCGAGTTTGGCTCGTGGCTCTTCCTGGGCACAATCTTCACGACCCTCGAATTTGAGCCGGATGAAACAGAGCAAGACCATTGCGGCTCCTGTCGCGCCTGTCTTGATGCCTGCCCAACCAGCGCATTTCCTGCGCCCTATCAGCTCGATGCGCGGCGTTGCATTTCCTATTTGACTATCGAGCATAAAGGGCAGATCGCAGAAGAATTCCGCAAGCCTATCGGCAATCGCATCTATGGGTGCGATGATTGTTTGGCCGCTTGCCCGTGGAACAAATTTGCACAAAGCGCAAGTGAGGCAAAACTGATCGCCCGCGAAGATCTCAAGGAGCCAAAGCTTGCTGATCTGATTACACTTGATGAGGCAAGTTTTCGCACACTCTTCTCTGGCAGCCCGGTCAAGCGCATCGGCCATGCGCGCTTCTTGCGCAATCTCCTGATCGCGATTGGCAATAGTGGAGATGTGTCACTTCTACCGCATGTCTTGCAACGCATGAACCATGACTCTCCTCTCGTGCGCGGCATGGCCGCCTGGGCAGCGTCGCAGCTTTTGTCGCGCGAGACCTTCAGAGACATTGCTGCGCATCACCTCGCCCAAGAAGATGATGAAGAGGTGCGCAACGAATGGGAAAGGGCGCTCTCATGAGTCTCGTCATTTTCGGCTATGGTTATTCAGCGCGCTATTTTGTTCAGCATTACGGCAAGGATTTTGCGCCAATCACGGCAACGGTGCGCGAGCCAAATCGCGCGCAACAACTCTCAACTCCCAAGTGCAAAGTCATTGCTTTTGGCGATACGACCGACGCCGCTCTTCTGCCTGCATTACAACAAGCCCGCTTCCTCCTGATCTCTGCACCACCGCATTTAACTGGCGACCCTGTGCTGGAAAAACTGGCCGAGGAGATCTGTGGACTGACAAATCTCGAACGTATCGTCTATCTCTCCACCATCGGCGTTTATGGCGATTATCAAGGTGCATGGATTGATGAGAGTGCCTTGTTGAAGCCGGGCAATGAACGTAGCCGCTGGCGTTTGGCAGCTGAAGAGGAGTGGCAGGCGATCGGCCGTCAACTTAATGTGCCAACACATGTGCTGCGTCTGGCCGGCATTTACGGGCCGGGACAAAATGCGCTGACCCAGATCAAGGCGGGGACAGCGCGCCGCATCGTCAAGAAAGATCAGGTCTTCAACCGCATTCATGTCGAAGATATTGCGCGCAGCATCAAGGCCTGTCTTGAAACAGAAGAGGCAGGGGCGGTGTGGAATGTCTGCGATGATGAGCCCTCGCCGCCACAAGACGTCCTCACCTTTGCGGCTGATTTGCTCGGCCGGCCCCCGCCACCCGAAATCAATTTTGAAACAGCCGACCTCTCCCCCATGGCTCGCAGCTTTTACAGCGAATGCAAACGCTGCTCGAACCGCGCCCTAAAGGAAAAACTTGGCGTCGAACTCGCCTTTCCAACCTATCGCGAGGGACTCCAAGTGCTGCTGGAGACGGGTGACGGCAAATAGCTGAAACGCCCCAAATACATAGGGTCTGCGCCGATTTGTTCTTGAAATGTTCTTGCCAAGTTAGCGTTTCTGTGGTGTCCTGAACAGGAACTGCAGGGGGCTGCCATGGTGGTGCGGGTTGCGACTGTTGCTTTTGAAGGCATTGAGGCCCGCCCTGTCGATGTGCAGGTGCAGATCTCTAATGGTGATGTGAAATTCAACGTGGTCGGTCTGGCCGACAAGGCGGTTGCGGAATCACGCGAACGGGTACGGGCGGCTTTGACGGCCTCTGGCCTTGCGCTGCCAGCACGGCGCATCACGGTCAATCTCGCCCCCGCCGATATGCCCAAGGAGGGCAGCCACTATGATCTCCCGATCGCGTTGGGTGTCATGGCTGCGATTGGCGCAATTCCCGGCGATGCTCTGGACCGCTACACGATCATCGGCGAACTTGCGCTTGATGGAACGGTCACTGCGGTTGCAGGCGCTTTGCCAGCGGCGGTCGCTGCCAATGCGCGCGGGCATGGTTTGATTTGCCCCTTTGATTGCGGCCCGGAAGCGGCCTGGGCCTCAGACGAACTGGATATTCTGGCACCTCGTTCACTCATTCAGCTCGCCAATCATTTCAAGGGAACACAGGTCATGGCGCGACCGCAGCCTGCTGTGCGCGCCAGCAAGACCGTGCAGCCTGATCTGCGCGACATCAAGGGACAGGAAAGTGCGAAACGCGCGCTCGAAATTGCAGCTGCTGGCGGGCATAATCTGCTCATGAATGGCCCGCCGGGTTCGGGCAAAAGCATGCTCGCAGCACGTCTGCCTTCCATTCTGCCGCCGCTGACGCCGATCGAGTTGCTGGAGGTCTCGCTCATTCACTCAGTGGCGGGAGAATTGGCGGGTGGCGAGCTGACCAATGCGCGGCCCTTCCGCGCGCCGCATCACTCAGCCTCCATGGCGGCGCTTGTGGGTGGTGGCATTCATGCAAGGCCAGGCGAAGTAGCACTCGCCCATCATGGTGTTTTGTTTCTGGACGAGCTGCCGGAATTTCAGCCCCATGTGCTCGACAGTCTGCGCCAGCCGATTGAAACGGGCGAGGTCGCCATTGCGCGCGCCAATCATCGCGTCACCTATCCGGCGCGCTTTCAGCTCATCGCAGCGATGAATCCCTGTCGCTGCGGGCAAGCGCTGGAACCCGGCTTTGCCTGCAAGCGCCAACCAAATGATCGCTGCATGGCGACCTATCAGGCACGCATTTCAGGCCCGATGCTCGACCGTTTTGATTTGTCCATTGATGTGCCTGCAGTAACGGCTGCCGATCTGATCTTGCCTGCGCCCGCAGAGGGCTCGGCGGAGGTTGCAGCACGGGTGGCAAAGGCGCGTCAGATTCAGGTCGAGCGCTACCGCGCCCTCGGCCTGCCCAGCATTTCAACCAATGCCGCTGCCCCTGCCAATGTCATCGAGACGATTGCGCAGCTTGATGCTGCCAGCACAACCTTGATCCGCGAAGCAGCCGACCGATTGCGCCTGTCTGCCCGCGGCTTCCATCGCGTGCTGAAATTGGCGCGCACTTTAGCCGACCTCGATACGAGCCCTGCCATCAAACGGATTCACCTCGCAGAGGCCTTGAGCTATCGCAGCCAATTGCAAGGCTATGCTAAGGCCGCGTGATGAGAACGCAATTGTCATCAAACCGTCGGAAAGCTTTGCTGTATGATGTGTATTGCGTGATTCACGCCGGAGGACAGGATGCGCGGGACAGCTGCCGGATTTGGTCGGGATGCAAAGATCCTGTTCTTTCCCGCCCTGCGACCCATTCGCGATCTGCATGGCCTGCCAGCCTCTCTGGGACAGATCGGCTCACTGGAAGTCAGGCTGGCCACCACCAAGAAAGAGATCCGCAAGGCGCAAAAGCTGCGCTATCGGGTCTTTTTCAAAGAGGGCGGCGCCATAGCTGATGCGCGGGCAAAGCTGACCCGTCGCGATATCGACCCCTATGACCGTTGTTGCGATCATCTGATCGTGCTTGATCATGATTTCGTCAATCGCTTCGGCCGCCGCAAAGCCAAGGTGGTTGGTTGTTATCGGCTGCTGAGACAGGACATGGCCGAGCAGTATGGCGGCTTTTATTCGGCACAAGAGTTTGACCTCGCCCCTTTGCTGGCGCGACATGAGGGCAAGCGCTTTCTGGAACTCGGTCGCTCCTGCGTCCATCCGCTTTGGCGTTCAAAGAAAGTGCTGGAGCTGCTCTGGCGCGGCATCTGGACCTATGTGCGCCATCATCGCGTGGATGTGATGTTCGGCTGCGCGAGCCTGCCGGGCACCGAGATTGGGCGGCATGTGGCGGCGCTGCGGCTCTTGGCCGAGGCCCGGTCTGATCAGGACTGGTGTGTCCATGCGTTGCCACAGCGCCGTGTCCAGCTCCGTCTGCCTGATGATCTGCAAGACCAACGCCGCGCTTTTGCGAGCCTCCCGCCGCTTTTGAAGGGCTATCTGCGCACCGGTGCCACGATCGGGCCAGACGCCGTGCTCGACCACGCTTTTGGCACAACCGATGTCTTTATCATCATGCCCATCTCCAAGATCGACCCGCGCTATATTTCCTACTTCTCGGCACCCGGTCAGCTGGCCGCCTGAGCGCGGTTTTTTGAAGTGGCAATAGCCACCGCTCCTTGCAGGCTCCACCACCAGCCCTTATCTCCTGAAGCGATGTTCGCCCAATGGCGGACCTATTTGAGTGAACTCAACCTGGGAGGGTGGCGGAATGCGCGCAGGCGTGTTGGCGCTGGTTGTTCTGGCGACTGCAACGACGACGGCTCTGGCAAAGGATCCCAAGCCGGACAGTGTCAAAGGGCTCTATCTCACCACCGATTTCCCGGCGCTCCAGATCCGCGCTGGTGAAGAGACGGTGCTGCCGCTGACCATCTACAATTATGGTCTGCCGCCGCAGCGCACGGCGATTTCCATCGCTGACAAGCCTGCCGAGTGGAAGGCCGATGTTGAGGGCTCCGGCAAGCCTGTCAGTGCCGCCTTTGTCGATTATGACGGACGCGCCAATCTCAATTTGAAGCTGAACATCCCTGCCTCCGCGAAACCGGGCGATTACAAGATCACCATCAATGCGGAAGGCGACGGGGCGAAGTCGGCGCTGCCAATCAATATCAAGCTCGCTGAGCCGTTGGCGGCGAAACTGACCGCCACGCCGAAATTCCCGGTCCTGCGCGGGTCACCGAGGTCTAATTTCGACTTCAATGTCACCGTGAAAAATGAGAGCGCGGCTGACACGATGGTCAATCTGCGTGCCGAGCTTCCCGCCGGTTTCACCGCCACCTTCAAGGAAGGCTACAATACGCAGGAAATCACCAGCCTCTCAATCAAGGCGAATGAGAGCAAAGATATTACGATGTCGGTCAAGCCCGGCCCGCGGGCTCAGGCCGGTGATACGCCGGTCACACTCACCATCGCCGGTGAGAAGGCGAGCGTGCAGACGAAACTCACGCTCGACATTTCGGGTCAGCCAACCATTGCCGTCACCGGTCAGGATGAGCGCCTGAGCGCAGAAGCAACCGCTGGTCAGGAGCGCGTGATCCCGCTTGTCATTCGCAATACGGGTACGGCTGCTGCTCGCGGCCTGTCCTTGTCTGCGACACCGCCCAGCGGTTGGAAGGTCACCTTTGACCCCAAGGAAGTGCCGGAAGTTGCAGCCAATGGTGAGCAGAAAGTTTCTGCCATCGTGACGCCTGCGGCCAAGGCCATCGCAGGTGACTACATGGTCAGCATTCGCGCATCGGGCGATGGCATTTCGGAGTCAGCGAGCTATCGCATCACCGTCACCACCTCGACCTTGTGGGGCGTGACTGGCCTTGCGGTCATTGGTGCTGCGCTGCTTGTTCTCGTGGGCGCTGTAGGGAGGTTTGGTCGTCGATGAGCGCACCGGTCATTCGCACCGAACAGCTCACCAAGACCTATGGCAACAGGACCGCAGTCGATCGGCTCGATCTGAGCATCGAAGCGGGTGAGGTGTTCGGATTGCTCGGCCCCAATGGCGCGGGCAAAACAACCACGATCCTCATGCTGCTCGGCTTGACCGAGCCGACATCAGGCATAGCCAGCGTGGCGGGTTTTGATCCGCTACGCCAGCCGCTCGAAGTGAAGCGACGGGTCGGCTATATGCCCGATCAGGTCGGGTTCTATGACAATCTGAGCGGCGTTGTGAATCTGCGCTACACCGCAAAGCTTTGCGGGCTTGACGCCCGTGAGGCCGACGAGCGGATCAACAAGGCGCTGGCGCGCGTGCGTTTGACGGAAGCTGGCCAGCGTCCCGTGCGCACCTATTCGCGCGGTATGCGTCAACGTTTGGCGATTGCTGAAATCCTGATGAAGGGCGCCTCCATCGCCATTCTCGACGAGCCAACAGGCGGCCTTGATCCGCAGTCCACGCGCGAATTTCTGGAACTCATCCGCTCGCTAAAACGCGATGGCATGACGATCATTCTCTCCTCGCACATGCTCGAACTTGTGCAAGTCGTGTGTGACCGCGTCGCGCTGTTTAATGCGGGCAAGATCGGCTTGATGGGTCGCGTGGATGATTTGCTGCGCTCTGTACTTGGCGGCTCGCATATCATCCGCATTGATGCGACGGGCCAGGGCTTGCACGAGGCTTTGCAGCGCGTGCCCGGCGTAACGCGCGTTACGCCAGAAGGCGCTGGCTTCCGCCTCGAATGCACCGATGATATCCGCGCAGACATTGCGCGCGCTGTGGTGCAAGCGGGCGGCAATCTCACGATGATCGATGCTGGTCATGCCAGCCTCGATGATGTCTATGCGCGCTATTTCGAGGGTGTGGCCCATGCGGCGTGAAGGCTCGGCACTCGCAGGTGCAGGTACCGTGATGATGAAAGAGCTGGCAGATAATCTCGCCAGCACGCGGATGCGTCTGCTCGAAATTCTCATCTTCATCACAGGGGCAGGTGCGGTTTACGCCACGATTGGTCAGGTGCGTGACACAATCGGGGAGGATCCATTCGTGTTCCTGCGCATCTTCACCAGTGCGCAAGATCCTCTGCCCTCCTTTGTTGCCTTTCTCGGCCTGCTCATCCCGATTGTGGCAATCTCGCTGGGCTTTGACAGCGTCAATAGCGAGTTCAGCCGCAAGACCATGAGCCGCATTCTCGCGCAGCCCATCTATCGTGATGCGCTGCTGTTTGGGAAATTCATGGCGGGGCTTGCCACTATTGCCGTGACCTTGGCTGCCTTGTGGATCTTCGTCATCGGGCTGGCAATCCTGATGCTGGGCCTGCCGCCCAGCTCTCAAGAGGTGATGCGTGCCTTGGCCTTCCTTGTTGCAGCCATTGCTTATGGCGCGGTATGGATGGCGCTTGCCATGTTGTTCTCGGTGATTTTCCGCTCCACCGCAACGGCGGCCTTGGCCTCGCTTGCCGTATGGCTGTTCTTCGCCTTCTTCTGGAACATGATCGTCAAGATCATCGTGCAGGTGATGACACCCAGCGATCCGTTCGATGTTGCAGCCCTGATCAGCACCGTCGAATTTGGATTGGGCCTTGGTCGCATCTCACCCAATATGCTCTTCTCCGAGGCAGCGCTCGCTTTCCTCAATCCGGGTGAGCGCGGACAGAATCTCGGCGTGTTGCTGCCGCAGCAGCTTCAGGGTGCGATCTCTGGGCCGCTGCCTTTTGCAGAAAGTGTTGCGCTGGTGTGGCCGCAGGTCACGGGCATGTTGGCAGGCTTTATCGTGCTCTTCACGATTGCCTATATCCTCTTCCAGCGTCAGGAGGTGCGCGCCTGAATGGCGCGCAACTTCCGTCTCACGGCTTCTGCAACTTCAAGACAAACTCGTCATTCGGCACGGAGTTACAACCTGGCAACTCCGTTCGTGGATCATTGAGGTTGCGCAAAAATCCGCGCTCTTGACGGGCTGGGGCGCAAGAGAAAAGAAAGCTCAGCCTTCCAGCTCCTCGCGCAGGATTTCAAGCTCAAGCCATTCCTGCTCCAGCTTGTCGATTTGCTCCTGCAATTGAGCATAGCTTTGCGTTGCCTTGGCAAAGCCTGCCGGATCTTTCACATAAAAGTCTGGATCATCCAGCTTTTGCTGCAACACACCTTGTTTGGCACGCAGAGCATCAATTTGTCCGGGAATGGTTTCCAGCGCGTGTTTTTGTTTGAAAGAGAGCTTCTTCTGCGCCGCAGGCTGCGCCACCCTTTCAGTTGCAGGCTGTTTCTTGTCGCGCTCTTTCTTCGGCGCTTCACCACCTACGCCAAAGCCGCGCTGCGCCACCATATCCGAATAGCCGCCTGCATATTCAAGCCAGCGCCCATCGCCCTCACTGACGATGACAGAGGTTGCAACGCGGTCCAGAAAATCACGATCGTGGCTGACCACGATCACGGTGCCCGGATAATCGGCCAGCATTTCCTGCAAAAGATCGAGTGTTTCAAGATCAAGATCATTGGTAGGCTCGTCGAGTACCAGCAAATTGGATGGCAGCGACAAAGCCCGCGCCAACACAAGCCGCCCCCGTTCTCCACCTGACAAGCGCGAGACAGGTGTGCGAGCTTGCTCCGGCGTGAAGAGAAACTCCTTCATATAGCCGATGACATGTTTGCGCTCGCCATTGATCTCGATCCATTCACCGCCACCTCCGGTGAGCACATCCTTGAGTGTGTCCTCAGGCTTTAACGAAAAACGTCGCTGATCAAGACTTGCCATTTGCACATTGGCACCAATGCGCACGCTGCCTTGGTCGGGCTCCAATAGGCCGGTCAGGAGCGAGATCAATGTTGTCTTGCCGGTGCCATTAGCACCAACAATGCCGAGACGATCCCCCCGCAAAATGCGGGTTGAGAAATCGCTGACGATTGCGCGCTCACCATAAGATTTTGACACGCGCTGCGCCTCGATGACGAGCTTGCCGGATGTGCCCGCCTCCGCCACGCTGATCTGCACATCGCCTTGCACCTTGCGTTGTTCGCGCACCTGTTTGCGCAAATCGGCAAGCCTTGCCATACGACCCATATTGCGTTTGCGACGCGCGCTCACGCCATGGCGCACCCAATGTTCTTCATTGGCAATCAGCCGGTCCAGCTTGTGACGGTCGCGCTCTTCTTCTTCGAGCACCTGATCCCGCCAGGTCTCGAACTCGCCAAAGCCGCGATCCATCCGCCGCGTCTGACCGCGATCAAGCCAAAGCGTTGCATTCGACAACGTCTGCAAAAATCTGCGATCATGGCTGATGAGGACGAGCGCCGAGCGCAAGCTCTTCAATTCCTTTTCCAGCCACTCAATCACCGGCAGATCGAGATGGTTGGTTGGCTCATCGAGAAGCAGCACATCCGGTTCTGGCGCAAGCACGCGGGCGATGGCGGCACGGCGCGCTTCGCCGCCGGAGAGATGCGCGGGGTCTTCTTCACCGGTCAGGCCAAGCTGTTCGAGCAAATAGCGCGCCCGATAGAGGTCGTCGGAGGGGCCAAGCCCCGCTTCGACATAAGCCAGCGTCGTCGCAAAACCGCTCAGGTCAGGCTCCTGCGAGAGATAGCGCACGGTCGCATCTGGCTGGAAAAAGCGCAGGCCCTGATCGGCCTCGACCTGCCCGGCAGCAATCTTGAGCAAGGTTGATTTGCCTGACCCGTTACGGCCAACGAGGGCCAGCCGCTCACCCGGCGAGACCGACAGCTCCGCCCCTTCCAGCAGCGGTTTGCCGGAAATAGTCAGCCAGATGTCCTGAAGGGTAAGGAGAGGGGGAGCCATGAAGGCGGTTTAGGCGATCTTTGGCGCTGAGAATAGGCCCCTCCCAAGCCCCGAAGAGTGAAACTCTTTTTTGCCTTCTTCCTTGTTAAGGTAGCGACATCCTCTCACCAGGACCCTGGAATGCCTGTTTCTTCACCCGCCGCCGCGCTCGCCGCCCTTGAGGCCCATCGCGTCGAAATCGCCCATCACCATCTGCGCGATCTATTTGCCGCCGACCCGACGCGGGCGCAGCGCTACCGCGTGGAGCTGGATGACCTCCTGTTTGACTACTCCAAGCACCGCGCCACAGATGTGACGCTGGGTCATCTGATCTCGCTGGCGCGGGCCGTGAAGCTGGAAGACAGCCGGGCGGCGCTTTTTGCTGGCGAGGCAGTGAACACGACCGAAGAGCGCGCTGCCCTTCACATGGCGTTGCGCAATTTCGGGCCTGCCATGCAGGCGAATGGCGAAGAGGTCACTGCACTCGTTCGGAAAGAACGCAACCGGCTCTATGACTTTGCGCGCGGCATTCGCGATGGTCAGATCCTCACTGCCAAGGGTGAGCGCTTCGCCCATATTGTGAATATCGGCATTGGCGGTTCTGATCTCGGACCTGCCATGGCCGCGCGTGCTTTGTCGCCCTTCGTACAGGAAGGTTTGTCGGCGCATTTTGTGTCCAATGTGGATGGGGCTGATCTGTCGGATACGCTGAAGCTCATAGATCCGTCTCGTGCGCTCTTCATCATCTCATCCAAAACATTCACCACACAGGAGACCATGGCGAATGCGCGCTCAGCTCGCGCGCTTTTGGTGAAGAACCTGGGTGAAGCCGCAATCGCTGATCATTTCGCTGCAGTCTCCACAAAGCTGGATCTTGTCGCAGAGTTTGGCATTGCACCCACTCGTGTCTTTGCCATGTGGGATTGGGTTGGCGGGCGCTATTCCATGTGGTCCAGCATTGGACTTGCGCTGGCGATCTTGATCGGTCCCGACCATTTCGAAGATTTCTTGCGCGGCGGTTTTGACATTGATCGCCATTTTCAGGATGCGCCCGTTGAGTCAAATATCCCCATATTGATGGGATTATTGGGCGCGTGGTATCGCAATGTCTGGGGCTATGGATCCCATGCGGTTATTCCCTATGATCAGCGTCTTGCACGCTTTCCTGCCTATCTGCAGCAACTCGACATGGAGTCGAATGGCAAGTCAGTGACGCGTGAAGGAAAGCCCGTGACCCTTGCAACAGCCCCCGTTATCTGGGGCGAGCCCGGCACCAATGGGCAACACGCTTTCTTCCAGATGCTGCATCAAGGCACGGATATTGTGCCGGTCGATTTCATTGTCGCGGCGCAGCCCATTCAAGCTGACGCCGAGCATCATGCCTTGCTGGTCGCCAATTGCCTTGCACAAAGCGAGGCTTTGATGAATGGGCGCACACAGGCAGAGATCGAGGCGGTGCTCTCACGGCAAGGCATGAGCGCCACGCAGATTGCACGCCTCGCACCCCACAAGGTCTTTGCCGGTAATCGGCCTTCGAGCACGATCATCTATGAGCGCTTGAATCCGCGCAATCTTGGTCGACTGGTCGCGCTTTATGAGCATAAGGTCTTTGTGCAATCCGTGATCTGGAACATCAATGCGTTCGATCAATGGGGCGTGGAGCTGGGCAAGGAAGTCTGCAATTCGCTTGCCCCGATCGTTGCAGACAAGACTGCCTCTCTAGGCAATCTCAATCCATCAACAGCTGCCTTGATCGCGTGGCGTCGTCGCTTTATGCCTTAACGGCGCAGTGGCACAACCTTGCCCTTATCGCGCAGCGCATCTTGCAAGATCTCATCGAGATCAACCTGCGTGAAAGGCTTGGAGAGGCGCGCCAAAGTCGCAGGCGTGTCCCTTGGCAGATCAGCATAGCCCGTCACAAGAACAACCGGCAGATCAGGATGTGAAAATGCAATATCACGCGCAAGCTCCACCCCTGTCATGCCGGGCATGGCTTGATCGGTGAGAACAATATCGAAATGCCGGGTTTTCAATAATTGAAGCGCCTCACCAGCCGATGCGGCTTCAACGACATCATGGCCGAGATCTTCGACCATATCCACCGTACCCATGAGAACAAGCGGATCATCATCAACGACAAGCACACTCAAGCGCGGCGCATGTGGTTTTTGCGCAGGTTGACTGGGAGCGACGATTTGCATGGGCTGGGCAGCGGCGGGTGGCAACCAGAGTTCAATACAAGTGCCCTCGCCCAGTCTGCTCTTCACATTGAGCTGGCCACCCGATTGCGCGACAAGGCCCTGCACCATGGACAAGCCAAGGCCAGTTCCCTTGCCAATTTCCTTCGTGGTGAAAAATGGCTCTGTCGCCCGTGCAAGAGTGGCATCATCCATGCCCATGCCAGTGTCGCGCAAGGTGATACGGACAAAATCACGCTCACCCAGATTTTGCGCATCGGCCTCAATGTAGAGAGTGCCACCTTGCGGCATGGCATCACGCGCATTCACCGCAAGATTGAGAATGGCAAGTTCAAGCTGATGTGCATCAATCTTGACGGCCGTCAGGCCGGCTGCAAAATCAGTTCGAATGCGTATGAGCGGACCCAGTGAGCTTTGTAGGAGATCCTGCATTCCTTCAACAAGCTGCTTCACATCGACAGATTGCGGCTTGAGGTCTTGCTTGCGGGCAAAAGCCAGCATGCGTTGCGTGAGGATCGCACCGCGTTGAGCAGCGCGTAATGCATTATCAAGATAGCGTTGCGTGCGTCCATCGTCCGATAAACGCTTTTTCATCAGCTCCAGACTGGAGAGAATAGCTGACAAGAGATTATTGAAGTCATGCGCAATACCGCCGGTCAATTGGCCAAGCGATTCATTCTTTTGTACCTGAAAGAGTTGAGCCTGTGCGCGTTCGCGTTCACGTACTTCTTCGACTAGCTGACGCGTGCGTGCAGCTACACGCTGTTCCAGTTCGGCATTGGTCTTTTCGAGTAATTCACGGGAACGGTGACGCTCGCTGATGTCAAAACTCACGCCCGTCAAGCGCATGGCCTGACCGCGATCATTCATGATCACGCGACCGCGCGTTGCAATCCAGCGGATCTCACCAGTCTGTTGATCCTCGACACGGTAATCGACTTCATAGCGATCTTTGGATGTGATGGCTGCGCCCATGCCTGCGTCCAACGCCTGACGATCATCCACCTTGACGCAATCATACCAGTCGCGTGCGATGATACTTTGTCCATCACCCGGCACGCTCAAGCCATGCAAGCGGAATTGCTGTTGGGACCATCGCATTTCGCCACTTGCGAGATCCCAATCCCATGTGCCAATGCCAGCTGATTCCTGCGCCAGCTTCACCCAGGCTTCCGTACGTGCAAGCGCCTGTTCCGTGCGCGCGATATCTGTGGTCTCCAGAACAGCAATACTGACAGCCAGTACGTCACCCGTTTCGGATCTCACGGGAAAGTAGTTGGACACCCAGCTACGACCACCTTGATGCACTTCAAGATTGAGCACGGGCTCTCGCGTCGTGAATACATTCTCGATCACCGGTCCAAGCCGATCCAGCAGATGCGGCACGGTATCGCGCATATTGGCGCCGACGACTGCCGGGCGTAGGGTATCCGCTGCGCTCAGACGCACATTTGTGCTGAGATAGTTCAATTCCCGATCAACAACGGCCAGCCCGACAGGTGCCGAATCATAGATCGAACGCATTTCACTAACACTGCGCCGCAGGGCTTGCTCATTGGCATCGACTTCATTGACCAGCCGGTTGAACGACTCACCGATGCTGGCAAATTCTCGCGGCATGGATGTCGTTTCGACCCGCGCTGAACGGTCGCCTTCGCGCCATTTCAAGGTCGTATCAAGCAAAACACGCACCGGCTTTTCGATGAATTGTCGTCCCACCAGCACAGCAAATATAGCGGCCAGCAACAGACCCAGAAAAGCCAGCACAAAGGCACGGCGCGCTGCTTCGTCAATGGGCGCCAGCGCTTCCGCGCGGCTCAAGCCAACAGCAACGAAAATGTCATATGGTCTGGTGCGTAATGGCAGATAGGCCGAGAAGCGTTGCACACCGTCGCGACCGGTGATTTCTACCACCGAAGGCTTGTCGCCATCCAATGTCCATTGCAGTTCCTGCCGCATGGATGCGCCAACAAGATAGGTTTCAGGAAAGCGGACGAGAATCGTTCCGAACCTGTCTGCAATAGTAACGGATCCGTTGCGGCTGACAGGGATGTTTCCCAACTCACGCGCCAGCCAGTCGACATCGAGCCCGGCAAAGAGAACGCCGAAAAGTCCATCCTTGTCCTGTACTGGAAAGGCGAGATTGAGCTGCCGCTTGCCATTGCCCCGACCAACAACAAAGCTGCCAACAACGAAACTGCGCTTCTCCTGCGCAAGCTGAAAGGCCGGACGATCGGATAGATCATTGCCCAGAGGTTCGGGCGAAATGCTGCTGCAAATGACCTTGCCTTTGGCATCTGTCAGGGACAGGGAGTCAAAAATCTCAACGCCCTTGACAGCGTCTTGCAGCAATTGCCGACACACACCGGGGGTGGAGCTACGCACTTCGGGCGTATTGCCTACCAATACGAGGGTCGCACGAATGCCGGAGATCAGGCGATCAAGCTCACGGCCGATGCTCTCAGCTTCACGCAAAGCCTGACGACGAAATTCTTCAACGCGTGTTTCGCGCAGCTCATAGGCATTATAGGCATTGATGGCGAGCGCCGGAAGAATGGCGACAACAGCGATCAGGATGAGACGCGCGAGCATCAACATGATGCTTGAACTCCTTCAGCAGCGACGCTGCTGCTTACTCGTCTTCACCGAAGCGGTTGGCGACGAGAGCCTCTAGCGCATCAAGTACAGCTTCAGCCTGTTCACCCCGCGCCGAGACCGTAATGGATGTGCCCATTCCAGCGCCCAGCGTCAGGATGCCCATGATGGATGTGCCGCCCACCGTTTCCCCGCAACGGCTGACAAAGACTTCCGCTGCGTCAAAGTTTTCGACGCATTGCACGAATTTGGCCGTCGCGCGTGCGTGAAGGCCCTTGCGATTGATGATGGGGAATTCGCGGGAAGTCGTGCCTTCGATGGGCACATGGGCCGCGCAGTCGCAGTCTGATGTATCGTCTGTCATTTCCCGCTCAGGATCCGGCTGGCTACAGAAATATATTTCCGTCCAGCATCCTGCGCCTGAATGACGGCCTGTTCAAGGCTTGAGCTGTCTCGCACCGAGGCAAGCTTGATGAGCATCGGCAAATTCATGCCGGCCACGACGTCGACCTTGGCGCCCTCCATGGCGGAGATGGCCAGATTTGAAGGTGTGCCGCCAAACATATCCGTCAGAAGAACGACGCCCGTGCCGGAATCAACCGCATGGATCGCAGCCAAGATGTCCTTGCGCCGCTGCTCCATGTCATCTTCTGGCATGATGTTGATCGTTTCCACCTGAGTTTGTGGACCGACAACATGCTCAAGGGCCGCGCGGAATTCCGACGCGAGCCGCCCATGGGTCACAAGCACCATTCCGATCATATCGAACGACGTCCCATGGAACGCTCCGCGCCGCCTTTTGGCGCCCCCCGTGCGGAAGGTGTTGCATTTTGTGCATTGCGGTCACAATGGCAAGCGAAATGAGCAGGCTGTCACGCCCAATTCATTGCAGCGAGGACCCGACGGGCAGCTTCGTGGGGGCCGACATCCCATTGGATCGCCAGCCGGGGGACCCTGATCCCCTCAATGTCAGTGCTGGAGTCGCCGGGCTGCGGCAGCCGGGCCGCAACATCCACAAGGTCCACGCAGAGCCGAACGGCGCCGCATAAGGCAATGTTTCTGCTGATGATTCCCGTCCCGCGCTCTTCGATCAACCCTTGCGTGGCGGGGTGACCGGAGACCAGTAGCCGGTCGGAGACAGCCTCCACCGCGACCCGATCATCCCCGATGAGGCGCGTGAAAATGCCGCGCCCCTCGCCCATGGCCAGAAGGGCGAGAACGAGCTGGCTCTTGCCCGCCCCAGAGGCTCCCCGGATCAGCACGGCCGCTTCTGCGACCATGACGGCGCTGGCATGAACATAATGGGTGCCGGGGCTCACGGGGCCTCCGGGAGCCAGATGGTGAAGCGCGCGCCCAGCACATTGCCACCCGTACCAAGCCGGTTCGAGGCCGTAATCCGCCCGCCATGTGCCTCGACGATCTGGCGCGAGATGGAAAGACCAAGCCCGGAATTTTGGCCAAAGCCCTGATTGGGCCGATCCGTATAGAAACGTTCGAAGATGCGTTCGAACGCATGAGCGGGAATGCCCGGCCCATCATCATCGACGATGATCTCGATGCCCTCGCGCGATGCACCGCGTGTCACCAGCCGGCCGCGCCGCAAGGCGATGCGCACATGGCCCCCCTGTGAGGAGAAGGAGCGCGCATTGTCGATGAGATTGGTGATGACCTGCCCCAGACGCAGATCATGCCCAATCACCGAGTAGAGATAGCGCTGGCCGGCGGCAGGGGCGATATCCAGCTGGCAGGTGACACCGTCTCCGCGTTCCACCTGATTGGCCATCTCAACCACCGTGCGCAACAGCTTGGTCAGATCAACCGGCTGCATGTCCGCGCGCGCAAGTTCGGCATCCAAACGCGACGCATCGGAAATATCGGTGATGAGACGGTCAAGCCGCTTCACATCATGCTGGATAATTTCGAGCAGGCGACTCCGCGATTGATCGCTGCGCGCCATGGGCAAGGTCTCAACCGCGCTCCGCAAGGAGGTGAGCGGATTTTTGAGTTCATGCGCCACATCGGCTGCAAAGCTCTCGATCGCATCGATGCGGTTGTAGAGCGCGCCTGTCATATCGCGCAGAGCGCCCGACAAATGGCCAATCTCATCCGAGCGATCCGTGAAGTCCGGAATCTCCTGACGGGACTTGATGCCGCGACGCACGCGCTCGGCCGCTTCGGCAAGCTTGCGAATAGGTTCTGCAATCGCGCCCGCCAAAATCATGGAGAGCAGAAACATCACGCCAGCGGAGACGAGGAAGATGCGCACAAGCGCCCAACGTTCGGAGGCGATGATCTTGTCAATATCGCCACCTTGCGTGGACATGAGCAAAGCGCCGCGCACGACGCGAAA
>JACCED010399122.1_pt1 | contig 24870 bp, 27 predicted proteins | sample 7455021 | NCBI WGS metagenome assembly JACCED01 (sample SAMN15323456, study PRJNA562643) | freshwater metagenome | isolation source: river surface water | place: USA:Blue River Watershed | collected 2017-08-19
AAAGTTTCATTCTTATTGTATAACGTTACTTTTTCTTCTAATTCTTGTATTTTAATATCTCTATTAACAATATCTAATTGTAAATAATGGATACGCGATTCTAATTTATCTATTTTTAATTTACTCATATCAATATCTTTCTTATTTTTCTTATGTTTTGATTTTTTATGCTTTTTAGATCTTGACACACTTGAACTAGTGTCAGTTGAATCAGATTCAGAATATGAAGATTCAGAATCTGAATCTAAAATATCGCTCTCAGTATCAGAATTATTTTTATTTTCTAATTCATTTTTAATTTGAATTAGATTCTCAAGAGGAATATTTGCCTTTACTTCCGTCATTTTTTACTTTAATATATAAAAATATTATTAAAAAATATTTATTTATCAATTTTTTAATAAAAAATCTATAAAGATAATATATATGGACGCATTATTAATTTCTTCTTTAGTTAAAAAAAGTATTAAAAGTTCTGCAAAGAAACCTAGAAGATCAGCAAAAAAAGAACATATTGAGACAGCTGATTTTTTAACCCCCTCTACATACCCATTACAAGGCGTTTCTCCAAGCATTAATTCTCAAGTTAACCCACTTCCTATTAATTTTAATAATAATGACTATTCTATGAATCAATTAGATAGATCATCTAACCCATCTCAGGTAGATAATTCTATCTCTATACCAGATAATTCTATATATGCTGTTGATAATTCTATGCCCGATAATTCTTTTTTAACTGCTGATAATTCTGATAATTCTGATAACTCTAATAATTTATCTAATTCATTAAATACTGATGTATTAAGTTACGATAGATATATCGATAATTCAAAAGTAGATAACAGTGTTGATTTATCAACTAATAGTGATTCATCTATAAATAATATAACTATTAATAATTATAAATTATCTGAAAAACGCAGCGTTAAAATGAATATTAATGGTCAATTAAAGAAAGATGAAGAACAATATGAAAATATGACACAAGATAATTTAGAAAAGAAAGCAGAAATGTATTCTAATATAACTTTCTTTATTATGCTTTTAATAAATTGCTATGCAGCATATTTAAGTTGGGAATGTAATTCTGCTAATAATTATCCTATTGGCCTTAAATTAATTTTTGCATTCTTCGCATTTATGTTTGGTACAGTCTATATCTTATATTACATTTTATTCAGATTTGATGACTGCAACAAATTTGAACCTTTTGTTCCTGATCGTACTTATTTTGAAAGAGATTAATCAACTCTTCTAAACATGTACACATATCCATTATTCTTAATTGTATTGATATTCTCTTCATTAATATTTGATTGAATAGAATCATCATTAAATGCCACCCACTTGTCATTGATCTTATGGAAATAAATATAATGTCCTCCATTTAATCCACCAAAATGATGAATGTCACCACGGAGTTCATAATTTTCACCATTAATTTGAATCATATCAGGCATATTTACATCATTAGTAATTTTAGTAGTTTTAATTTTATTTTGTTCCTTAATATATTCATGCTCAAATCTCTTAAGCGCAATATATAGATACTTGGGCGTTCCCTTAATAATTAATCTCGTTGATGCTTTGACCTTCTCCTTACACTTATCACAATACCATTTGTTGTCATCTGAAAGAATTTCAGGCTCGAGGAATTTACTAAATGCCTCACTGAAGTTATTCAGTCCACTAATTGGTAACATAATAACTTTTTCATTTGCATTTGATTCAATAACATTATTACAATGTGAATTAGGGCATTTGGTCTGGCTCATGATATGGCAATCAAAATATTCAGAAATATTTAATCCCTCACTTTTTGTTGCCTCGTCAAAATTATCTAAGAAATAAGTTAGACATTCACGTGCATCTTCCTGTGACCACATCTGATAATTTTGATTCATCTCTTTGTAGCTACGAAGAAGAAGTGTTGGTCCTACTGTTGATACACGTGGCTTCAGATAATAATCTTCAATCGTAATTCTTAATTTCTTCAGAAGTGGATGATCACCTTGGTATTTCTTAAGGCTTTCCATCAGCAGCTCACATCTGAAGATACTCTGAAGTGTCGCGTTATAAAAACACGTGTTACCAAAATTAGTAAAACCTTTGGTAATATTATAATCAATATCATCAAGTACTTGATTCTCTTTCATGTTTTTAATTTCATCTCGAATTTTATCTAGGCGTGCTTGAATTTCTGCCTCATCTTCATCACTATCAGCAGTAGTATCAGTTGTTTCAAATGCACCAAGAAGTGTATTAGGCGAAGGTGCTGGCATAATAGTTGGTGATGATGATGGAATTATAAAAGTATTATCACTTTGTACTGAAGATGGTGCATTATTTCCTGTAATATCTAAAAGGGGATTATCGGCATTATTATCAGTTGTATTTATTGTTGGAATATTGGTAGCGTTGTTCTGAACGTTTGAAGACTCCATAATAGAAAAGCGATTATAAAATATAAACAATTAACCTTTTATATATAACAATAATTTTTCAATTTTTAAATTTAAGAATAACGCAATATATAAAATAAATTAAATATATCTAATTTTTTTAGAATTATAAAACATGACTAAAAGAAAGCGCGATGATGATGATAAAAACGATAAAAATGAAATAGAGAAAAATGACAATATTGAAAACGAGGATAAAACAAATAAAGGTAAAGATAGTAAAGAAACAAAAGATGAAAATAAAGGAAAAGAGGAAATGAAAGAAAACATTAGAGAAACTAGAAGTCATTCAAATATTCAAGTACAAATAAATAAAAAAAGAAGAGTTTTAGAAGAAATTACAATGGAATTAAATACATTAGATGATTTAATTAAATTAGCAAAAAAATATGTGCCTGGAAAAGAATATCCATTTAATTTAAAGAAATTAAATAATTTATTACCATCATTAATTAAATTAAAAAATGTAATTGGTATGCAATCAGTAAAGGATTCAATCGTTGGACAAGTTGTATTTTTTTTAAATGAATTCAATCCTGAAAATATGGATATGATGCATACGATTATACAAGGTCCACCAGGTGTTGGTAAGACTATGTTAGGAAGAATTATTGGAGAATTATATTATTATTTGGGTGTAATTAAACCAAAAAAACCAAAGGTTCAAGTTAGAAAAAAGCATATGACAAAAGAAGATTTGGATGATGAATTAGAAGAATACATGAATATAATTCGTGGATACAATAGAAGACCAAGAGGTGGATCTGAAGATTGGGGTGGTGAAGAGAAAGAGGAGAAGGAGCCATTTGTATTCAAGATTGTAAAGCGTAGTGATTTAATCGCCGCTTACGTTGGTCAAACCGCAATCAAAACACAAAAAGTATTAGATGAAGTTGAAGGTGGTGTATTATTTATAGATGAAGCATATAGTTTAGGAGATAGTGAAAATAGAGATTTTTTTGCAAAAGAATGTATTGATACAATAAATCAAAATTTATCTGAGAAAAAAGATAATTTGTTATGTATTATTGCTGGTTATAAAAATTCTCTTGATGAATGTTTTTTTTCATTTAATGAAGGATTACGACGTCGTTTTCCATTTGTTTATACAATTGAAAAATATAATGGTGATGAATTATGCCAAATATTTAAAAAATTAGTAGTTGATATAGGATGGGATTCAAAAGAAATAAATGAAAAATTTTTTAATGATAATTATGATTATTTTCAAAATATGGGAGGTGATATGGAAACATTATTTTTCATGACAAAAATAGAACACGGGAAAAGAGTGTTATTTAAACCAGATGAAAAGAAAAAAATAATTATGGTTGATATAGAAAATGCATTTAAAATTTTTAAATTAAATAAACAATTAAAGAAAACTAAAGAAGAAAAAGATGAAGAAGATGAATCATTTAAACATCTTTATATCTAATTTATTATATTATTATAAAATTTATAATAATATGATTTATAAAAATGACCATTTAATAGGTCTATTATTTAATTTTCCAAAAGTTTTTCTTTTATTTTTACAAACTTTAGAAATACCACTACTATCTATATTATATTGCCTTCCTGCTTCAGATGCACTTACATATTCTCCTATTTCTTCATTTGTATCAGCATAATAAGCTTTTACTTTTTTAACTTTAATTGTATTAGTTGCTTGTTCAATTCTAGTTGCCCATTTAAGATTAACAGATTTATTATTAGTTCTATTACGATCTATATGATCAACGGTAATTTCATTACCATATTCACCATCTGGTTTACCATTAAATGCAAGACATATTAAATAATGAACATTATATTTTTTTAATCCAATACTTATTAAATTATAACCAATAACATTAATATTACCATATGTAATTTTACCAATTTGATTTTTTATTCGTCCCATATTAGAAAATAAATATCCATTAAATCTTTCATCATCTTCAATTATTTTCCATTCTTCATCTTCTAATTTATCTTCATCAATATAAGATAACTTGTAATTTAAAAATTTTTTATTATTTTTAGCATATCTTCCAATTGTTACTCTTGATAAATTTAATATTGGTATTAACTCATCAGCACATTTATATTCTTTTTTATTTATTAATTCATTATTATCATTAAATTCTTCTAATAATATTTTCTTTTTTAATTTATCTGCTTGTTTTTTTCTTGAATTATTATTTGAGAATGTCTTAATATTATGTTCTTTTGAATTTAATATTTGTAAATTCTTAATTGAATTATCTATTGATATACCATTAATATGATCTATTTGTAATTTTTCTTGTATTTCACCATTAAAACATTCATAAATAAACCTATGTACTGCATATCTATTATATAATTTATTTTCATGGTGAATATTTATTCTAATATAATTATCTACATTATGACCCATAATAATTTCATTACTATATAAACTAAATATTTGACCTTGATCATTACCTAAATAATTAATGAATTTATAATGAGGTTTCCATCCTTCAATTATTTTTATTTCTTTTATTTTATTTAATTGTTCTTGTTTGTATTCTTTTAATCCTTCTTCATTTACTAGTTTTAAATTATTTATATTATGATTATTTATAATACCATCGATATATACAATATAATGATTATCAGGAATTTTTCCATAAAAACATTCATATAAAAAATTTTTAACCAAATAATTTTTTTTACTTAATTGTACAACTTTTTCACTATTTAATATTCTTCCATTTACAATATTATTAGTTTTACTATTTTTAATTTGACCATTATTGCTACCATTATAGTTTAAATTATAATGCTTCTTCCAAATTATATTTTCTACCATTTTCATTTTACTTTATATATCAATTTTTCTTTATATACATGAATTAGTATATTTACTTTGGACAAACAGTTAAGATGAGTCATATAAACATCTTTATACTTAATATTTTAGAATTATAATACTGATATCAATAAGATTTTAATATAAGAAAAAATGAAATAAAAAATTGAATATAATATATAAAAAATATATTATATTTTAAATTATTGTGTAAATTAAACATAAATGGAAGATTTAATTTGCAAAGATTGTGGTAAGGAATTTAAACATAAATCATATTACAATAGACATCTTAATAAAACAAAACCATGTACTAAAAATACTAAAAATAAAAATAATAATCAAACTAATTCTGGTACAGAAGAATTAACAAATGATAATATCTATAATCCCCCAAATTTAGACTATAATCATGATAATTATGATAAATTAGATCATAATGATTCTATTGGTAACAATGAATTATTAAATGATAATTTATTTCATGATACATTATCAGAGAATAAAACAAATAATTCTAATAAATTAAATGTATTGGATTTATTTTGTGGGTGCGGTGGTATGTCACAAGGTTTACATGATGCTGGTTTAAATATTATCGCTGGCATTGATTGGTGGGATAAAGCTATAAATAGTTATAAAAAGAATCATTCACATATGGGTATCTGCGCAGATTTAACGCAATTTCCTCCTGAAAAATTTCAAAAAGAATATAATATTAAAAATGAACATATTGATATCATAACAGGAGGACCGCCTTGTCAAGGGATGTCAATGGCAGGCAAGCGGGATGTAAAAGATCCGAGGAATTCATTATTTATGGAATATGTAAAATATATTAATTATTTCAAACCAAAGGTAATTATGATGGAAAATGTTATGGGTATTTTATCGATGAAAAATGCGAGTAATGAAAAAATTATAGATATAATTATGAGTTATTTCAATAAGGAATATAATTGTGTGATATGTAAATTATATGCAAGCGATTTTGAAGTACCTCAAAATAGAAGACGTGTTATTATTATTGGTATTAGAAAAGATCTTAATATTAAGCCAGTAGAACCTATAAAAATACTAAGTGAATCAGAACGAGTACCTGTTAAAAATATATTATTACCTAGAAAAGAAATTGATAAATCATATTATTTATCTGAAAAAGCCCTCTTAGGTATTAAAAAGAAAAAAGAAAAAGCACTCGCTAATAATAATGGATTTGGTGCACAATTTTTAGATTTAAATAAACCATCTTTTACAATACCAGCTAGATATTGGAAAGATGGATATGATGCATTAGTAAAATATAGTGAAACAGAAATTCGTAGATTAACTATATTAGAACTTAAAAGAATTCAATCATTTCCTGATACTTATATATTAGATGGATCTAAGAAAGATCAAATTATGCAAATTGGTAATGCTGTTGCATGTAGATTTGCATATCATTTAGGTAAATATATTATGAAAATTCTTCAGTAATTAATTCATGCCAGAAATTATTATTTGCTCTAAACAATGAATAATTTCTTGTATTACCAATATACATTCCACTATCAAAAAATATTTTATTTTCTTTAAACTTTTGAATGAAAAAGTTATAATTAAATGGTAATCCAAATCCTATTTTATCATACAATTTGGTTTTTTTATCCTTAATTAAGATGAAAAAACCCTTATTATTAAATTTGTTATTAATATTACTTTGAATCTTCTTCTTTAACCATATCGCAATTACGATTTCATTATCTCTAAATTTCTCTGGTATTACTTCATTTTTATTTTCTCTTTTATCATCGTTATAAGAATACATGATACATAGATCATCATTTTCATTTACTTTAAATTTTTGTCCACATTCACTATATTCATTATATTTCTGTGGAGTACATTTTCCTGACCATGAATATCTCTTTATTTCATTTTCCTGTCCTTTTTCAGTTCCAAATATTTTAATAAATTCATCTCTTGTCATATTATACTCAAATTTATTTAATTTGTTTAGATTATCTTTTTTTATACTGAATAAATATTCAGATGCAGAATAATCTCCAAATGAAATTTTATTTGAATCTTTTTTCATTTCATAACCAAAAATATCGGGACTATTATTACTATTTTGTTTAATTCCCATTAATTTTTCTAATTCATGTCCTTCATTACCATCATATTTTTTATTATCTATTTTCTTTCCTTTTACATTATTTCTAAATAATTCAATGATCTTCTTCTTATCAGCTTCTTTATCAATTGATAACTTTGTAACACCTGAAATTAAATCATCAATATCATCATTTTCTATATTTTCATTTTCTTCATTTTCTTTATCATTTTCTTTACTTTCTTCTTTTACTTTTTCATTTTCTTTGGTTTCTACTTCATTTTCTATTACTTTTTTCTCTACCTCATCTTCTTTACTTTCTGTTACTTCCTTTTTTTCTGATTCCTGTTCTTTACTTACTTCTTTTTTTTCTAATTCCTGTTCTTTAACTGTTACTGGTTCTTTTTCTAATTCCTGTTCTTTAACTGTTACTGGTTCTTTTTCATCAGTTTTTGTTTCTTCTTTTTCTTTACTTTCTACTATTTCTAATTTATCTTCTGTTTTAGTTTCATTCACTATTTGCTTATCTTCTTTTTTATTTACCTCATTATTTATCTTAGTAGTCTCGGAAGTTGCAGAATTCTCACTCATTTTAATAATACAAATTCTTATTGTATTTATTTATATTTTATAAATCAATTTTTTACTGGTTCACTGCAGGACCATTAGCGGGACCATTACCGCCATTGATTAGCCCATAGTTACCATTGTTGACTGGGCCATTACCGCCATTAGGTGGAATATTGTTGTTGAAATTGTTCTGCTGATTGACAGGTGGAATATTGTTCTGGTTGTTCATCTGGTTCTGCCACTTGCGAACCAGAACCAGCATGACAAAATAGTCAACATACTGATTACCAACAGGATAATTGATACCATACCACCGTGCATTACTTGCGATGTTGCTGAATGAGATAAGATTTGCCTGCATTGCAGGAATCAGAATCGCATTCAGATAGTTGTTTACAATCGGATCCTGATTGTTAGGAGGAACAAGAAAGTTCATATTACCCATATTCTGCATGCGGAAAATTGCGTGCATCACAAACTGGGCAACTTGCTGATTGTTATAACCAAGATTCTGAGCATACCAAGTTGCATGCTGCTGGATGCTAGCAAGATTCAAGGTATTAGTCTGGAGCGCAACGATACCGATCGTATTTGCATAATTCAGGGCATCATTCTGGAGGTTATTCTGGTTATTCATGTTATTGTTATTAATAACATTCTGGTTGGCGAGGGGAACAGGGCCGTTCATTTTGTAAAACTGAAAGGTTTTACAAGTTGAGATATATAAAAATATAGAAAATAAGTTGACATTATATTTTTCAATTTTTACTATTAATTTGAATAAATAGAATTTGGATGACGCTTTTTAAATAAATTCTCAAATTTCTCTTGTAAATCTTTTCTATTCTTTAAAAATGTAGATATATCATTTATAGGATCATAATCATAATATATTTCTAATCCTAAATGAGTTAAACAATGAATACCAATTGCTATTGAAACTAGTAAGAGAGTTAAAATTGATTGAAATGCATCAAATTTATCAAATTCAGATAGATTGTAAACAAAATAAACAAAAGCAATTAAAAGTATTAACCCATTAAATAAATGTGCTATAAATGAAGGTTTAAATTTACAAGAAATATCCATAAATTTAGTAATATATTTTTTTATTACATTAAATTAATATATTTGACTCTTTTATCTTCCAACCACGATTCCTTAAAATCTGGAGTTCCAAAGAAATATGGATTACGCATTTCATAATAATTAAATTCAATAATATTATTTGGTAGATATTCACTAATATTATCAACTTTATTCAATGATTGAGAATATCCATCTGTAAAGAGATGAATAATAATTTTCTCATTGCTCATATGACAAGTATTAGCATAATCTTTAATAAAGATTAATGCGTTATGCAGACAACGATCGAACTTATCGCAAGAATTAAGGTCATTAATTTGATTAACACCGTGGATATTATATTCGAACATTTTATCAGGATTGATTTTATTTTTCAAATTGTGGACATGTGGTCTAATATAATCTGTTTTGAAGAAAGAAGGAATGAAAAATAAGTGAGACTCCATTTTTGGAAGCACTTATATTATATAATAGATATATATTAATAAAAATCAAGATATATTTATTTTTTCAATTTTTATAATATATAATGTCTAATAGTAAAATATTAAAATATTTAGAAAAAACTATTAAATTAAGAGAATTTAAAGGTGGGGCACCGACACCAGTAACATTATCAATTGATAATAGACCAGATCCTAATAAACATTTTTATATTAAATTTAATTATGAGGCATTAGCGAGTAATCCATATATGTATAATATTACTGATTTTGAGATAAAATTAGAAAATAGAGTATTAGATTTACCTTTAAATAAATTTATAATTAATACAATGTTATTTGATGCTTTTTTCAACGTTGAAGGAAATATAGGAGTAATAAAGAGTTTGTTTGAAAAAAGTGCAACACGCGCTGAAAGAGTTGCACATGTTATGGCTGGTGTAAATTATATGAGAAGTAAAAAACAAGCAGAAGATAATGGTCAAGAAATACCACCAATGCCAGACGCGATAAATGGATTTATATTAGTAGAAAAAGACAAAATAGAAAATATAAATAAATGCGAAGAAACCCAAATTGCAAATATATATTTAACAAATAATCCAGCACAAACTTTAGGTGAATTAAAATTATTTGTAGAATCTTATTTTAGAAAAAATCAATGTTTTAATATATATTCAAATCCTGATTATAGAACAATATTAATTAATTATCCATTATTATCACTTGTATATATTACTTCTTGTATTACAACTAATTATTTTAAAGTTACTTTGCCATCTGATGCAGGTGATCCTGTTGATCAAGCAACAAAAGATGAATTTTTAAAATTTATTCCTAAATATATTGATGCAGCTATTGATAACAGAGATATACAATTTAATATATTTACAGGAATGATACCAGATCCAGCTGCAGCAGATCCAGCTGCAGGAGGTGCGGGTGGAGAAGTGGCACAAATTCCAAATTTTCTAATGAGATCTCCAACACAACAATACAAAATAATATTTGATTCTGGTAATGCAGGAAATACATTAGTAACAACCAGATTTTTACAAGAATTAGGATATTTAAATCCAGATAATTCACCTAAAGATGAACTAATAAATGTAAAAATATTTCCAGGATTTATACAATCTTCAGTTGGTGTTGTTGCAGGTGCACAAACAAAACAATTAACAAATATAGTTAAAATAGATTATAAATTTGTCAATCCTAAACTTAATATGGATAAAGTATTTTCTATATGGGCTTTTGTTAGTGATTCACCTATATATGATATTTTATATGGACAAGATGATATGAAAATTTTATATGAAAATGGATATAGTATAAAATGGCATCATTCAAAACTAAAATCTCAAGCACTTGATAGTTTAGAAGCAAGTAAAAATTTATACATTCCGGGAAGTGTTAATGAATATGAAGAATTATATAATGATTTAATTGATCCAACACCGATTCGTTTAAAAAATGGTATATTTGGATCAATTATAAGTTTAAAAGATATATTAGCAAACATAGTCAAATTAATGAATGCATCAAATTTAACAAAATTATATTTTAATGAAAATGACATTTATACTTATAAAACTGAAATAAGAAGATTATTAGAATATTCTCAAAATTTACAATATAGATTCCCCGCAGTTGTTGCAAATCCTAATGATCCAAGATTTGCTGATGCAATATTTAATCCTGCTAGAATACCCGATAGAAATAGAATAAGAGATTTAATATTATTCTATAAAGAATTTCCAAATCATATTAGAATTTATTTAGATGGACATGGTATTAATTATAATGCATTTTTAAGTTTTTTTGGATTACCTTTAGTTGCTGGACCAAGACCTAAAGTAGAATTTGTACCAGCTGGAGATGCAAGAATAACTAGATATCAAAGATTAATTACTGATATTGATGCTAAAGTACAAATGATTGTTAATATAATTGCTGGAATACCTGCACCTGCACCTTAATTATTTATTTAAAAAATTTTTAGCAAATTTCATAGCTTCATCTATAGCTTGATCCATATTAAGATATTTATATGAACCAAGTCTACCTAAAAAGAAGATATTATTTATTTCATCTTTTTTGGCTTCTTCCTGATATTTTTTAAATAAATCCATATTTTCTTTTGTAGGAACAGGATAATATGGATCACCTTCATCTGTTGTAATTTCTTTAACTATAATAGTTTTATTTGGTATTTTTTGATTATAAAAATGTTTGTATTCAACTATTCTAGTCCATGGTGTATCAATTATTTTTCCATTTATTTTATTTTTTAATTGAGGATAATTAATAACAGAATTTGATTGGTAATAATCAACATCAAGTTTTTCTTTAATAAATGTAATAGATCTATATTCTAATTTTGGTAAATTTAAGTTACTATAGTATGAATCTATTGGCCCTGTAAATAATATGTAATCAAAATAATTATTCATTTCTTTTTGATATTCAGTATTTAATTTTATTGTTATATTTGGATGTGCTAACATTTTTGCAACTAATAATGTATATCCATTTTCAGGTAATCCTTGATATTTATCATCAAAATATCCATCTTCATAATTATCACGAACTGGAATTCTATTTAAAACACTGGGATCTAATTCTTCAGGATATTTATTCCATTGTTTAAAAGTATAATCTTTGAATATTAAATTATATAATTCTTCACCAACTTTATTTATTACAGTTTCTTTACTATTTGATGGATTTTCATATATATTCTTATTTTTTTCAAAAAAATCAGAAATATTATTTTTAGAATAATTTGAGTTTAATAAAATATTTACTGTATTAATATTTACTGGAATTGGAAAAAGGGTATTATTAATATTTCCAATTACTTTATGTTTCCATTCAATAAATTTGGAAAAATTATTTACGTATTTCCAAACATCTTCATTATTAGTGTGAAAAATATGTGCCCCATATTTACTTATTAAAATATTATCTTCTATATAATCAAAACAATTTCCAGCTATATGATTTCTTTTATCAATAATTGTAATTTTATATTTAGGTGCCAATAAATTTGCTAAAGTCGCTCCTGAAATTCCTGCCCCAATTATTAAAATATTTTTCATAAATTTATTTTATAATAATATAGTATAAAAATGAACACAATTGATCTCCAAAATTCTTTACAAGGTTCAATTCAAAAAAATAATATAAACGGTGGCAGAAAGGTAGAAAATTCTTTAAATTATCCTGCTGTAGATAACCAAAACTTTGTAACACAAGCAAATGATGGTGTTGTTTACATATTAGATCAAACAGGTAACATTGTCGGTTCTGTTGCAAAATCTGTTTTTACATTAGTTGAACGTGGTGCTAAATCCGCCGTTTCTGTTGGTAAAGGTGCAATTGGTGTAGGTGCAAATGTAGTTAATACTGGTGTTGGAATTACTAGAGATGCACTCACAGGGGCAACAAATACTGCTGGTGAATTTGGTTCTCGTGTAACAAATATTGGTAAAACAGGATTAGATTATGTTGCCAAATCTTCTTCTGATGTAGGTTCTGGTTTAGTAAAAATCGGCGACAGAACATTTAGAACAACTGGCTCTGTAATTTCTAATGTATCATCTGGTGTAAGAAATGTAGCTGAAACTGGTTTAAGAACTGCTCATTCTTTAGGTGATGACTTATCAAGACAATCTGGTAATGTACTCAATACTGGTAAACATGTATTAAATAGAACAGTTGGATTAGGTCAATCAGTTACTGGTAGAGCATTAGAAAGAGGTTCTAGCTTAGGTCAATCTGCATTAAATGTAACTAATGTTGGCCTCGGCTTAGCTTCTAAAACTGCAAATCGTGTAATTGACACTGCATCTAACATTGCTGAAAATACAGTAGGATTTGGTACTGATGTAATTGAATCTGTAAAGAATGCAAGTAATGAAGGTTTTAATTTCGTTAAAGGTGTTGGTGAAGATTTAGTATCTGTTGGCACTGAAGTAGCTGATGCAACAATTGACATTGGTAAAAATATCATTGATTCATTAACTAAATTAGGTTTACAAGTTGTTGACTCTGGTGCAAATGTAGCAAACAGTGCAGTAAAAGTTGGTGAAACTGCATATGGTACTACATTAAATATTGGTTCTGATATTTCTAGTGGTGTTGTAGGTGTTGGTTCTGACGTATTAAACACTGGTTCTAACTTATATGGTAATACAGTAAATGCAGTAAGTGGCACTGCAAATGAAGTTACATCTGGTGTAACAAATACATTAGGTAATGTTGGAAATACATTACATAGTGTTGGTAACAGAGCCCAATCTGGATTTAGCAATACTTTAGGCACTGTAAACAGAACTACAAGAAATGTACAATCAGTATTAGTAACAGGTGATGAAGAAGAAGATGAAATACCATTTAGAGGTGGTGCAATGATTGATGGTGTACAAGTATTAAATGTAAATGATGAAAATGATCACAATACAAGAATGTTATTACCAACCAACTTCTTAAACACTAAACATGCATATTTTGTAAGATATTCTAACCAAGGCACTCACTTATATGACTACAAATTAGAAATGAGAGGTGGTCAAGTACATTATTTACACTTAAGAAATGTAATGCCAATCTGGCAATTAAACAATGCATCCCCTTCAATGGCTGATAGCGCATTAATCAATGGTAAAACAGTATTAAACAATTTAATAACTGATTTAAAAAGTAGCCAAGTAGGTGGATATGTAGCAAGCAGAGTAGCAGACAAAGATGAATACTACAATGAATACAAAGACTACAAATTAAGATATTTACAATTAAAGAGTAACTAAAAAAATTGATATTTATATTATATAATGTATTTTATATTATATAATCTACCATTCTTTTGTTAAAGAAAGCTAAGTCAAAATTTATTATAAAATTTGACTTACACACACAAGATGAGTAAAGTTTCTGATCAAAAACAAGAGGAGAAAAATGCTATTATCAGAGATATCTATGATACTGTAATAAAAATTGCACATGAAGATGTTGCTGAAGGAATTTGTAATTCAATCTATTATGATACATTAATTGATTATATTTATCTTCAAATTAAAAATAAAAATTATAAAATGTTGCAATTGATATATTTTATTTCTACTAAATTTGATTTGCTACGAGAACAAATTAATGAAAATATGATTAATTTCCTTCTTTGTTCATTTGACGATAAAATTGGATTTTTCGAAATGACCAAATGGTTTGAAGAATTTAGTTATAGTGATAAAGAAAAAATGAATGATCTATTAGCTGCCATTTATATTCAAGGCGCTAAATTTCCTGAAATTAAAAAAAATCTTCAATATATCGCTAAAAGATTAAATTGTAAAGATACTATCGTTTTTAGAACAACTTTTTACATGTTTGATGATGATGAAGTTATTCAATCTTACATCAATCCATCAAAAAAAGATTTGGATTTTATGCTAGTTAGATGTTATCAATATGATGCAGTTAAAACTCTAAAGAAAATTCAAGTTAAATTAAAACTCAAATTTTTTAATATGAGTTGGCATATGTTATGTCCAGCAAATTTTATTAAAGTTATGAATGAAAATGGAAGAAATCCATTTAAAGAAGAAAATTACTCAAAAGCATTGATTAACTATATTTGTAGAACTTTTCACTGGGATTATCTACCATATATTGTTAAAAATTGTACAAATGCAATGTGGGAAAGTTTCAAAGAAAACTTTTATATGGGATATATGGGTTTACCTTTTGTAAAAATTCTATTTCATTTGATGAAAAAGAATAATATCCCACTTACTACATTATATTCAAAAAACTTACTATTTAATAAAAAATCATGTTATAATTCATATCTTGTCGATAATAATCTTGATAAATTATTCATTGATAATGGTCTATTAAAAAATGTAATTAAAGTTGGTGATTTATCTGATACAGTTACTGAGGCAAATGCAATGAATGCAACTTCTTTATTTGTATTGTATAATGAAAAGAAAATTATTAATTTGCTTGATGTAATTAATATTGGTAATATTAATTATTCAAAAAGATATCCTGTTGAGATTGAATATATTGATGAATTAATTAAAAATGATGATTTAGGATGGAATGAAGATGAAATTAAAAATTGGAATAATTTTAAAAATTTTATTGAAAAAATGATTAATGATATTGATATTAAACAAATTATTATTAATAGATTTAATTCATATATCCCAATTCATTATTCTAATTTACCCGTACCATACAAACTTCGTTTTGTTAATGAAATTATAACAATGTGTAAATTGATAAAAATTGGAATGTTCAAAGAAGATATTAAATCTGTTGTTGATACCTGTTTAGAAACTAAAACAGAATATCTAAAAGAAATTAGAGAAAATACTAGAAGCCATAAAAAAGATCCAAATGTATTCTATGAATTACCTGAAAATCCAGACATTTTTGATCAATTTGAAAATTTGATCGAAAATTGTGATTGTTATGATTTATATTTAGATAAATATAATGACGATTTTATCAATATGTTAGATAATGATATTATTAGAAAAGATGTAAAAGCTATGATTTATGATTATTTTGTACCATTACAAAAGATTCAACCTATCATTTACAATTATTACAAATATTATACTGATAAAGAATGTTTTTTTCTTGAATAAAATTATTTTAATCAATTTATTTAAAATTATATTTTTATTAATTTTTATATAAAATGAATAATACTACTGTAAATCAAAATTTTAATTACTTCCCTTTTAATACTACTTATTTACTTACTCATTATCCCACTACTGATAATATCATTATATATAATGGTGATTTATTACCTGATAATATTAGAGATTCTGTAACTCGTTCTATTGAAAACTTGTTTTTATACTGTCAAGGAATATATGATACAAAGATATATAGATCTAATAATGTAATATGGTATGTATTATCAAGAAATTTACATGATTATTATTCATTAATGGTATTAAAGAATACATTAGCTAAATGTAGAAACAATGAAATTTTAAAAAATGCGATTAGGGATTATCCTAGATTAATTCAAACTAATATTGTAAATTATACTAATACATTATATTTAAATTTATTTTATGATTTTGCATCAGTATTAAGTAATGTAGAAAATGTAAACTTAAATGAAAATTTAGGTGAAAATTTAGATTTACTAGCTTAAAAATATTTATTAATATTATGGATCAAAATATTAATAATTCTGAAAATAACTCTACTAATTTAGTTACTATTAATAATTCTGATGTTCTCATTTTAGATAGATCTAAAGAATTAAAACCCGTTAAATGTGGTAATAGAAATGATAAGTTAACTGGCAATAGATGCCAAAATGGTGATCAAGATCCTTATCCAGCTCAATGTCCAATTAATTATGAAATGAATTTACATCAAAATAAACACACTTGTTTCAAAAATTGTATACCTGATACTGATAATGGTAATGTTAAAAATATACATTATAATATTAATTTACAAGGAAAACAATGTTTAAAAAAATCTTTTATATCTTAATATTATGGATACAACTAAAACAATAGATAAAGTTATTGCGTATAATAGAAATGTACAAGATGTTAAATGTAATAATGACAGTGATTTATTCGTAGTTATTACAAATGATAATAAACCTGAAATTAAATGCTTACGTTTTATTAAAGTATTAGGTAAAGAAGATGATGAAAATAAGGATGAATGTCCCATTGGTTCTATACCATTAAAAAATAAAAATATATGTGTAGGTGATGTATATAATAGTTTATGTGAAGAGGGATATGAAAAGATAGATAATAAATGTTATAAAAAATGTGAACAAGATTTTGTAACAGTTGATATAGAAAAAATTAATTATGTAAGAAAAGATAATGGTATAAATTGTATACGCAATACATTAGGTAATCAAGTATTTACACCTGAATCTACTAATGAAGATGATTATACATGTACATATAATAATTCTAGTTTGAATAATAGTAATAATATTAATAATGATAATAATAGTAGTAATAGTAATAATAGAAATACTACAAATAATTTATCTAATAGAAATTTAAATAATTTAATTAATAGAGGTAATTATTTTACAGATACTACTATTGGTACATCACCTTTTAATTTAAATAATAATGCAAATCAATATGATAATTCTAATTTAAGTAATCCTATGAATTTAAGTGGTGAATTATTACCAGTAAGTGGTAAAAGAGAATTAATAAATTTAGATTTAGATTCAAAATTATTAAATGAAATACAAAAATTATCAAAAGTTAAATAATTAATATACTGATAAATCATGCATTACTATTGTTCTTACATCTAAGATATATTTATTTTTAAATAATTTAATAATATTATTAATACTCCCTTTCTTTTTATTCGCCAAATACGTTTTTATTTTATCTAGATCATATTTTTGTTTAGATTCAATAATTTTACTAGCAAATAACGCTATTCCATTTTTTACCATTAAATCATCTGTAAGTTCATCAAGGAAAATATGAGCAATTTTATTTTTATGATTTGTAAATAAGAATGCAAGACCTTCTTTGATATCATTAGGTTTCTTATGTTTATAAAAGTGCATTCCATAAAATTCAAATTCAGGATCTAATTGAATTTTATTAATTCTACCTTTTTTTGCTAATTCGAAAATTAAATTAACTTTCTTTAGAAAATTAATTTTTTTAATATTATTTGTTTGTTGCGCTACATACATTATTACTTCATTACTACAACATAAAAATAAACTACTTACATCCGCAATATTTATTGCAGATAATATCTGTAATCCAGGTAAATGCTTTTCACATGAGAATAAATATCCATCATAATCAGCTGTTATATATTTATTTACTTTTCCACTGCACTCTTTATCCTCTGTATAACATTTTGAATATTTCATTAGATCAAACTTAAACATATCCTCATGTTCATCAAATCGATCATATTCATATGAATATTTTGCAGGAATACCATATCTTGTTACATAAATACTAGAAGCAATATTTAATGGACTGCAAATGCTAATATTACTATTTACTTTCCTAATTCTCAGTCTTGATGCTTCTTCTCCTTGAGGAATATTATCTCTTAGTGATAATGGGATATATTTATGATTCATAGCTGGATAATCATTTGGCATATTTAAAATAGATCCATCTTCAAAAATAATAGTATCAGTATGATTACATTCTTTTAATCTATCTAATATATTTTCCATATAACTCTGTGATACTGTTATAGTTGTTATTTGTGTATTAGTTATTTCTTTGGTAATTTGGGATTCAATTAATTTATTATCATTACTCTCATACTTCTTACTCTCCATCTCATACCGTTTTAAAACTAATACTATTAGAAATTATTATTAGATTTTAATTATCAATTTTTTACATAAAATTGAAAATTATATTATCATCTATTGATATTAAATTATATATTAAAGTTCTACTACATTTGCCAGAATGAACTTCAACGACAACCTTATGCACATCCTTTATAATTTTAATCCAAATTGCATTTACTTTGCAATTGGATCAGCATTACCATATCAAAATAAAATTAGTCGCGATGAACATCAGCAATATCCCTCTTTTCTTGATAAATTTGATGAGATGGGACTAACTCGTAAACTATTTATTTTCATTGATCCTCGTATGGAATTCCCATTGAAAATTCAGGAAGATATTGCATTTATTGATGAACTAATTGAATTTAATGAAGATCATACTAAACTGGAGAATGATAATACGGTTGTATTATCTAAAAACGATAATTTTTATTTCCCAACGAATCCACATGCACGTAGTAGTGACAAATTCTTAATGGAAACACTACTAAATTATGCAGCAGAAAATAATGTATATCTTATTATTGAACCTTTTGATGGATCTGATGACAGATATCATTTTTACGATTATGTTATGCCAATGCCAAATGCAGAGAAGATTCTTCATTATGTAAAATATAATATTTCAGATCAAGATCATAGTTGTATGGCAAATTTTAAGGATGTAAAACTACCATTAGTAGATGGAAGATTTATCCATTGTTTGAATGCAGATCTGACAACAGTTGCACATGTGAGCAAGCAATTAATGGATAAAATTATTGAAGAAAAGTACAATAAGCTATACTATGTACTTAACTTTTATAAGACACTGACACAAGGAAAAAAATATGACTATTTGGAGGGATATATGCCCTATATTAAACTATTCATTAATATTACCCTAAAAATTAATGTTGATATGAATGATCCTAATATTGTAAGAATTGTACGGGATACAATTATGACTTTTGCATCACAACTAATTAATGTCAAGAAAGTCGATCCTGCCATAATCGGTCAATTTGATGCCTATATTGATGAAGATAGTAGTTCCAACTTTTTTAAACTTCTAAATGATGTAAAAAAGTCAGAAAATAAATAATTAATTTAAAGTATTATACAATATATAAAAAGAATATCCACCAAATACTATACCTAATGCAACTAATAATATTGAAAAATTTCTAAATGTTTTATGATTACTTGCTAATTTAGCCTTATTACTTGACCCTAATTTATATTCTACTTTGATTACATCTCCCACATTATATGATGAAGTATTAAACATAATTATATTTTCAGTAACTTCTATACCATATTTTACATATTTAACAGTTATACTAAAATTACTTTTTTTAATAATAGTTGCATCTACTATAACATATCCAGTTGTATTATTATAAATAGTATATGAAATAATAAATAAAAAAAGTGATACTACACCTGCTATTAAAGCAGACACTATTTTAGTAAATTTTAAATATGTACTTTCTAATTTCATTCCAACATTAACTATATTTTGCCCTGTTTCTACTATTTTATCCGTTCCAAGATACTTTCCTGTATCTATAATTTTATTACCATTTTTTAAATATGGAAATATTTTATCTCTAATATTTTCTATTTTATTCATATATTCTTTTTATAAATTAATTTTTATTAAACATTAAATGCCCTCTCAATGTCATTGGGTAATTCCTCAATATCTGTTTTATAATAATCCATTACATCTTTTACGGCAGGAATATCTCTCTCTGTTACAAGATTTAACGCTACTCCCTTACGCCCAAAACGTCCCGAACGACCAATTCTATGAAGATAACAGGCACGATCATTCGGGAAATCATAATTGATTACAATAGAAATCTGTTGAATGTCAATACCTCTTGATAACAGATCTGTTGCAATCAAAATTCTTTGCTTACCACTCTTGAATTCTTCCATCGTCTTATCTCTTTCTACTTGAGAAAGATCACCGTGGATATAAACCATTGAAATCTTTTTCTCATTTAATGCACTTGCTAAATCTTCTGCGCGCTTTTTGTTATTGCAATAAATAATTGCCTGCTTAATCGAAATCGCCTTATATAGATCAAGTAAAACATCAAATTTAAATTCCTCTTTCTTAATCTCAACTTTATATTGTTTGATACCATCAAGTGTTAACCTCTCTTTTTTCATAATAATTCTTGTCGGATTATTCATAAATTTATTTGCAATTTCTTGGGAATCATTCGTCCATGTCGCCGAGTATAACGCAATTTGTGTTGTACTCGGAATTCCCTTCTTGAAAATTTCATAGATCTGATCCTTGAATCCACGATCTAACATCGTATCTGCCTCATCTAATACTAATATCTTTAAATTTTCGATTTTCAGTGCATCACGATTAATCATATCATAAATTCTTCCAGGTGTACCGCTTACAATTTGTTTTCCATCTTTTAATGCATATACATCAGTTTGTACATTTGTTCCTCCAATTAAATAATGTGTCGTTACTTTGCAGTACGCACCTAATTGATTTGCTCTATCGCAACTTTGTTTTGCTAATTCTCTTGTTGGTGAAATAATAAGTGCTTGTGTCATTGGGTTACTAAAATCAAGCCGTTGTAAAATGGAAATTACAAAAGTTCCCGTTTTACCGGTACCAGATTGAGCTTGTGCAATTATATCACGTCCTGTAATCATTGCTTTAATCGCTCTTTGTTGAATAGGTGATGGTTTTTCAAAACCATATGCATAAATTCCTCTTAATATATTTTCATCAAGTCCCATCGCGTCGAAGCTTTCCGTCACATCGACATTGTCGCCTTCAAAATTTTCGTTTTGTTCTTCGCTAGCCATTGTATAAGTGAAGTATTAATATTTCCTTAAATATTTATTTAAAGAAATAAATATTCAATTTTTAAATTCCAATATTTTATATGTTAAATTTATTATTATAAAAAATATATATATTGTATGGAAATTTTAGCACAAATTATTAATATTTTACATTATCTTCTTGTTGCATTCGTTGTAATTGTACCATTTTACTTTGATCATCCTGTCATACTTTTATATTATTGTTTTATTGTATTTTTTATAATGGTACATTGGTATACAAATAATGATACATGTGTTCTTACTGTAATAGAATCTAAATTAAGAGGTAAAAAAGATGAAGATACTTTTATGGGTAAATTAATAAAACCAATATATAATGTTTCTTCTAGAGAAATTCATTTCGTCACTATTTTCTTATTTTTCTTTGCTTTATTAAAGACTAGATTATGGGAAACTGATAGAATGAATCTATTAAAACGCTTTATTCATGTTTATACTAGTTACATAAAATTCGGTTTTAATTCTCTAATATCAAAATTCAATAAAAATGATGATACAAAATCCCCAACTTATTCAGATAATGCAGTTTTTAAACCATCTCCCTTTTTACCTATTAAATCAAAAAATATTTCTAATAGTTTATCCTCTAATAATAATCAAAATATCATTGACAATTATAATAATCAATCAACTATAAATCAACCAAATATTAATAATTTTACTATTTCTGAACATCCTATTATTAAAGAAAATCCTGTTATTATTAATGATCATGTTACAGACGGTGTAGTATCCTCGCAAACTCACCTAATGTTACCCCAGGATGGTTCATTATTCCGTGATACCGATCACGCTCTTGATTCAAAATCTTCTCCCTAAGAGCCTGATTACTTCCAATATATTTGTAATCGCTAATGTTTCTTAATCCAACTGTTACTCCACCATTCACCACTTGAATATTTGATCCACTTTCAACTGGAATCATTACTCCACCTGCTTGAATATATGCAGCTGTTCCTGTGCTTCCAGTTACTGCGGTAATTGGCTTGGGATGAACTTGTCCAATTGTAATTCTCGTTCCATCTGAATTGATTCCTGTAATAGGAGAACTACCTCCCATCCCACTCAACAGATGACCAATTGATGACATCATAGTAGGTGGCTCAGAAATCCATGCGATAATACAAGCTGAACCATTAGTAATTAATTCAGTGATAGCATCTCCAACAATGATACCAATAAACTTGTATGATGATGTCTTCTCAAATACAAAGATAATATCAGGAATATTAAGATGATCTCCTGCAATTTGTTTATTCTTACCACAATATACTTTATATTGTGTTCCACTTTCCATGTTCTTTTCAATAACCCAAAAATTATTATACTCGTTTTCCATAAGTTGATTACGTGCACTATCAGTAATCCATTTGTTTGCGATTGTAATTACATCAGGTGTAAGATCTTCTGGCTTCATGAGATTCTTATTAATAAGACTAACAGTGTTAATCTGCTGAAGAACAGACATTTTTAAAGATAGTTAATATTTAATTTTATTAAACATAGATTACTATTAAATTTTCAATTTTTCTAATATAAAAAATTAAAAATTTTATCTTAATGGTGCTGGTCCTACATTTGGTGATGCAGAGTATAATTGGATTGTTGGTCCACCAGTTGATCCAACACATGAATCGTATCTGAAGAAGAAATAATAGATTAAGTAGATAAATCCGAAGATATATGCACCGAGCGCCCATAATAACTTTAAGAATATGTTCATGTTGTGTTTTGTATTGCATTCCCAAGATAAGTATGCAGCCCAGATACCTATTAACATGGAAAATAATCCACCCATGCCTAAGAATCCATTATTTTCATTAAAACTTTCACGGGAGGCCTTTTTTTGTCTTAATATTTTTTCATTTCTTGTGTGTATTGCTTTTAATAAAATTGCTGCGTCCATTTGTATATATATTATTATTTTACAAAAATATGTTTCTAAAAAAAATTAATTATCCTCTTTACAAAAAAATATTTTATAACTCTCATTTAAATATTTTTAAACCTAATCTTATTAATTATCCAATTATTCCTATTAAAATAAGTTATTCTTATGACTTAAATATTTGTATTCAAAATATTTTATATAATAAAGACCTAAAAGATAATTATTATTTAGTTTATTAAAATGTACCTTATTAATAGATCAAAAAATAAATATTTATTACCAAAATATATTCAAGATGTTAATATTAATAATAATATTAACCTAAAATATAGAAAATTATTCTATCTTTTTTTACTTACTTTACTTCTCATTATTCTCTTTTTAATCTATACCTTTTTTTATAAAATAAATCCCTTTTTCGATTTCTTTCCTTCTCGTTCTGAACTTTAATTATTATATCTTATTAATATTCTATTATCAGGTAATGGATTTTTCCATCTTTTATAAAACCATACTCCACCTGATATAATTATTAATCCAGATATCAATGGATGATATGTTTTATTAATTTTATTTTTTATAAAACCTGCACTAATTCCACATAAACCACCATATATTAATCCATTAAATAGTGAACTTAATGGATTATTAATAAAATTTTTAGAATTATTTTGTGCCCATAATATTCCCGCAAATATTGATGCATCAACAGGATCAATATTCGTTATTTTATCCATATTTATAGAAGTTAGACTTACTTTTATTTTATCTTCCATTTTATTCTATTAGATATTTTGATTTATATTGATTAGCATGAAATATCAATTTTTTTGTCTTTCCATTACTCTTATAATAAACACTACCCACATCTTCTCCTAATTTTAAATTACCTACCTCTGTATAAGTTATACTCATATCAGATAATTTTATTTTTGACCATTTCCATACATTATAACATGCATGTTGAATTTCATCATCTGTTATTTCATCTATATTTTTATTAATAATTACATGAGTCGATGGAAATTTATCTAAATGGAACCACGCCCATTTAACATCGGCTTTTCCAATTATTTCCCAGTTATTTTTTGCATTCTTTCCTACCCAATAAACTATGTTATCTATTACCGTATCTCTACTCCTTTTTACTTATTATAAATTAGTATTTTTATAATAAGTAATATTAAATAATAATTCAATTTTTAGATAATTGAAAAAAAATTATTTTTAATATATTAGTATTATAATTAAAATA
>JACCED011777672.1_pt1 | contig 24861 bp, 19 predicted proteins | sample 7455021 | NCBI WGS metagenome assembly JACCED01 (sample SAMN15323456, study PRJNA562643) | freshwater metagenome | isolation source: river surface water | place: USA:Blue River Watershed | collected 2017-08-19
CTTTGACGCCGAATGCGGCGGAGATCTTCTTCAAGTCTCTGCCGTGAGGAGTGCCGAAGACCTCTTCAAAATGCTCAACGCCTCGCTGTGGCAGGGTTGAGAAGATGCCACCACCATCGTTATCAATGACGACAATCGTCAGATCAGCATTGATTGGATTAGTGAGCGCCGAAACATCATGCAAAAAGGCCAAATCACCAAGGAGCGCTACCGATCGGTTAAAAGTGGTGGCTATTCCCATGGCGGTTGAGATGTTTCCATCGATTCCAGCCAAACCTCGATTGGCAAAGACTTTCACCTTCTCCGTCTCATCTGAGCCGAGGGCAAAACTTTCGATATCGCGAATCGGTCGTGAGGAGGCTACGAAAAGAGCATCCATCTCGAGCTGCGCAATTGCAGCTGCGACCCTTCCCTCACTCCACTGGGCACTCTCTGAGATCGCTTGCTGCGCAAGAGTGAAGTACGAGAGCCACTCTTTCTTCCAATCAGGATCGGCATTTGTCGCGACGACTCTTGGAAGTACGTGATGGATCTCATCTGCGCTTCGACGTGTATCGATCTCTGCAACCCGCGGATCGATCACCATGATTCTTTTAGCGAGTGAGATATAAGAATTGAGCGAACGAGTCAATGTGGTTCGGCCGATCACTATCGCTAGTTCAGCAGTCAACTTCTCTCGTAGCGCTTCATTCGAAAGTATCAATGAGGCATGGCCAATCGCATCAGGAAAGGTGATGGGATCTTCACTGATGAGGACCGCATTGGTTGACATTGCGAATTCTCGAATCGCTTGAGCTTCGAATCCAGCGCGATCATGTCCGACAATAACTGCAACACGTTTTTGATTGATCGAAATCTCTGCGGGAACGACGATCTTCTCATCCAGTGGTGCGACCTTGATTCCGTCGAGCCATGAACTCTCATCGCCCGAGCCATCCTCCGGCAAGAGTGGTTCTTCGAACTGCAGATTGAAGTGAACTGGCCCGCCATTGGTCAGTAGGTGACGTGGTTCAAAAGGAGCACTGGTGTCGATCGACTTCATCACGAAGCCACCGAAGATGTTCTGCTGCAGAGTTGTTTGATTCGATCCAGTTTTTCGCAATCTCTCTGGACGATCCGCCGTCAAAAGCAGAAGTCGCTCCTGGGAGTGATATGCCTCGAGGACCGCTGGAAGGAAGTTTGCGACCGCAGTTCCACTAGTTGCGACGACCGGCACATAGCGCTTAGTAGCTTTCGAAATTCCGAGAGCGAAGAAAGCTGCACCGCGCTCATCAATGCGAACATGCATCCGGATGAGATTTTTCTTGGCGGCTGCAGCAAAGGCGAGACTCAAGGGCGCATTACGAGATCCAGGAGAGATCACTACATCGCTCACACCCAACTCGATGAGTCGACGAACGATATGGCGACCAAGCTTGGTCGAGGCGTCACTCATGCAAGAAGAACCTCATGGCATTCACGAAGCCGATTCTCCCACCATCGGAATCGGTCTTCCTCCACAGCGAGGGTATCGAGAGATGAAGGTGAGATTCTTTTCACTTCCATCGCGCCATCCTTAATTGGATGAAGACCGACATCTTTAGCAAAGAGCGCACCTGTTGCCAATCCTGATGCTCGCGAATAACTCTTCTCTGCTGCCGCCAATTCCAAACCTTGACTCACTCCTACTGCACTTTCCAGTGCGCTGGAAACTACATACGGCAATCCAAAATGATCAGCAATCGCGAGCGCCCTTCGATTTCCACCAAGCGGTGAACTCTTCAAGATGATGAGATCGGCCGCACCCCGCAGATCAATAGAGAATGGATTTTCACTCTTTCGAATCACCTCATCGACTGCAACCTTGATCTCAATCTTCGATTTCAATTCCCTTAACTCTTCAACGCTCTCACAGGGCTGCTCAACATATTCGATCTCGTTTTTTAACGGCTCAAGAAAGTTGACTGCTTCTGCGACGCTCCAGGCACCATTGACATCTAGACGGATCTGAATCTCTGGTTCGATCTCTCGCACTCTCTCGATCCGTTCCACATTTGCCTTTAGGTCCTTGGTCATTTTCATCTTGACTGTCTTTGCTCCTGGATAGCGATCAAGAATCGTTTCAATCTCATTGAGATCCTGGACCGCAGGAAGAGTCGCGTTAATAGTGACGAAATCACGCTTCTTATTCAAAGGTTCTTGAAATGCGGCTTCGATACCGGCTGCGAGCCAACGTGAGGATTCGATTGCGTCATACTCGAGAAATGGCGAGAACTCGCCCCAACCATATGGCCCCTCAAAGAGAGCGACTTCGCGCTCCTTGATTCCGCGAAACTCTGTCACGAGTGGCAGTCGGACGACGCGAAGGGACGACAGAATTTCGTCGATCTCGACTTTCACCGCAAGTCTCCTGATTAAGGACGCTTTGGGAAACGTTCGAAGTTTGGCGGACGCTTCTCCTTATACGCGTCGCGACCCTCCTGACCTTCTTCTGTTAGATAGAAAAGAAGCGTTGCATCTCCCGCAAGTTGCTGGACACCAGCAAGACCATCATCCGCCGCATTCATTCCCGCCTTGAGAAGCCTTAATGCCATCGGAGAATGCCGAAGCATCTCTCGACACCACGAGACGGTCTCCGCTTCCAACTCATCGACTGGAACTACAGTGTTGACCAAGCCCATCTCCAAAGCTTCCTGCGCGTCATATTGCCTACAAAGGAACCAAATCTCTCGAGCCTTCTTCTGTCCTACGTGGCGAGCTAGAAGTCCAGATCCATATCCGCCATCGAATGACCCGACCATCGGACCGGTCTGACCGAACTTTGCATTCTCAGCAGCGATGGTGAGATCACAGACAACGTGAAGCACATGTCCACCACCAATCGCCCAGCCAGCGACCATCGCAACGACGGGTTTAGGAGTCCTTCGAATCTGTACCTGCAGATCCAAGACATTGAGACGACCAATGCCTTTCTTACCCAATGAATCACTTCCGATATATCCGTCATCACCACGAACTGAGATGTCACCGCCAGAGCAGAAGGCTTCTCTTCCTTCGCCTGTGAAAATGATGACTCCGACTCTTTCATCATCTCGAGCCGCATTGAATGCCACTTGTAACTCTGCAAGGGTCTCTGGTCGAAATGCATTTCGCACCTGTGGGCGGTTGATAGTGATCTTTGCCATTCCCTCGGCAATTTCGTAGCGAACATCAGTGAAATTGGCGCTCTCCGGGGCAGGTTGCCATTTCGGGATTTCGCGCGAACCAGGTTCTCTCTTTATTGGTTTACTCATAACAAGCCGATAGCCTACGCGTGTTATGGATGTAAGCGCCAAGCGGGGCGTGCGCCACGTAACCGCAGAGTGGCAATTGCCACAAGTTCTCGACTCACTAGCCAAAGCCCTCAATGGTTCGGGTCCAGCTTTACGTTTCGCGGAGCGAAACAACACTTCTCTCACTGCCGTGCCAGAAAATGTCGCCGTTGTCGTCGCCACGAGTGGAACGACGGGGAAAGCCAGGGAGATTGGTTTGAGTGCAAGCGCACTCTTAGCTTCCGCGAGGGCGTCAAATGATTATCTCGGTGCACAGAATGGCGACACGTGGTCGCTCATCCTCCCATTGACACACATAGCTGGCGTAAATGTCCTGGTTCGATCCCTTGAACTCGGGCGCGAGCCAATTGACCTACGTAATATCACCGACGAGTCACTACCAACCGCAGATTTCACATCGATCGTGTCAACTCAACTTCACCGAGCTGTTCATGAGACCGGACGATTGTTGCGCCATCTTCAATCTGCGCACCGCGTCTTAGTTGGTGGTTCTTCCCTTGGCGATGCATTGCGCGATGAAGCGAACAATGTCCAAGTACGCGTGACTTCCACCTACGGAATGACTGAGACCTCAGGTGGTTGTGTCTATGATGGGGTGGCGCTACCAGGCGTTGCTGTTGATATACGAGATGGACGTATTGCTTTCAAAGGGGAGCACCTTGCCTCTTACTATCTACCAACAGATGAAAGTCAAGCGATAGAACCAATCATCGATCATGAGGGTTGGTTTATCTCCAGAGATATTGGGCGAATTGAAGATGGCAAGCTTCTCGTCGAAGGTCGAGTAGATGATGTGATCATCTCTGGTGGCGAGAAGGTCTCCCTCAATGCCGTGGAGCAATTCCTAGCAAGACTGATTGAGGGTGAGTTGGTTGCCTTCGCTCAACCTGATCCAGAGTGGGGTCAGCGTTTGGCCATTGCGACGACTGCCGTCATGAGTGTCGATCAATGGCAGGAAGTGCAGGGCAAGATCCGCTCGGAATTGGGCCGATACGCGATTCCGCAAGACATCTACCGCATTGCGAAGATTCCTCGCACAGCGCTAGGTAAGGTTGATCGCGAAGCCCTACTCAAATCAATTCAAAGCGAAAACTTCTAAATCAACGGAGTGTGATGAGTTCCCTCAAGCCCTGGATCCTGGGGGCAAGGCCAAAGACCTTGCCTGCTGCCATCGCACCAGTGATCGTTGCAACGGCATATGCAGGTGACTCGGCAAGGTTCGAGAGTGGATTCGCAGCGCTTATGGTGGCTATTGCACTACAAGTCGCCGTCAATTATGCCAATGACTATTCGGACGGTGTCCGAGGTACTGACAAAGATAGAAGAGGACCATTACGCCTCGTTGGCAGTGGAACCAAGAGTGCGAAGAGTGTGAAGCGGGCCGCATTCCTTGCATTCTTTGTAGCGGTGATATTTGGTTCTTATCTAGCTTTCACATCTTCACTCTGGTTGTTCGTGATCGGTTTGGTGGCGATGATCGCCGCTTGGCGATACACCGGCGGCGATAGGCCATATGGCTATCGTGGATTGGGAGAGATCTCTGTATTTGTATTCTTCGGACTAGTCGCAACGATCGGAAGCTATTTTGTTCAAACTCAAGAGATCGATCTGAAAATCACCTTGATGGGAACATCAATGGGCGCGATCGCTTGCGGGATTCTCTTACTCAACAACATTAGAGATATCGATACTGACAAAGTCGCTGGCAAGAGAACACTATCTGTTCGAATCGGCAAGGCATCAAGCCTCAAGCTCTACTGGTCTTTAATAGCCACAGCAATCATCATCTTCATCGCCCTCACGCCACTTCCGTGGACATTTCTGATCATCGCGACCATTCCTTTTCTGACGAAATTGCGAACTTCCCTACACGCGAATGAGTGGATCAAGGCTCTGGAGGCAACGGGTAAGTTCCAGATGCTTTACGCAGCGCTGCTTTCTTTGGCGCTGATTCTTGCTCTTCGGTAGCCTCGACCCATGCTGCGATACCTACCCCTGATCCTCCTCTTTGGCGTAACGATTTACGCTCTTGTCGAGTGTTCTCAGACAGATCAGGAGCAGGTAAGAAACCTTCCCAAGTGGGGCTGGATTCTCATCATCATCCTTTTTGGACCTCAGACTCTTGCACTCGGTCCAATCGGATGGTTCGTAGCGGGACGTCCCAAGGGAAAAGGATTCGGTGGTTTCAGGCCGAAGCGCAAGATCCTTCCGCCCGATGACAACCCTGATTTCTTAAAGGGCTTGTGAAATTTAAAGACCTGAGTAGGTGTGCTTACCTGTTCCCCAGATATTGACGTAGATGTAGTTGAAAAGAAACGTCGATCCCGCGATCAAACATAGCCAAGCGGCTTTCTTCCCTTTCCATCCTGCAGTCACGCGCGCATGAAGATATGCCGCATATGCGACCCAGGTGATGAATGCCCATGTCTCCTTTGGATCCCAACCCCAGTAACGACCCCAAGCGGCCTCTGCCCAAATCGCGCCAGCAATGATTGAGAAGGTCCATAGTGGAAAGACAAGTGCGATCAATCTATAACTGAGTTGATCAAGAACTTCCAGGGACGGCAAACGTGATGCCCAGGCTCCACGCCCTTTGCCACGTTCCATCTTCTCTAGAACGAGATAAGCGCCAGCGATGGAGTTTGCCAGCAAGAAGATTCCACCCGAGATGATCGCTGCCAGTACATGAATCAATAACCATGGTGATTTCAAAGCTGGCACCAGCGGCGCACTCTCCACATAGAGAAGAGTGGTTGCGGTACCGAGAGTCAGTAGTGAGGCACCAGCAACGACCAAGCCCAACCAGCGAAGATCGAATTTACGTAGTGATAGTAGATAGGCAGTTACGAAGACGAACGCTCCAGTTATTGAGAATTCATACATGTTTGCCAGCGGGAATCGTGATGCTGAGAGGCCACGAGCGATGAGCGCTGCGAAAAGCAAGAGGTCGGCAAGCACCATGAGCCCAGTTGCATTACGTGCGATCTTCTCGGTCCGGCTCCGATCCAAATTCTTACCAGCATCACTTCGCACTGCCCAGGCAGTTTCAATCGCGTGGAGAAGAAAAACTATGGCAAAGACCGCCAGAGAGGAATAGACGAGATTGTTTGAAAGGTATGCGAGGGAACGACTATCCATTCTTTTCAACCTCTCGTCTGACCATCTCGATTTCTCTCATCAATAACTCCTGATTACTGGTGCAAAGCCCAGCGATCTCCACGATGCCTCCGTCTGGTGAGAACCTGATCCAGATCCTCCTCCGATGAACAAAGAGCATGCCGAGGGCGCCAAGTAAGGCGAAGATACCGCCAGCAAGTGCATAACGCTTGCCTGGATCGTGGATTACCTGCAAATTGATCCAAGGGACGAAACCATCAAAAGTGATAGAACCCACTTTGAAGTCATAGAACTCGCCTGGTTTAAGTGAGACCAAACCGATTCTCTCCAATCCATCCGTCTCTAGGCGGTAAATGGATTGTGGTTTTCCATCATCCATCCCTAAATCCCCTTGCCAAACCGCGAGAAGTAAGCGCGGATCGAGCGCTTCGGGGTAAGCAGAAAAACCACCTCGAACTTCATCTCGAGCCGCTGTTGGCAAGAAAGATGCGACGAAACCGACACTGGGATCCATATCTGGAACTTTGATTGCTCCTGTTGAAGTGAGATTCGGGTCGGTTGGAAGGAGAGGCACTGCTCCTTGATAGGCGATCTTTCCTCGCTTGTCTCTGACTGTGACCAGAACGGAGTAGCCATTTGCCTGCAGAAATACTCTCGAGGCACCGAAAGTCAGTGGTTGATTGACTCTCACGATCTCATCTCGATAGGGAGAGTTGAGGTCATCTCTCACCCGAACCTTCAACTCATAGTTACGCGCCTGGTTTGTAACCGGGTCGTATTCGGCCTTGAACTCTTGTAATTCAATTCGATACGGCTGCAGAGACTCGACCGAATAGAGGCGACCCGGCGTGAGATTGTCATATGTCACTGGCGTATTGATAAATCTTTCACCGACATTGACGATTGCCTCGCCGCGCATTCCAAAGAGTGAACTAGCTGCGATTCCAACCAGGATCAAGATCATTGAGAAATGGAAGAGAAGGTTTCCGCTCTCTTTGAGATAACCCTTCTCGAAGGTTATGGCGTTGTCGAAGCGCTCATAACGAAAGCGTTTTGATTTCAAGAATTCGACGATTGCCTCTGGTTCTGCTCTGACTTCATTGAACCCGGCAAAATTCTTGAGATCTAAAGGTGGCTCGGTAGGACGCTCGAATATCGCCTTGCGATAGACATTGAGGCGGGGAATGACACAGCCGATAAGGGAAATGAAGAGCAGGACGTAGATGGCTGAGAACCATGGTGCACCGAAGACATCGAAAAGATAGAGGGAATCGAAGATCGGAGCCAGAGTGGGATTACGATCAAAGAAATCCTCGACTTGAAATGGGTTCTGAGCGCGCTGAGGAATGATCGATCCAGGAATCGAAGCAAGACCTAAGAGGAGGAGCAATATGAGAGCTGTGCGCATGCTGGTCAGAAGTCGCCAGAGATAGCGCCAAAGAGAAAAACCACCGAGTTCTCTCAACTCATTGGTTCGATCCTTATCGATTCTCTTCACTTCACGCATCAGATCACCGGTACGAAGTTGGAGATCGAACCTTGTAGCGAAGCAACCCATTCGCCCCAAAGACCTGTTATCTGTGCCGTTCCGATGATGATCAAAAAGAGACCACCTGTGATCGAGAAGATTCGTGAGTGACGAACGAGAAAGCGATGGAAACTCTTGACGCGTACAAGGAAGAGAGCAGAGAGAATGAGTGGAATGCCAAGTCCGAGTGAGTAAAAGGTAGAGAGAATCGCACCACGTGCTGCGCTAGCTTCTTGGAAGGAAAGGGTTTGTACTGCTGCGAGAGTCGGTCCGATGCATGGGGTCCAGCCAAATCCGAAGAGCGCTCCCAAAAGTGGGGCAGCGACGATTCCTTGGACTCTTGGTGAAAGGGCGCGAGAGGAGATAGTGAAGCTTCGATAGAAGCGTTCGCTGAAGATAAAGATCACACCTAAAGCAATTGTAATTGCACCAAGGATTCGTACCAATGTGTCGCTATTGCGAAGTAATGTGTTTCCTAAACTGCCAAAGAGGACGCCATATGAGACAAAGAGGAGTGTGAAGCCTGCGACGAAGAGAACCGAGCCCCAAAGGACCTTCACTCGAGTAGCACTGGCGCCGGCGATGTAGGAGAGGTATCCCGGCAGGAGCGGAAGCACGCAAGGCGATAGAAAGGAGATCAATCCAGCAAGCAGGGAGATCGGTGCAGCGAGAAGCAACGATCCATCAAATACTTGCTCGACGACGAACTCACTCACTCAATACCTCATCGATCAATCCACCTAAACCTGTAAATGTGACCTCTCCTGCAATCCGTGCAGCAATACCTCCCGATTTGTCGATCAGAATCGTGGTGGGAATGGCATTTGCGATCATCGCATCATTGAACTCAAGTAGGACTTCGTCACTTCGAAGGGAAGGGAAAGTGAGTTTGAATCGATCGATAAATCCTTGTGCAGCGGTGAGGTTGTCACGCGTAAGAACTCCGAGGAACTGGACCTCTGGATACTTTTCACTCAATGCTTGCAACGTGGGAGCCTCTGCTCGGCACGGTGAACACCATGACGCCCAAACGTTGAGAACAATTGGTCTACCGCTCTCCATGATGTACTCAGAACCATCAATGAGAGTTCCTGAAAGATTTGGTGCTGTAGCTCGAGATCCCTTCGGCACCTTCGTCACTGCACCGTTGCCTTCGATATAACTCAGCTCTTGACCGACTTGATCACTATCTTCTGAATCGGTGAATGAGAGCGCCAGCAGAGAGATCACAAAGATCAGTGATACCGCGATGGCTAGCCGCTTGCGCATAGAGTCAACGTTTCTTGGCGGGAAGAAGATGTTTGACCGGTTCTTGATAACTAGTAGACGTGATCATGCCTTCATCATCGAAGTGAAGGGTTGTAACCGAGCAGAGTGAACACTCTCGTTTTCGGGGATCATGAAGCATAGGACGTCCCTCAACGGCGCTCCTAACGATCCAAATCGGTAACTGATGCGAGACACAAATGGCGTCGCTCTTTCCCGCTGCGAGCGCCGCATCGCGTGCAGTGAACGCAGCAGCAAGCATTCGGTTTATTTGCTCGACGTACGGTTCGCCCCACGAGGGTTTGAATGGGTTATAGAGATATCGCCATGCTTTCGGATGCTTCAGTACGCCATCACCAACTCCGAATGGTTTTCCTTCGAAGACGTTGGCTGCTTCTATCAATCGCTCATCGGTGGTGATCTCAACTCCATGTGCTTTTGCAATCGGTGCGGCAGTTTGTTGAGCTCGCTCGAGCGGAGAGACGTGAAGCGCACCAAGATCGAGATCCTTGCTCCACTCGGCTACTCCCGCGGCCATCTCTTTACCGAGGTCTGAGAGGTACCAACCAGATTGACGGCCGTAGAGGATGTTCCCTGGATTCTCTACTTGTCCATGTCTGACGAGGTGTACACGCATATGGCCAAGTATAGGTGAGGCGAAAGTGAGATTTCTGTGTGGGTAATGTAGGCCAGTTATGTCTGCGAAAGCCCGAGCAAAGAAAGCCACTGCTGCAGGTGACTCACGTCTCCAACCTGCCGCATCATTGGCAGAGGAATTGCGCGCAAGAAACGATGACGCGATCGCTCAACTCTTTGAACTTCGAGCCGACCTCACATCCCCGGTTCCCAACGATTTCTCAAGTTTGGCTGCCCGAGCCACTTCCACGCCAAGTTTGGTACGCGCGCTCGACACTCTCAATCTCTTTCAATACCAAGTCATCGAGGCGATAGCAGCCCTTGAAGAACCATTGAAGATCAAACGCCTTATTGAATCCACCGAGAAAGAAGCAGAGGCTGTTCTTGATGCGTTATGGAATCGCGCACTCATCTATTTCGATCGCGGTGAAATTCGAATGCCACGAGCGCTTCGTGAATTGATCGGAGCAACTCCTGCTGGACTTGGTCCGGTCTCGCTGGGAACTCCGAAGATAACAGCTATTGCGAAAGCCCCTCCAGGAGCGAGTGAGATTCTCAAAGCCTTGATGTGGGGTCCGCCAAAAGGTGCGATCGGCGATCGGCGAAAGACTGGGAAACAGATCGAGTGGTTACTCGAACAAGGATTGCTGACACAAGTAGATAGTGAACATGTCGCTCTACCTAGAGAAGTCGGACTGCATCTTCGCGGCGGGAAAGTTCATCGCGAACTCTTTATCTCGCCACCTCCCTTCAAAGGCGAACGACGAAAAGAGTTGGATACAGAGATTGCTGCAATTGCTGCCATCAGCTCCTTCTTAAGGTGGACCGCTGAATTGATGGATTTCTGGTCAGAAGAGACGCCGCGTGCCCTTCGAACCGGAGGATTAGGCGTTCGAGAGATCAAGAAAGCAGCCGAGCATCTTGGTGTCGATGAGAATCATGCTGCATTTGTTGCCGAACTCGCCTACATTGCCGGCTTCATCTCGATCGAAGGCGATGATCGTGTCCTGCCTTCCGCGCAGTTCGACCTCTGGCAGAGCAAGAGTCCCGAAGAACAGTGGCGCGAACTTGTTTCGCTCTGGCTTGCGACATCGCGAGTACCAGGACTTGCTCGAAGATCGGAAAGCAAAGGAATAACACCACTTGGCAGCGAATTGGACCGAATTTGGGCGCCGAGAATTCGAAGGCTGGTATTACGCGCTCTCGAAGAGAACCCAGGTATCTCTGCGAGCGATGAAGATGTTCAGCAGTGGGTGGATTGGCTCGCACCTACAAGAAGCGGCGCACCGCTACATCGCGACTTCACCAGTTGGGTGTTAGATGAAGCAGAGTGGCTCGGCCTTACGGGCGGCAGGGCGTTATCGGCATTCGGCGTGAAATTACTTCGCGATGAAGAATCACTCGGCATCAATGATGCTTTGCCAGAACCCGTCAATCACATCTTGGTGCAGGGCGACAACACTGCGATCGCACCAGGGCCATTGACGATCGATATCGCACGGAAACTATCGACCTTCGCAGATATCGAGAGTCGAGGGAATGCCACTGTCTACAGGTTCACTGAAAGTTCGATTCGACGCGGCCTCGATCACGGCCACACCGGTGATGAGATCAAGGCGTTCTTGAAAGAAATCTCAAAGACACCAATCCCTCAACCGCTCGATTACATGGTTGGCGATATCGCAAGGCGCCACGGTCAACTGCGAGTGGGATATGGAGCGAGTTTCATTCGATGCGAGGATGAATCGACCATCGTGGCCATCATGAAAGATAAGCGGCTAGAGAATTTAAGGCTTCGTCGCATCGCCCCTCAGGTACTGATCTCTGAAATTGAGACTGCAGATCTGATCGAAGACCTTCGCACCGCTGGTTATCTACCATCATTGGAGAACTCCGCCGGGAATGTGGTGACAGCTCCAAGGCAACTTCGCTCCAAGAACAAACCACGCATCCCAAAATCACTGACGGAGAGCACTGCGCCAAGCGATGCCTTGATCTCTGCGGCCATTAAGGCTCTTCGGGCAGGAGATAAGGCAAGCACCTCAAGCACTTCCCTTGCCAATATTCCTCGAACATCTGCGAATGAAACTCTTGCGATACTCCGCAAAGTCGTTGCGGCGGCAGAGACTGTGACTATCGGGTATGCGGACACCAACGGTTCAGTCACTCAGCGCATCATCGACCCAGTGTCGATCACGATGGGAAATCTCGTTGCTCGCGATCACAGCAGTGAAGAGGTGGCGACATTCAAGATCGCCCGAATAACTGGCGTCGCACCTTTCTAAGCCCAATGAGTTGACGCTCTCTTTGACCTCTTCCAGCAGATGAATGGCAAGATAGCCACATGAAAATCTCCCAAGAAGAAGCGATATCGCTTGTCAGGCGCTTGGTTGAGATCGAATCTCCGACAGAGGATATTGATGCCTGTCGCGCTGTAATTTCCGAAGCGAATCTTCTTGTCGAAGAACTTCTTGGTTCTGAAGGTGAGATTCGCGAGGTGAAGGATCATCCAACGCTCTCGTGGAAGTCTGGGAAACCCAAAGTTCTTCTTCTCTGCCACTTGGACACCGTCTGGCCGAAGGGCTCCTTCGCGCCACTCTGGCATGTCGATGGAGATGTCATTCGCGGACCAGGTTCCTATGACATGAAGGCTGGATTCGTCCAAGCAGTAATGGCAGTCGCCTCACTCTCAGATCGCGAAGGAATCCATATTCTTGCCACAAGCGATGAGGAAACTGGTAGTGCAGCCTCTCGTGAATTGATCGAACTGAGTGCAAAAGAATGTGACGCAGTCTTGGTCTTTGAATCCGCGATCAATGGCAAAGTAAAGACCGCCCGCAAAGGCACTTCTATGTACCAAGTGAAAGCAATTGGCCGTGCTGCTCACGCAGGACTTGAGCCTGAAAAGGGAATCAACGCGATGACGGCTCTCGCTTCCCTTCTTGGCAAAATCGAATCACTTTCAAATTTGGCGATTGGTACCACGGTCACACCAACTACTTTCCACGCTGGAACAACGCTCAATACCGTTCCTGCAGAAGCGATCCTTGATATCGATGTCCGCGCTTTCACTCGTGAAGAGCAGGAGCGTGTTGATAAAGCTATCCGCGCGCTTTCAGAGACTCCTTCTGCTGCGACAATCGAAGTCACTGGTGGAATCAATCGCCCTGCTCTTGATCCAAAGATGAGTGCATCTCTCTTCGAGATTGCCAAGGAATCTGCTGCAGCAATTGGAATGCCACCGCTTGAAGACGCTGCGGTTGGTGGTGCAAGCGATGGCAACTTCACCGCAGCACTTGGAATTCCCACTCTTGATGGCTTAGGGGCAGTCGGTGATGGTGCCCACGCCAGCCACGAATGGGTCAGCGTCAAAGGCCTCACCGAACGCTCAGCTTTGGTCGCCGAGATGCTACGGCGCCTACTCAAGTAGACTCGCGAGGATGTCTCAAGGTCCTCTCATCGTTCAAAGCGACAAGACGCTACTTCTTGATGTAGACCATCCTGGCTCTGATGAATGTCGAAAGGCGATTGCACCTTTCGCAGAGCTGGAGAAATCCCCCGAACACATCCACACCTACCGCCTTACCGCGCTAGGTCTCTGGAATGCACGTGCAGCCGGACATGATGCAGAGGGCGTCATCGACACCCTGATCAAGTATTCGCGTTACGCAGTCCCACATGCACTCCTTGTCGATATCGCAGAGACCATGGGTCGATATGGTCGACTCCGATTAGAGGCGCATCCAGTCCATGGGTTGGTACTGATCACAACGGACTCAGCCGTTTTGGCTGAAGTGGCAAAGTCAAAGAAGGTCGCACCGATGCTCGGTGCACGTATCGATCACGAGACGATCGCCGTCCATCCTTCACAACGTGGCCATCTCAAGCAAGCGCTCCTTAAACTCGGTTGGCCCGCTGAAGATTTCGCAGGATATGTCGATGGCATGGCGCATGAAATTGCGTTGAAGGAAGATGGTTGGGGAATTCGCGATTACCAACGTCTTGCAGCCGAAGGTTTTTGGCATGGTGGATCAGGCGTTGTCGTCCTGCCATGCGGTGCAGGCAAGACGATCGTTGGCGCCGCTTCAATGGCAATGGCCAAAGCCACCACTTTGATTTTGGTGACGAATACGGTCGCAGCACGCCAATGGCGGGATGAGTTACTTCGCCGGACCACGCTGACCGAAGAGGAGATCGGGGAATACTCCGGGGCAAAGAAGGAAATCCGCCCAGTAACGATTGCGACCTATCAAGTCATGACAACAAGAAAGAAAGGTGTCTACGCACACCTTGATCTCTTTGATGCTCAGGATTGGGGTTTGATCATCTATGACGAAGTTCATCTTCTTCCTGCTCCGATCTTCAGATTCACCGCAGATATCCAATCAAGGAGGCGCCTCGGCTTGACTGCAACTCTGGTTCGCGAGGATGGAATGGAGGGTGAAGTCTTCTCGCTGATTGGCCCGAAGCGATTCGATGTGCCATGGAAAGAGATCGAAGCGCAGGGCTACATCGCCCCAGCTGATTGCGTTGAAGTCCGAGTGACACTCACTGACCACGAGCGATTGGCCTACGCAACAGCAGAGCAGGAAGAGCGCTATCGCGTCTGCTCAACGACGATGACGAAGAAGAACGTCGCAAAGGCACTCGCTGAGCACCATAAGAACGATCAGGTATTGATCATCGGACAGTACATCGATCAGATCGATGAGATTGCTGGCGACCTTGGAGCACCTGTGATCAAGGGTGAAACGCCAATCAAGGAACGTGAGAAGTTATTCGAGGCCTTTCGAACCGGTGATGTGAAACTACTTGTCGTATCAAAGGTGGCAAATTTCTCGGTTGATCTTCCGGAAGCCTCGGTTGCGATCCAGATCTCTGGAACGTTCGGTTCAAGGCAAGAAGAAGCTCAGCGTCTTGGCCGAGTCTTGCGGCCTAAAGCAGATGGTCGTGGCGCGCGCTTCTACTCTCTCGTCGCTCGTGACACCATCGATCAAGATTTCGCTCAAAACCGGCAACGTTTTCTCGCTGAACAAGGTTATGCCTACCGCATCATCGATGCCGATGATGTTTACACCGGCACAATCTAGTTTCGCGTACTAGATTGCAAGAGCCTTCCTCAATCTCGCTTCTTCGACTCGGCCGTATCCGTGCATGGCGCCATCAATATGAATGACAGGAACCATAAATCCATATTCATTCTCAAGTTCTTGGTTCCCATCGATGAGAATCTCCTTAAGGGAAACCTCAAAGTCGCCTTCTTTCGCGATTCGTTCGATCTCCTCCCGAGCAACTTCGCAGAGATGACAACCGCCTCTTGAAAAGATAGTGATTTCCTTCATCGTCGTCTCCTCTCACCCGGCGCTTAGGTTCAGACGATAATCTTGCGCTATGCGCGCCCGAATGGCCAAAACCCTTACTCCTCTCATCCTTGGCTTTGCGCTCACCTTCTCACTCCTCACTTCTCCAACGACTGCTATCTCCTTCAACTCCGCTCCAGCGAATATCTGGGGAACGCTCCTAGCGTCGGATGTACAAAGATCGAATCAAACCGAGGGATCTGATACTTCAACTGCAACATCAAGTGATCCGATAGCGAGAGATTCAAAGAGTTCTTTCGAATTGACCTATGTCAACATCCCAGATCGAGCAAAAGCTGCGATTGAAAAAGGTGTAAAGGCATGGGAGGGCTACTTTGAATCCAAAGTTCCGATCAAGGTTGCGGCCTATTGGGATCGAACAGCTCCTTATGGAGTTCTTGGAACTGCCAGACCAGGGAGATATTTCAACAGCTTCGAAGGAGCACCCGATAGGGACCTTTGGTACGCCTCAGCGTTAGCGAATGCACTTGCTGGGAAGGATCTTGACCCAGCAAACCCCGAGATTGTTATTCGTATCAGCGCATTTCCATTTTGGTACTACGGACTTGATGGTAAACCTGGTCAGAGCCAATTCGATCTCGCTTCAGTCGTACTTCACGAGATCGGTCATGGAGTTGGATTTCTCTCCAACGCGGACTATCTCACCTACAACTCATTTGGAGCGATGGCCCAACCAACGCCCTTTGATGCATATGCGCAGTTGCCGGACGGCAGAAGGTTGATGGACCTGCCATCTCCCTCACTAGAACTTGGCACTGCGATCACATCTCCACTCGTATGGTCAGGGAGAGAAGCGATTGCTGCCAATGGCGGCGCTCAGAAGCCAGTCCTCTACACACCAAAGACTTTCGAGAATGGTTCATCAGTCAGCCACCTCAATGAATTGAGCTACCCAAGTGGATCGATCAATGCGGCAATGACACCCAATCTCGCTTCAGGCGAAGTGCTCACGGTGCCCGGTCCGTTGGCTGAAGCGATGATCCGAGATATGTTGCAAAAACCACCTGCTGGCCCCGCTTTTGGGCTTCCTAATGAGGCAAGGAATGTATCGGCTCTCGTCGGTGATGGTCGCGCAATCGTCACCTTCGATCCACCATCGAATTCACGGAGTGCTCAAGTCAGTTCTTACATCGTGACAAATGTGCAGACTGGTGACCAAGTTGAAGTCGCATCCTCCCCTGCAGTTATCACTGGACTTAAGAACGGCCAAAGCTATTCATTCGAAGTCATCGCACTCAATGAGAATGGAAGGTCTCCCAAAGTCCGTAGCAATTCGATCACACCTGAACGTGGCTGGAAGGCGAATGCCATCGATCCGCAAGCAGATGGCAAGTTTCTTGCGACCGCGAGATTCAAAGGTCGTGATGTCATTGCCTACACTGATTCAGTTCGCGGTGACGTCAAGCTCGCCACCTATTCCAATGGCAAGTGGAGTCGAACCGTCATCGATGGTAATAGCAATACTGCTGGAAGAACCACGAATAATGTCGCTGGCTACCTCTCGCTCTGTGTAAGCGGCAGCGCCAGTAAGGAAAGATTGCACCTCTTCTACACTGATCTGACCGAGAAGGATCTTCGTTACGGTGAATATGACGGAACGAAATGGCGGTTCGAAACGGTCGATGGAAACGGACCTAAAGTTCAAAATTACGAGGAAAGCGCGCGGGTTCGTACTGCAAGTGATGTCAGTGTCTCGAACGCATGCGCAGCGACCTCAAAAGGCCTTCAAGTCTTCTATCGTGATGAGAGCCAAGGAATCTTGCTTGGTGCAGTCCGTAGCAGGAATTCGTGGTTTTATGAGATCGTCGACGGCGACAAGAAGACTGGCGGCCGAACGATCGGTGATGTCGGATTCCGGCTCCGCTCCGTTACGGTTAAAGACACTGTGTACTTGATCTATGACTCAATCTTGGTCGTCGATTCGAATCGTGATGCGACACAAGGTGAGGTTCGTGTCGCGTCACGATCGACTATCTACCCCGAGGATTGGAGTTACAAAAACCTAGAATCGACAGGCGAATTAGTGGCTGTCCCTGGATATGACATCTCCATAGTTGTGCAGAAGCAGAAGGTCTATGGATCCTGGCTCTCTTCAACTCCACTGACTCGACCTAAGCCTGATCGCATCAAGTCACGATTGATCAGTGATGTCGACGCACCTGTCGCAGGATTCGCAGATGATCATGGATTCTTGAGTGGACCATTGGCGGAAGATGCAAAATCCGCTCTCTTTGGCTGCCAATTGAGGCTCTGCACTATGGATAAGAAGAGCCAAGAGGTCGAATTAGTCGTCGATCAGGAGATCTCTAGTAATGCGATCTCTGCGTGGATCTACATTGGTAAGACGAGGTTTGCAGTCATTGGAGTCAATGGGAAGTTGACCCTCTTCCGCCCGTAAGGACGAGCGGAAGGAAGTGATCGCTACTTCTTGTTACGACGTTGAATACGTGTCTTCTTCAGCAACTTCTTATGCTTCTTCTTCGCCATTCGCTTACGGCGCTTTTTAACAACGGAACCCACGATCACATCCCTTCATTTTCTTCACAAACTTCGTTATCTCACTAAAGCTTCAAGAGCGAAGCCGGATTCAAGGGGTAAAAGGTACCAACTGGGATCGACCACTCCGATCAACTATCAGCGCAAGGCCAGGCGCAATATCCTTGATAGAACGAGCGGAAATCGCTGATGCGCTTCGAAACGCCCCCTTCTTCTTGGTATCCAAGGTGATAAAGAGTGCAGTGGATGTACGCGGAGTGAAGTTTGTAATTCCGTCGACCTTTCTATTAGTCATAAGTGCGAGCACCGAGCCCGAGAGATGGGGGTCTGATCCCGGAATTCTTAGGAACCAACTTGGTTCGCCCTTGGATGTGAACTTTGTGACCGCAACCTCTCGCTTGCTTCCGATGAGAACGTTTCCCGCAGCAAGGTGTGAGCTATTGACTGAGCTCCAATCCCTAGAAGCGGATGCTTGGAAGCTACGTACTACCCGTGTGAGTTTGGCGTTGTTGTCGAGATAAAAGATCACGCCATCTCGTACACCACGTCGATTCGATCCTGCTAGTTGCTCACTACTAGATCCATAAAGGATACGAGAAGTAGCCAACGCATTGATAGTGGTATCGCTGTTTCCGAATGTATGAAGAGATAACGCGCCATCGTCTCGCGAGATGTTTGCAATGAATCCCTGGATTCCTTTATCTGAAGAGATACTTCCGACTACAGAGATTCGCTCGCTCGCGAGAAGAACCGAGCTGGGAACCATAGGTCTAACCAAATCAAAGAGGGATTCCTTGATTACGGCTGCCTCTGTGGTGAACTCGGTGATGACAAGCTTTGTCATACCAAGTGATTGCACGACTTGAGTGTCGACAGGAATGGAATCAGGATTGATCAGATTCTCTGGCAATTCGGATGACGTTGCGACGGAACTCTCAGCGATTCCGACGGCGATGAAACCTTCCGGCGAAGGAATCACCTTCGTGAAGAGTCGTGCTTTGCTCTCAATTGTTACCGCTCCATCGAATGACGTTGCGCCTCGAGAGATTAGGTGGATTCCATCTCCCACCAATGCAACCGACTCACCATTGATCGCAATGGAGCGAATGTCGTTGGGTACTTCGATGGTCGCGCTCACACGTTGCGCCGAGACAGCTGCCATCGCTTGTTCGGGAAGAAGCGTCAGTAAGAGAGCAAGGACCGTAAAGCGGATGAGTTTCACCCAAGCTCCAGCGATCTATTTCGAGCAGCTCTCATCGCCGCTTTGATGATGCCATGCAAGTCGCTCTCATCGAATACTTTCAACGCTGCTGCGGTAGTCCCGTTGGGGCTCGTCACATTCTCGCGCAGTGTCGTTGCGGACTTTCCAGAATCTTCCAGCATCACCGCTGCGCCTTTGATGGTCGCGATCGCCAAAGTGCTCGCTTCAGAGGTAGAGAGTCCCAAATCCTCACCTGCCTTCACCATTCCTTCGATGAATGCAAAGAAGTAGGCGGGGCCTGATCCACTTACAGCAGTGACCGCATCTTGAAGATCTTCATCGAGAACGATTGCTCTGCCACCGCTTTGAAGCACCTGCGCAACCCACTCAAGGTCAACCTTCGAGACACCTTCACCTGGTGAAATCGCCGAGACTCCCGCGCCAAGGACCATCGGAGTATTTGGCATCACTCGTATCACTGGATTCTTTCCGCCAACTGCCTCGCGTATCACTGAGGTCTTCTTTCCTGCCGCCAATGAAACCAAGAGGGTCTCAGAAGAGAGAAACTCTTTAATCTCTGAAAGAAGTGCGATGAGATCTTGCGGCTTTACAGCAAGAAAGATGAGATCTGAGCCACTGACCAATTCTGGCAATGATTTTGCCACTATGCCGAAGCGCTCTGTGATCTCGGAGTTCAGTTCGCTCCGTTTGCGGGCGAAACTGATCTGATTCTTATCGATTCCGGCTTTAATGAGAGTGGCAATCACCGCCTGACCCATAACGCCGGTTCCGATGAATCCAATCCGCGTTCTCACGACGCGAGCCTATCCTTTAGGCTCTCGCACTATGCCTGAGGTCAAAGAAGATTTTCCGAGAGAGTGGTTAGAGTTTCACGATCCTGTGAATGCAGACCATCTCTTCAAATGCGATCTGACCTGGCTCACTTCTTATTGGAACTGTATCTATGGCAGTGGTTGTCAAGGTATCGATCGAGATAAGCCTGATTCTGGCTGTTGCAGCGATGGTGCCTATTACTCAGATGAGGACGATGAGAAGAGAACCATCAACGCTGCACGCAGACTCACTACGGACATTTGGCAGATGCACTCGCGTGCTTATCGAGGCGGGAAGTTGAACATCTCCGAAGTGGGACTAGATAAGGATCGCAAGACGAAGCGTGTCGATGGTTCTTGCATCTTTCTCAATCGCGCCGGATTCGAAGGTGGGATGGGGTGCGCCTTACATCACCTTGCAATGCGTGAAGGCACCCATTTCTACGAAACGAAACCCGATGTCTGTTGGCAATTACCTCTTCGGCGTTCCTTTGAGAAGCGTGAAGTTGGGGATAACGAGCTCACTGTCACTGTCATAGGAGAGTATGGCCGTATGGCTTGGGGCGAAGGCGGCGCGGATCTCGATTGGTATTGCACTAGCAATACCGAAGCACACAACGGTTCTAAACCGGTCTATCTCTCCAGCAAAGAAGAACTCATTCAGATGATGGGGATCGCTGCCTATGAGATCCTTGCAAAAGCTTGCGACAAGAGGACGGCGTTGATCGCCAAGACTAAAAGTAAGTATCTGCCTCTCTTTACCATCCATCCAGCAACAGCAGGCGCAAGAAGATAGAAGATGGCCAAACCTGCCAAAGATCCATATCGCTGTAGCGAATGCGGTTGGACTACAGGTAAATGGGTAGGACGGTGTGGCGAGTGTCAGGCCTGGGGAACGATTGAAGAACTTGGCGCTCCAAAGAAGCAAACTCTCGTAGCGAGCGCAGTTTCTCAACCAGCCCGCCCCATCGCAGAGGTTGAACTTGCAAGCGCATCAGCTCGAAAGAGTGGCGTCGATGAACTTGATCGCGTTCTTGGCGGGGGACTCGTACCTGGAGCGGCGCTTCTTCTCGCAGGCGAACCAGGGGTTGGAAAATCAACTCTTCTTCTCACTGTCGCTTCGCTCTTTGGTCAACCGGCGCTTTACATCAGTGGCGAAGAGTCTCCTTCGCAAGTGCGGCTACGAGCAGAACGTCTCGGGGCACTCTCTAAGAACCTCTATCTCGCTGCCGAGAATGACTTAGGCGCGATCATCAGTCATATCGAGAACGTCCAACCCCAATTACTCATCATCGATTCGATCCAAACTATCGGTACTTCTGCCATAGATAGCGCTCCCGGAAGCGTCTCTCAAATACGCGAAGTATCTGCAGCGCTGATCCGCATCTGTAAGGAACGATCGATTTCCTTGGTACTTGTCGGACACGTGACGAAAGATGGGTCGATAGCTGGCCCGCGACTCTTGGAACATCTCGTTGACGTCGTCTTGCAATTCGAAGGAGAGCGTCATTCGAGACTTCGCCTGATTCGTGCCACGAAGAATCGATTCGGCCCGAGCGATGAAGTGGGTTGCTTCGATCTTCATGACGGCGGAATAGAGGGCCTGCCTGATCCAACCGGGCTCTTCACCACTCGTCACGCAGAACCCGTTCCGGGAACATGTGTAACCGTCGCTTTAGAGGGTCGAAGGCCACTTCTTGCTGAGATTCAAGCATTGGTTGGAAATGATCGTGATGTCGATTATGGAAACGCGAGACGAGTCACAAGTGGACTTGATAGTTCTCGTACCGCGATGACTCTCGCTGTTCTCGAGCTACGTGCAAAAGTGAAACTCTCTGGCCGCGATGTCTATGTCGCAACAGTAGGCGGCATGAAGATCCAAGAACCGGCAGCAGATCTCGCAATCGCACTTGCTGTCGCATCAGGTGCACATGGTTTGGCTCTTCCAGCAGATCTGATAGCTCTTGGTGAAGTCGGCCTTGCGGGTGAGATTCGTCGAGTCCAAGGTGTCTCGCAACGACTCAATGAAGCGTTTCGATTGGGTTTCAAGCGAGCGCTCGTTCCAACCGGTAGCGATGTCAAAATCGATGGGATGGATATCGTCGAGGTCTCTCGCCTCGATCAAGCGATCGGTCGCGTTCGAATCGGAGCATAAAGATGCTCGATGAAGTGACAAAGTGGTTCGAGGGTTCTGCTCGGGACCTACCTTGGCGTAAGACCACTCCTTGGGGTGTGATGGTCAGTGAATTCATGTTGCAACAGACTCCAGTCACTCGAGTTTTGCCTAAATGGCAAGAGTGGATGGATCGTTGGCCCACGCCACGAGACCTTGCCGATGCTGAGAAGAGTGAAGTCATCAAAGCCTGGGGATCTCTTGGATATCCACGGCGCGCACTTCGACTTTGGGAGAGTGCGAAGATCGTTGCTAGGGAATATGGAAACCAAGTACCGCGGGAATTAGAAGCTCTTCGAGCTCTTCCTGGCGTTGGCGAATACACAGCTACCGCAATTCTCTCCTTCGCCTTTGAGGAGAGTCATAACGTGATGGATATCAACATCCGTCGCGTCTATGCCCGAGCTATCGATGGAATCGAACATCCAACGAAATCAGTGACACGCAAAGAGCGAGATGAGCGCCCTGTCTTTGGGCCTACCTGGTCTAAGGCAGTGATGGAATTGGGTGCGTTGATCTGTACTGCGAAGAATCCGCAATGCGATATCTGTCCGATCTCGCGCTCATGTCTCTGGCTCAAGAACGGATCGCCGAAATCGAATGAAGAGCGTCGAGGTCAAACTTGGCACGGAACAAAGCGACAATGCCGAGGTCTGATTCTCAAGAGATTGCGAGAAGAAGAATCCTTGGACCGAAAGACGATCGAATGGAACGATCAAGAGATGTTGGAAATCGCACTGTCGGAACTCATCGCTGAAGGATTCATTACGAAGCGAGGCGGTAAATACCGCCTCGCTCGCAATTGAGCATCAGATTAGGGCTGAGGAGTCTCTTCGGCGAGATCTCCTGGAGTATCAGGAAGCTTCTCGCGTGTGAGTCCCTTGAAGGAGAAGGTCTCTGAACCCTCTTCACCTTCGACATCGATCACGACGATCTGTCCGCTCTTCAATTCACCAAAGAGGATCTTCTCTGAGAGTGCATCCTCGATCTCTCGCTGAATCGTTCGACGAAGTGGTCGTGCGCCAAGAAGTGGGTCATAACCACGCTTCGCTAGGACGCCCTTTGCCGCAGCTGTGAGTTCGATTCCCATCTCCTTCGCCTTGAGGCGATTCTCAAGGTTCGCAATCATCAAATCGACGATCTGAATGATCTCGACCTCGGTCAACTGGTGGAAGACGATGATGTCATCGATACGGTTGAGGAACTCTGGTCGGAAGTGCGACTTGAGCTCATCTTGGACCTTTGCCTTCATCCGCTCGTAGTTTCCAAGTTGATCGCTGACATTGGTGAAGCCAAGTGAGAGCGACTTGGAGATATCTCGCGTACCGAGGTTGGTAGTCATGATGATGATCGTGTTCTTGAAATCTACGACTCGACCTTGGGCATCAGTGAGACGTCCATCTTCAAGGACTTGAAGGAGTGAGTTGAAGATATCTGGATGAGCTTTCTCGATCTCATCGAAGAGAACGACAGAGAACGGACGTCGTCGAACCTTCTCGGTCAGCTGTCCACCCTCGTCATAACCAACGAAACCTGGAGGAGCGCCAAAGAGGCGAGATGCTGTGTGCTTCTCGGAGTACTCCGACATATCGAGTTGGATCAGCGCATCCTCATCACCGAAGAGAAACGATGCAAGAGTCCTTGAGAGTTCAGTCTTACCGACACCTGAAGGTCCGGCGAAGATGAATGAACCGCCAGGGCGACGTGGGTCTTTAAGTCCAGCGCGAGTACGACGGATCGCCTGGGCGAGCGCATGGATCGCTTGTTCCTGTCCGATGACTCGCTTATGCAATTCATCTTCCATGCGAAGCAAGCGTGCAGTCTCAGCCTCAGTCAGTTTGAAGACTGGGATACCAGTAGCGGTTGAGAGAACCTCTGCGATCAACTCCTCGTCGACATCAGCTACGACATCGAGATCGCCGGCCTTCCAGGATTTCTCCTTCTCTATCTTCTCTTGCATCAAGTTCTTCTCTTGATCGCGAAGAGCTGCCGCCTTCTCGAAATCTTGACCGTCGATCGCAGATTCCTTCTCCTTGCGAACCTCTGCGATCCTCTCGTCATAGGCGCGAATCTCAGGTGGTTGGGTCATACGACGAATCCGAAGTCTTGATCCTGCTTCATCGATCAGATCGATCGCCTTATCCGGCAGGAATCGATCCGAGATGTAGCGATCTGCAAGAGTTGCAGCGGAAACTAGTGCGGAATCTGAGATCGTCACCTTGTGATGGGTCTCGTAACGATCACGAAGACCCTTCAAGATCTCAATGGTGTGAGCAACAGATGGCTCTTGAACTTGGATCGGCTGGAAGCGACGCTCAAGCGCTGCATCCTTCTCCAAGTGCTTGCGATATTCATCAAGTGTTGTCGCGCCGATGGTCTGGAGTTCGCCTCGTGCAAGCATTGGTTTCAAGATGCTTGCAGCATCGATAGCGCCTTCGGCAGCACCTGCGCCGACAAGAGTGTGGATCTCATCAATGAAAAGGATGATGTCGCCACGAGTGCGAATCTCTTTCAAGACTTTCTTCAATCGCTCTTCGAAATCTCCACGGTAACGAGATCCTGCAACAAGTGCGCCAAGATCGAGTGAGTAGAGCTGCTTACCCTTCAAAGTCTCCGGGACATCTCCCTTGACGATCGCCTGTGCTAAACCTTCGACGACTGCAGTCTTTCCAACGCCAGGCTCACCGATCAATACTGGGTTGTTCTTGGTTCGACGGGAGAGAACCTGCATCACGCGCTCGATCTCCTTCTCGCGTCCGATGACCGGATCGAGTTTTGATTCGCGCGCTGCTTGTGTGAGATTGCGACCGAATTGATCAAGGACGAGCGAAGTCGATGGTTGTCCCTCTTGTGGACCACCGGAGGTGACTGCTTCTTTGCCCTGATATCCGGAGAGAAGTTGAATAACTTGTTGGCGAA
>JACCED011626997.1_pt1 | contig 24858 bp, 46 predicted proteins | sample 7455021 | NCBI WGS metagenome assembly JACCED01 (sample SAMN15323456, study PRJNA562643) | freshwater metagenome | isolation source: river surface water | place: USA:Blue River Watershed | collected 2017-08-19
TCCAATCAATCTTGCGTACAATGGTTGACATGCTGGGCTGGAGTGCAGATAACTTTGCATTCGGTATGGGCGGTGCTCTGTTGCAAGGCATTGATCGTGATACCCAGAAATGGGCTATGAAATGCTCTAGTGCATGTGTTAACGGTGAGTGGGTCGATGTTTACAAAGATCCTATCACTGACAGTGGCAAAGCAAGTCTGAAAGGTCGTGTGACTTTGTGGACTAACAGTGGTGGTGAGTATGTTACTAGCGTATCAGCTCCAACTGGTTGGTCAGACAAAGGCATCGGTGGCTGGACAGAGGCGTTGACAGAAGTGTATCGTGATGGTAAACTCATCCGTGAATACACCTTCGATGAAGTTCGTGCTAACAGCATGAAATAAGTATAGTTTAGTACTACAATTTGGCTTACTAAAGTACTCATTTTGTACCCTCAGGGGCTTCAAAATCGCTAGAGGTTTCAGGAACATATCTTGATGCACTTCTAGCGATTTTGCCATTATTTGACAATAAATCGATTTGGGTATATAATCATTACATAGACAGTTAAATAAAGGACTCAAATGCAAACATCTACAGCAATCAAAGTGATCCAAAAAGATGCAGAATTCTTGGGTATGAGTTTCTTGGAAATGATGCAGTTTATCCAAGAAAATCCCCTCGCACAAACACAAAAAACGATGGAAGCCTATCGTGTTGTCATGAATGTAGGCTCTAAAATGTTTGCCTAAATTTGACAATAAATGGGTTTGGGTATATAATACATACATAGACAGTTAAATAAAGGACTTGAAATGCGTACAAAAACTATCATCGACGGCTTCAAAAATTCACAAAAATTCCGTGTAATTTTCAAGGGTGACGGATCCGAAAACGATATTGGTATGTATATGACAATCCAGCAAATGACAGAAATGTTTGCTACGACAACTGCCCGTGCGACATGCTGGGAGGCTATGATTAAACTGGCTCACATGCGTTATATGGAGAAAAAGCATGGTGGTATCATGCCCGTAGGATTGTGTGCTACAATCGGCAACAAACAAGTCCAAGTTGACTTGGTGTAAAAGGTTGACAATAAATGGTTTTGGGCATATAATACATGTATTGATTAAGAAAGACCGAAATGAACAATGTTTTGTACTACTTGAATCTTACATTTATGCCCTTGCTTTTCCTGGTCATTCTTGTAAAAAATGTATACATTTTGACTATTCAAGCGTTTCAATGGACGGTAAGTGAAACCAAAAGTGCGTATCGTTCTAACCGTCGTGCTTTCAACAAAGGTTGACAATAAATCGGTTTGGGTATATAATAGAATCTTAGACAGTTAAATAAAGGACTTCAAAATGGCAACACGTTCTACAATCGCTCTCGAATTTGCTGATGGTACTATTGGTCAAGTGTACGCACACTGGGATGGTTATCTGGCTCACAACGGTAAGATTCTGTTTGAGAACTATTCTAATCCCTTTATCTTGCGTGAATTGATTGACCTCGGTAGCGTGTCTAGCTTGCGCCCAACAATCGGCACAAAGCACCCTTTCAGTCACTATGATGTTCCCGGTATGACACTGGAGCAATATTCTGACCTGTATCGTGAAATGACTACATTTTATGGTCGTGACCGTGGCGAAGGTGAGTACGAGGCAAATTACTTCAAAGACTATAACCGATATTTGGCTGATGGTCAACGTGAAGAATACGATTACATTTTGCGTAATGTTAATGGTGTTGCTACTTGGTTCGTATCCGATCACGGTAATGACTTTGTTTTGTTGACAGAGGCTTTTGCTAAAGAAGCCGAAGCTGAGGTAGCTTAATATGGAAGCGGTAGTAGAAACAACAGTTTGGAATGATAGCAACAATGCCAATCACACTTACTTGCTTGACGGATCTAAAATGGTTGCGTACATCAAGGTTGGTTCTACTACTCCATTCTATTTCAAAAACCCAATCACAATCGACAAACGTGGTCGCAAGTTTACTCCAGTTAAGCCAAATCCTTTCAAGGCAATCAAAGAAAAGAGTACAATCATTAAAGTGTCTGGTAGCAAAGGCAATGTCTATTCTATCGACACCGAAGAGAAAACATGCAACTGCCCCGGGTTCACATATCGCGGTACATGCAAACACATTACGGAGCTAGTATGAATTACAAAACTAATTGGACACAGAATTACAATACTTGGGTTAATTATTCCGAGCGAATGTTGGAACTCCAAGTCGAAGTAAGTGAATACAAAGAAGCAAATGAACTTATTAACCGGATTAAGGAGAATCTAAAATGAATAAATTTCGTGAATGGTATTTAAAATATAGCAATGATATTACTTGGTTTATTATTGGTATGTTAGTAACCAGTGGTATTGACTCACTAGCACGTGAACATTATGGTAGTGCCGCACTGAGTTTTGGTATCGCATACCTTAACTACTTTATGAACAAACGATGAAAACTATCCCAAACAAATTTCGTCCTAGTTCAGCTATGGCAACCAAATACGTTATGCGTGAACGGTTGACACATGGATCGTGTCTAGGTAGTTACAACTGGCAAAGCCGTGTTGAGTGGTACCCTGCAGGTTATAAACTTAACAAGAAAATCATCTTCAAACAGTTTAACAAGCTACATTACCTTGCTTGCCATAGCCCCGAACCAATCACAAAGAAGTGGCAGGCTGCATACGATAACTTTCACAAGAAACATTTTGGTGCATTCAGGGGTGCAAGTATGCGTTATCTCAATAATTGGTCTGCACACAGTTGGTTGTAATGCCTAGAGTATTGAACAAAAGTATCTGGCCTTATCAGGCTAATGTTGATCGCAGGGACTCATACAGTGAAATAGAAAAATGGTGTAGAGAAAATCTATATCATGGTGGATACTACGAACCAAATTGGTATCGTGTTAGTGATACCTTTTGTTTTAAAGATGAAAAAGAATATCTACATTTTTTACTAGTGTGGAAGTAATAATACTATGAATGAAAAACTAAACACCTTCAGAGCATTGCAAGAATTGCCGCCCGCTGTTACTAGTTTTTGGTGTCGCTTTAATATTCACAATTGGACTAAGTGGGGTCCTGTAGAAAGTAACAATAGTTCAATCTGGGCGCGCCAAAATCGATTCTGTGTTCATTGCAATGCATTCGAACAAAAGAAGTGGGAAATAAGGTGAACAGTTCACAAAGACGCAAACAGAAAAGAGAATTTACTCATGTTATCAAACTAATCGCCAAAACAGGTTGGCGTTATTTTGACCATGACGAAGAGGTGATGGCTGCTAATAATTGGTGTCGTTGGAATATGAAAGATGGTTTCCGAGTCATTAGAAAATATGACCATGCTCAGTTCCAGTTTGCTACAGAAAGTGATGCGGTGTTGTTCGCATTGAAATGGCTATGATATATTACAAAATCAGATACAAAGACGATCCTGAAAAGTACATCAAGGGTACTCCTGCTTACCTGAGTTACGATAAAACTGGTCGCATCTTCCAGTCACTAGGTCAACTACGCACATTCTTGACTAGCATTATGAATGCGGATACCCACTATAACAAGAGAGATGGAAGACACTGTAACCGGGTAGCAGAATGGGAAATCGTTGAACTAGAAATGGTTGTGAAAGACATTAAAGGTGTTCACGAAGTTATCACTGCTAAGAAACTCAAAGAATTGATAATGAAATGATGTACGAATTGTACGAAGAAAAGTTAGACCCAATGTATCTTCCATGTGGCGGCACAGCATACTTTGATGATAATTCGGGAATTAGCTACCGTTGTGACCATTGCATGGCAGTTGTGGGCAGTATTGGTCAGCCACAAAGTTGCAAAGACGAAGAACAGAAATATTTGAACTGGCAAAAGTTAGGTGGCAAGGGTTGGGATTATAATAAAGGATGCTCAAAATGAGTGGACAAACAATTTTGGTATTACTTTTTGTTATTTTGATAGTAAATGCTTGCAATAAAATTTACAATAATCCTAAAGTAGTGTATAATTGTGACATAGCAGAATTTCACCCCGACTATCCAAAAGAAGTCAAACAAAAATGTAGAGAATTACTAAATGAAAATAGCACTAGCAAGTGACCTGCACTTAGAGTTTCAGGACATCAACCTCAAGAATGATGAAGGTGCTGAGGTACTGATTCTATCGGGTGACATTATGGTTGCAGAAGACCTACACAGTCATCCTCATATGGACTATAATCCATATACCAGCGGCGCTCTTGCTGATTTAGGTCGTAGACAACTAACTGCCCTTCGCTTCCGTGACTTCTTAAAGCGTTGCAGTTTTCAATTCCCGCATGTTGTCTACGTTGCAGGTAACCATGAATTCTATCACGGTAAATGGAAAGCTAGCCTACAATATTTACGTGATGAATGTGCTAAGTTTCCCAACGTTTACTTTTTAGAACGTGATGTAAAGGTCATCAATGACGTAACATTCATTGGTGCTACATTGTGGACTGACTGTAACAAGGGAGATCCATTGACACTTCACGCATTAACTGATATGATGAATGACTATCGTATCATCCGTAATGACGAGCATGGCTATAGTAAGCTACGCCCTACACATACAATGTATCGCCATCAACAAACTATTGCATATCTCAAATCAATCCTTCCTGATATGAAGGACCGTACGATTGTTTTTGCAGGACACCATGCTCCAAGTAAGCAATCTACTCATCCGAAATATCAGAATGAGTATTTGATGAACGGCGGTTACAGTAGTGACTTGAGTGAATTCATCTTGGATCATCCTGAGATCAAGTTGTGGACTCATGGTCATACTCATGATCCATTTGATTACATGATAGGTACTACACGTATTGTATGTAATCCTCGCGGTTATGCGGGTCATGATGAACAAGCTGATGTATTTCAGCTAAAGTATTTGGATATCTAAATGAAACAAGGTGTCCAGAATGTGTTGTACGAAGATAAAATCTATCGTATAATCTATGTACGTTGTGAGAACAACGAAATTTTTAAGGAAAACAAAATGAACGTAACTAAGCAAACACGTGTCCTAGAGGCACTTCAATCTGGTGAAGAACTCACTGCAAAGCAAATCTCTGCACGTTTTGGTATTAAGAACCCAACAGCAACTATCTCTAACATTCGTTTGAGTGGTTTTGCAGTTTACGCTAACAAGCGTACCAACAAGCTTGGTGGCACTTTTACCAAGTACCGTTTGGGTCAACCTAGCCGTGAGTTGGTAGCCGCAGGCTATCGTGCAATGTCTTTGGGCATCGCAGTTTAATCTCTTTTGAGATAAGCAAGAAAAAGGGCAGTAATGCCCTTTTCCTACTTGCATTTAATTCAAAAGTGTGATATAATAGTCTATACGCAATTTCTATAGGAGCAATCAATGAGTTTCTTTCATAAAGTAATGAACAAGCTGGGTCGTTATCGTTTGATTCCTGATCGTAGAACAGGTGAAGATTATATGCACCGCTATTATCTCTTTTTGAAAGACCGTAGTTGGTTCCCCTTCAACGTCACACTGCACAAAATTGTACGTAGTGATGACCCTATCATGCATGACCATCCCTGGGCTTATATGACCATCGTATTGAAGGGTGGTTATTGGGAGCATACACCTGTCTTTAACAGTGAAGGCAAAATGATTGCAGAGTTTCAAACATGGCGCGGCCCAGGTAGTATCATTAAACGAAGTGCAGGTGAGTATCACTGGCTTGAACTTGAAGAAGGTGGTAGTGCTACTACTTTATTCTTTATGGGACCTCAACAACGTGAATGGGGTTTCTTAACAAAAACAAAGACAGGTAGAAATCGCTGGGTAAAGCATGACCATTACTTAACTGATTGGAAGCCCTATCACGAAAAATATATCATGTCAATAGCGAATAGGAAAAAGAAATGATATTACTTAATATAGCCTTTGTGTTGTTTTTTGGGCATCTTTTAGCTACTAAGGATTATACACTGCAACCTAAATGGGTGTACTATATGGATGGATTTGTGTTTGCATTTAACATTGCAGTTGTTTTAGATTTTTTAACCAGACTGATTGGATTTTAAATGAACGAAGATACCAAAGAAATACTGACTATCTTACAAGAAGAATGTGCAGAAGTTATTGTAGAAGTAAGTAAGTGTTTTAGATTTGGGCCTGACCAAATGATGGAAGGCATGGACGTTACTAACATTCAACGACTACAAAAAGAAATTGGCGACCTACAAGCAATGATTGAATTGTTGGTTGACAACAAAGTGGGTGTCACTACTCAAGGACTCAAAGAAGCTAAAAAAGCAAAGTTTGAGAAACTAAAACAATGGTCTAACTTAACAATCAATAAATAAAATACTATGCTAGAACTTATTATCATTGGTTTTGTATTTTGGATAGGTTATCAAATTGGTATGTCTGTTACAGCATATCGTTTGCGAGACTTGGTATACAAAGAAGCTAAACGTAGAGGCTTGATTAAAGAAGTTGACCAAGCTATGGAAGAACTTACAGTAGCGCAACTTGTAGTAGAAAAAGCAAACAACGTTCTTTATCTTTACGATAGGGATGACAATACGTTTGTGTGTCAGGGTTCTACACTCGAAGAACTTGCATCCTTAGCAATGAAATATAAAAACATTAAGTACGCCGCAGTTATGATTGATAAAGAAATTTATGCATTTGTTAATGGCACTGTTAAATCTGAAAAGGAAGTATTGAGATGAAAGTTAAAATAGGACCTTATCCTAAGAAAAATAGTCGCAGAAAAATCAATGTGCAGATTGACAATTTTGATACATGGAGCTTTGACCATACTATTGCACACATTATCTATCCCGCACTATTACAACTTAAAGCTACTAAGCATGGCGTCCCTAGTCAATTGGTAGATGATGTGGGCGGCGAAGAATGGTCTCCGCAAGAAAGTTTTGACTTTTACAAAGATACGCACGATGCATCATGGACAGAAGCATCCAAGCGTTGGGATGAAATCCTTGATAAAATGATCTGGAGTTTCCAGCAACTTACACTAGATGATTACAATAGCAAATATCATCATGGAACAAGTGAGTATGATTTTGTAGAGAGTGACAGACAATTCCCAAATCCTATTACAGGTAAAATGGAAGCAACATATCAAATGGTAGATAAGAATCCTGACGACCACTTCTTTGATGCAGAGGGATTAGAAATACACGAAGATCGTATTCAAGAAGGTCTTGAATTATTCGGTAAGCATTATAGAAGTCTGTGGGATTAATTGATGTTTGATAAAATGGCAGAGCAACTAAAAGTACAGACATTAGGTAAAGGTAAGAAAAATTTTACAATTACTAAACAAGAGTTTGAAGATTTTTGCAAAGGGTTTCTGTTTGAACAGATTAAAGGCAACTATAGATTAGGTGAAGCCTTTTGCAAAAAATATGATGAACCAAACTACGTACTAAGTATATTACCCGATCATTCAGCAAAAGCACATATTAAAAAATTCTACGTAAGATGAAACAAAAATTTATTGACTATTATATGGACGTTGCAGAACGTACCAGTAAACTATCCAGCGCAATTCGCAGACAAGTAGGCGCAGTTATCGTCAAAGATAATCGTATTCTCAGTTATGGCTACAATGGCATGCCAACAGGATGGGACAACACGTGTGAAAATAAAGATTACATGAGCGGTGATGCAGGTGGTTGGTTAAACCCTGATGAAATTTATGAAAAATGGCCGTTAGAGGAATACGACCCTGCAGTTGAATCTAATCGCAGATATCGTTTAGTCACTAAGGATGAAGTATTACACGCTGAAAGCAATGCAATCGCTAAAGTGTCCGGTTCAACTGAATCGAGCGAAAATGCTACACTGTTTGTAACTACTGCTCCTTGTATTCATTGTGCTAAGATGATTTTTCAATCAGGAATTAAAAATGTATTCTATAGGGATACTTACCGCGATGAAGCGGGAGTAGAGTTCTTGGAAAAAGGCGGAGTGAGTGTCACCAGATACCCAGTACAAAACTGAAATTATAATTGGCTACGGTCAATTAAAACCAGTCATTGAGTGGTGTACTAGAAACTGTGAGAATGACTGGGGATATAACTGCCTGGTCCCTGCTGGACGTGACGGCGGCTTGTATGATTTTTACTTTGAAACTGAATCAGATTATATAAACTTTGTACTTTGGAAAAAATGAAATACTATACCTTTTACCGTGAGAGCAATAACTTTGATGATATACTTAAGGATCCTATCCTTAAGAAATCCATTGATGAAGTTATTCGTTGGTACCAATACTTGGTTATTGGCTTACATGAAACTGAAAAGAATAATCAAAATAGCAGTTACATCACATTGAAGTACGGTGAAGAAATGCAAAATGATTTGATTAAAGACCGTAGTCCTGTACCCGGCGTAGATTATAAACCCAAGAAAGATTTATCTAGATACAAAAAGGTTATTGAATGAACCACGCTGAAATTTTATCAAAATTATCTAAATGGATGACAAGTTTTGTCGAGGTACCTAATCCTAAATTAGGTGATTGGGCTCCGTGTCCATATGCTAGACAAGCAAGAGTAAACAACAACATAGCTATTAAATTTGCAGAAGTAATTGAATTTGATGCTTCCATAAATGAATCAATAGAAATACTAGGGCACAAAGAAGTTGTCGTCATTTGTTTTGACCATACTACGATTGATCCTACTAGTTTACAGGACTATGTAGTAAAGACGAACGAGACATTATTGCCCATGAACTATGTCATACTTGAAGATCACCCTGATGCAGTAGAAAATATAAACGGGGTGTGTATGAACTTCGGTGAGTGTGGTTTGCTGATTCTACAAAAATTAGACAAACTCAATAACGCTAGTGACCAATTACGTGAAAAGGGTTACTACGGGCATTGGTCTCAGGGAGATTTAGATTCAGTAGTCTCCTGGAGACATAAATAAGTGCATGAAATTTTGCAGAATAGATTTATCTAAAACCAACTACACCCCCTTGAGATATGCATACCATATGTCAATGCTGGGACGTGATGCTGGATTAGACCATCTAAAAGAAATCTACAAAAAATACTGCACTTATAAAAAATTTGAAAGTGTTGTACCGTTATTTGATGGTATGATATTTGACAAATACACAGATGTAGTTTGTTACTACCCCGATGATAAATTAGCGGCATTCAGTCTAGTTAAACGCTATGACAGAGAGAATGCAGAGGCATTGCAATTCGCATGGGATTATAAACAACCTGAATTGCGCTTGGGTTTAGAAAGCCTAAAACATGAATGTGCTTATTACAAAAATCAAGGATACAAATACTTGTATCTAGGATTAGCAGATGAGTACAAAAGCCAGATCGATGGCTACGAAATACTAGGACCTATTTAATGGATATATACCACATTTGGTGTGACAAATCAGAAGACATACCTGACTTGGATTGGGTTAACAATATGAAACAATTTTTAGATCACCTTGTTTCAGAAAAGAAAATGGAATCTTATCGCATCACAAGATGTAAGATGGGATTCCGTTCTATCGCTGATATGCCTGAATGGCATATCATGATGGAATTTACTAGCATGGCTCAGATGGATGATGCATTCAAACGAGTCGCACCACTTGAAGGTGAATTGGAAGTCAAACACAAGAGTTTCAATCAATTCGTTAGTGGTAACATACAACACGCACTTTTTAGAGATTGGCCAGACGCACTATGACATATTCAGTTTATCAACATTGGGACCCATTAAAATTAATAGCAGTAGGAAAATCATATCCACCTGAATTATATGATTACATTAAGAACGAAAAGGTTCGTAAAGTATTTTATCAAATTGCAGAAGAAACGGAAGAAGACTACCAAAAATTAATTAGTCTATTAGAAAAGTTAGGTGCTCAGACTGTTAGACCAGATATAACTGGTGCCATTTCAATGGCTAAAAGTAGCATTAAACATAATAGAACAATTCCAAAGCCCTGGGCTATGCAGCCTAGAGATTATTCAATTATGCTTGGTGAAACGTACTATTGTTCCGGCGATAAGGATTCTAACAAACCTATTCATGATTTAATAAAAGAACAAGGTAATAAGATTGCTGATTCATTCAGTACTGGGTTTAAGTATCAAAACAATGACCTGAAGTTGAATGCCGCAATGATTAGTAGAATTGGTAAAGATTTACTTGTAGGTACAATCGATGATAATGAAACTAATCTTTCAAATATTAATGAATTACAACAAGACTTGCAAAATAAATTGCCCGATTATAGAGTTAAACTGATAGATACCCAAGGTCATACTGACGGATGTTTTTGTCCAGTTGTACCGGGACTGATATTAAGTATAATGGGTCAAAAAACATATGAAAAAACATTTCCTGGTTGGGAAACTGTCTGGCTAGAGGGCGAAGCATGGAGTAAAGTTTCACAATTTCTTAGCTTAAAAGAAAAGAATAACGGTAAATGGTGGGTACCCGGCGAAGAGTTAAATCAAGATTTTACTGACTTTGTAGAAACTTGGATGAACCATTGGGTCGGCTATGTTGAAGAAAGTGTGTTTGATGTGAATATGATTGTAGTTGACAAACAAAACGTTATTGTCAATGGATACAATAAATTAGCGTTTGATGCATTTAGTCGTCATGGTATTACACCACATATATGTAATTTCCGTCATCGCTATTTCTGGGACGGTGGACTACATTGTATTACAAGCGACCTTCATAGAGAAGGTGTGATGGAAGATTATTTCCCTGAAAGAAATCAATAAGCTAGTGCAATCATCTTAGCTTCAGGAATACGAGTCTTTGTATTCTTGCTACCCAATAAGACCACTGTTCGTATACCGCGTTCAGTGGTCAACATCATTACGATACAGCCACCTGACTTAGTAATCCAACCTGTCTTACTTACAATGAATTCGTAGCCTTTGCCTACTAATCTATTAGTGTTGCCAAAGTGTGCAGTTTTCTTTTTATTGATTGGTATTTTGATAGACTCTTTGTTACTATCTTCATTGATGATTGGATACTTGCTTGCGGCAATAACAAGTTTAACCAAATCTTCTGCTGTGCTTACATTAAACACACTTAGTCCAGTAGGCTCAATGTATTTGGTGTCGTGCATTTCTAGTGATTTAGCTTTCTCATTCATTGCTTGTACGCAACCAAACAAACCTGTTGGGTAATTTTGACAAAGTAATACTGAGGCTTGATTGTCTGATTTAATAATGGCGAGACTGATTAAGTCTCTCCTAGATAGTTTTTTGTTGTGAAGCTTAGTAGAGATAATCTGATCTAAATCTTGCTGTGCATCTAGTACAACCATAACAGTCATTAGTTTGGTGATACTTGCGATACTACGAACATCCGTTGTTTTATTACCATCTAGTATCTTACCGTCTCCGTCAGCAACTAACCATGCTTGTGCTGTGAGTGGTACTACTTGTGCATGAGTTATAAAGGGCAAGAGGCACAATAATATAAAAATTCTAAACATTTTTTTATCCAATCATTCATTATATGCTTAAAGATTTTTTATTTGGCATAACTTTAAAATGTGTGCCAGTACCAACTACACAGCTTACATCACCCTTAGTAGCAACAATTGTCCAATTATTTTCTACTGGGTTAAGCCAAAGAGTCATTGTAGATTTAGCGACATCATCTGCCTTACCTATTAAAATCGGAGACTCTTTGTAATTTTTCTTTAATGCATTAAACAATACTTTTGAATCATAACATGGTATCTCAATGGATACAATCTCTTCGGACACCTTGGGTTCTTCAGAATGGACTAATGGCGCCAGAAGCGCCATTAATAGAATAATAGTTTGTTTCATCTACTATTTATAGCATTGCAGGTATCCACAGCCAAACTGCCTGACTCATTAGTAAGATAGCTACACCACCGACGTATAGACTTGCAGTATACAACTTGTTGTTAACAGCTAAAATACTAGCTGACAATAACACAATTGCAATTTGGAACAATGATCCGGCAAACGTATACCACGGACTACGTGTTTTTGCTACAGCACGTTCGGCTTCAAGTTTCTTTGCTTTTGCCATTAGTTCTTTCTTGCCCTCGCCTGTTTCAGGTTCGGATTCATAACGGTCAATTTTTTTCTGTAAGTATTCTATTTTCTTTGTATCGTTACGGAATTTAGCATCATCTTGTGATTGCTCCGCTAGTGTTTGTTTGATACTTTTTGCTTGATAGAATGACCAAGTGTTGTTGGCTTCAATTGTATTGTTCAACACTTTACTACTATTGCTACCGCCCATGTAGGTATTGATTGCTAATAGTGCCGCAAAAACGACAATAACCCAGCCGGCTTTGTCTTTAATCAATGCTTCACGTTCCGAACGTGATAGGGGTTTCTTTTCTTCTGCCATTACAACTCCTTTTCTAATTTTAATAGTTGTACATTATTTATCTACACACTTATATTTGCCCTTTTCTTGATAAATATCAATAGTAAAAACCATCTTTACTCAGTAAAAATAATAAAAATAAGGATAGAAAAGATGAAAAAAACTCTTATGGCGCTGGCTATAGCCGCCAGCATGAGCGCAGGTGCTCAGACATTAATTAATCAGGGAACTTATGATTCCAAATCACTAGTTGACACCAATAGTACTAGCACTAGTACCAGCACGGTAAACAGCAATAGCAACACTACTAGTACTAGTAATAGCACTAGCGCCAGCACAGTGAACAGCAATAGTACAAACACGAACAACAATAACAGTACTAGTACCAGTGTAAACACCAACAACAATATTCAAAGCGGCACTGTTACTAACAACAACAATAACGTCAACAGTGGTACAATGACATACAACAACAATAACGTCAACAGTGGTACAATGACATACAACAACAATAACGTCAGTTCTAGTACAAGTAATAATACCAACACTAATCACAATATTAATTCTGGTACAATGACGTACAACAATAACAATGTTAGTACAGCCACTAATAACAACAACAACGTTAGCACAAGTACAGCTACTAACAATAACGTGAATACTGGTGATATGACTAACCGAAATATCAACACTTCAACTAGTGCTAGCACCTCAACCAACAATAATATAAATCAAAACAATTCGGTTAATACTAATATTCAGCAAGGTGAATTGACTAACAAAAATATAAACTCAACTGAGATTACTCAACGAGTTATACAACCTCCACCAACCGCGGTAGCTCCTGCTATGTTATCAGGTGGTAATGCAGATTTATGTAGTACTGGTAGTTCAGGATCTGTTCAGACACAAGTGTTTGGTGTAAGTTCGGGTGGTACAGTTCGTGATATGAATTGCGAACGATTAAAGTTATCTAAGACATTATACGATATGGGCATGAAGGTAGCCGCAGTTGCTACTATGTGCCAAGACCGTCGTGTGTTTGATGCTATGTTAGCAGCCGGCACACCTTGCCCATACGAAGGCAAGATCGGTGAACAAGCTAAATTGCAATGGGACTTAAATCCAGACAAGATTCCTAAATTAGATGAGGCAAAACTAGATGACAATTATAAGAAAATTGGCATTGGCGCTATTCTTGGCGTTCTTGTTCACAAATTATTCTAATAGTCAAGATATATCAACAACCGGTAATTTAGTAAATTACGGTACTACATCCACGGACACCGCTAGTGTCTGGCAAAACGGTGTATATGTTAATCAACTATCTTGTTGGGCATGGGGAGATCCAGGTAACTGTGGTCCTAACCCTAGCATACGACCGGGTGGATATATTAATTTTAGTTATGGCATGACTGATTTGTATCAAATTGCTAGTGTCAAAAATTCTCTACCCAATACAGGAACAGGTTTACAAGTCAATGGATTCAACTTTGGATTCTTAGCTAAGAATGGCAACGGATGGGACAACGGTCAAACTGACTATTTAAATGCGTATGTTAAATTTTACGATCCTAGCAATACTAAAATTATAGAAGATTATAATTGGAATCTTAATTACCAATTCAATTGGACTCAATTTAGCTACGATAAAACATTTGCTACACCATACCCGGTTCCTAACATGGGCAATGTTCAGTATGGATTTGTGGGAGCGGACAGCAACTTCTGGGCGGGAACATACGGTCCTGAAATTTACAATGTCAGTTTCAATTTAAAGTATAGTGTTGATCCTTGTGCAACTAATCCGTTATATTCACCTAGTTGTAAGGGCTATATGGATGCACTTGCAAAACTAAGTCCTCCTCCGCCACCGCCCGATGATGCACCTCCTCCGCCAATAGGTGAGGCGCCTCCTCCCCCACCAGGTAGTCCACCCCCACCCGGCAATGCACCTCCACCTGGACCCCCTCTTGCAGGACCTCCGCCACCTGCAGGATCTCAGCCTAAGCCAAGTGAAAGCAAATCTAATAGTGACAATAAATCTGGTCCAAGTCTTGGCTCAGTGTTGAACATGATTAGCAACAATCAAGCAAGAATCGGTAATGAAGCAAAATCAGTAGTACAGGCTGCGGAATCTGCTGCCGCTAAAGATGCACAGCAAGCACAACAGCAAGCAGAAGCAGTTGCAGGTTCGTTAACAGCACAAAGTGTTACTAGTAGTATGACAACATCAGGATCATCAACCGCACAAACGAACATATCATCACAATCATCTACTACTGCTATAGTAAACACTACACAATCTAGTGTAGTTAACGCAGGTGGACTACGTGCTCCAACTCAGAGTATATTCACTGACCCTAGCATTACAATGAACAAGAATATATCATTTGGTTCTACTGATATGTATAGTTTACAATCGCCACAGGGTCGTAATGCTACTAGTATTGAAGCGGAAGTACCCCAGTTCGAAGGCATTAAAATCGGCACACGTTCAGTAATCAATGATGCGATAGAAGAACGCCCAGTATTGCAAAGTACAAATATACAAGAACAAAAAACAGACGCAGTAAACAAAAATGTTCAACCAAATGAATTAGCAGGTAAAGTAGATATTGCTACTATGGCAACACAGCCACAAGGATATCAAGCATATTCAATGATGATGCCTGATGTAGCATTCTATGCACCAAAAGAGATTTACAAGAATCAAGTGAATGTTGATAACGCAAGAACTCTAAGAGGTCTGCAAAGCGGAAGCGATAGACTTCACCAAGAGATGGTTAATCAACAGTACAGATTAAGGAATTAATATGATAGATTGGATAACAGGTATAACTGTTTCCATATGTGTGTTAGTTACATACACAGGAATAAAAGTTATCAATCGTTTGTTTGAGAGAACGGACACTAAGAAAAAGAATTCATTATTTTAAAGGAAATAAAAATGACAGAAGAAATAAAAGACGTAAATGCAAAAGTCGATGAGCTTGAAGCGGCAGCGAAGAAATACGCAAGTAAAGATACAGTTATCAGTATTGGTGGATATGAATTTACACCAGCAAAATTGATGGTTGCATTCACTATTGTATCATCTATACTAGGTGGACTTTATGGAACATTTGAAGTGTATAAAGACTATATTGGTATGAAGAAGAAGATTGCCGAATATGCCGCTCCAGATTTATCAGGGTTTGATAAACGACTAGCGGTCATTGAAGAAAATAGTAGCAAAACTTCAGACTATACCCGTGATATTAAAACTGACTTGAAGAATGACATTCGCCGTAACGAGTCAGTTACTGAGCAAGTTGAACGTAGCGTTAAGAATGCACAACGTGAAACTGAGCAGGAAATGCGTGATATGCGTAAAGCTGTTCGTGAGGATTTAGAAAGGGCAAGAAACGAAGCCAATCAAATTCGCAAAGATATGGAATCTACCCGTAAGGAAATTAACAGTGAATTTACTGCGGCTCGCAGAGAAATTAACCGTGAAGTCGAAGCACTAAAGAAAGAAGTGGACAATAAGATCCAAAAGGCTATTGACAATCCACTAGCAAACAAGTAAAATGATTCTATGAAAATAGAAGAATTTAAGAAAATGCCCCATCTATATTTGGATATGGATGGGGTTCAAGCTGACTTTTTTGGAGCATGGGCTGACAAGCATAACGTTAGTCATTGGAAAGAAATTACCAATAAAGAGAACGAGATTGAAATATTAGCCAATAGTACCCCTGAGAACGTTTACAGTTTTTTCCGCAACTTGCGACCACTCAGTGGTGGCATGAAAATTATTAAATGGGTACAAGACAATAACATCCCATATACTGTGTTATCAGCTCCATTACGTGGTCCGTATGCTGATGTTAGTAAACAAGCAAAGAAAGATTGGCTTGATGATTATCATCCCGGATCGAGTAATAACGCTATCTTCACTAGCCAAAAGCAAAAGTATGCTGTAAAAGACGGTGTCGCTAATGTATTAGTAGATGACTTTGGTCCATATATTGAAAAATGGACTAATGCCGGTGGTATACCAGTTAAGCATGAAGATGAATCAGAAGTACCAACTGCGGCAAGTGATACTATCAGTAGATTAGAAAAGATTTACGCACCTTACTTAAAAAGATAAGTAGTATATGCCTAAAAATAATCCCGCAAAAGAAGACGTTCGCTATGAAGTTATCACCCATGAAGATCCTGAAACCGGTGATATGATTATTCCATTGCCCCCGCAACTATTACGTGAATTGGGTTGGAAAGAGGGAGATAACATCGATTTTCAAATTGATGATAAGGGCAAAGTAATCATTAAGAAACTATGAGTTACACATTAAACGATAACACAATGAACACTGTTACGGTCACAGGGCCGAGCACAACACAACCATATACAAGCGCAAGTGGGCAGGTTCTTACAACAAATGGCACCGGTGGTTTATATTGGGGTAATTTAAACGGTACTACTACATCCTGGAACACAATTAGTGCAGACCCAAACTTACAAGGTTCTACTCTCAAAGTTAAGGGTGATGCAGACTTTGACGGTGAAGTAACTATCAAGGGCAAAAGTCTAACTGACATGTTTGAAAAGATTGAAGAACGATTAGCTATTCTTCACCCAAATCCAGAACTAGAAGAAAAATGGGATAACTTACGTGCATTGCGTAATGCTTACACGGAACTAGAAGCAGAGATTAAAGAAAAAGAAGCTATGTGGAAGATACTTAAAAAGTAATACTAAAGTAGTACTTGACAATTAATCGGAAATCCTTTATAATAGAAACTATTCTAACTATGACACATACATCATGACCATGCATCTAGCACATCCCTCATTGTCAATGGGCGGCAAACGCAAGGGTAAAGTTAAGTTTCGCAACAGCGCCGAGGCACAGAAGGCCCGACAGCTTGAAGCCGACTGGAAAGAACTACAAAAAAAGTGGGATGTAGAAGCCGAAGACAAAAAGCGCAAACGTGCTTTGGCTCAGCCTACACTTGACTACAAACTGTCAGCACCTGTAGGTCGTTCTACAAGTAATCATATTCCCAGCCGTGTCACTCAAGGCGGTTCTACATCATCCGTTCACAAAGTCTATACCGGCAATAAGATTCTTGGCATCGGTACGATGCACAAGTCAAACGCTGTGCCTATCTTCTCCGACGAACAAGCCGTAGAAATCTCAAGGATGCGCCGTGGCTAATCGTGAAAGAACATATTATTTTGAATTCTGTGAGCCTGGGAATCAGTTTAGTCCCGGGGTGTACACCGATGTGGACAACAGAATGCACTACAGAATGTTTGACCGTGCTACTAGAGTTTGGCGCCAAGGATGCCACGGTGGGGTAAAAATCGTAAGAGAAGATTGGTGTCTTGATAAAAAATACGGTCAAAAGTATGTCACTAAAGACGAGGAAGCAATGAAACATTTCATGTGGGTCAAACTTCAGGCCCAACCATACAACAAAGGAGCGTAAAGCAAACACATATGGCTAAAGAAGAAGGCATTAGAATGGACGGCAAGGTAATCGATGTATTACCTAATGCTGTATTCAGAGTTACATTACACAGTGGTCAAACTGTGAATGGGTATATTTCAGGTAAGATGCGACAGCACGATATTAAAATTCTACTAGGCGACACAGTAGAAGTCGAATTCAGTCCCTATGACCTGACAAAAGGACGTATTGTAAGGCGACGTTAATGGTCTTGCGTGTTACTAATGGGTTTTTAGGATTTAGATTACAAGGAAATTTATCATACGTTGACCATGATAATGAAGAATTGTTTTTAAAAAATCTAAAAGATAAACCTAATGACTGGTATTATCGAGACAAAGAAATAATTTATTCATACAATAATTTAGGACATCGTTCAAAAAACATTGAAGATGTTGATTTAGATAATTATATACTATTCACTGGTTGTAGTCACACAGAAGGTATAGGGTTAGAGTTAGATAAAACATATGCGAATATAGTAGCAAAAGAATTAAATTGTGATTACTACAATTTAGCATTAGGCGGGTCTGGTATAGATACTATGATGCACAACCTTAATCTATGGCTACATACTATAAAAAAACAACCTAAATATATCATATGTCAGTGGCCAGATCCTAATAGATTTATAACATATGAAAGTGATGTATTTCATGCACATGGCCTATGGGAAAAAGACCCTAACATATTAAACTTCATTTTAGCCGGAGATACTAACTGCTATTTCAAAGCTAGAGTTATGTTAGCAAAAATTTTAATAGCATCTATGAATAACGTTATTAAAGTCAGCCTCCTATCTAATGAAAATGAAGTTCACTTTAAAAGGTATGATATAGCCAGAGATGGGCTACATTACGGAATAGAGTCTAATAGGATTTTAGCCGAGCATATATTAGAAAAAATATCTTTAAATAAGAAATCTGTCTAAATAATAGTATGAATTTAAAAATTACAGAATCCGCAGCCGCAAGAATGGCTGAATTACTGACCGAAGAAGGTCAAACTGAACATACCAGAGTCAGAGTTTTCGTACAAGGTGGCGGATGTTCTGGTATGGAATATGGTTTCACGTTTGATGATAATAAGAATGAAGATGATTGGGAAATCCCTTCAGGAACGTCAAGTGTATTGGTCGATAGCATGAGTATGCAATACTTATCCAGTGCTGAAATTGATTTTGTAGAAGATTTAACTGGCGCACGTTTCAAAATAAATAACCCAAACGCACAGACTACATGCGGTTGCGGAAGCTCTTTCAGCCCAGTATGACGATATAGCATTTAGTCCTTTTCTGATAAATACAGAATAAGGACTAAAAATGACTATAGGAAACTTAGAAGTAATTGATATTGGCTTGCAAAATGAATCTGCAGGCAGCGATTCTCTTTACTTAGCATTTAATAAGACAAAAAACAACTTTGCGATACTAGCAAATACCGCTAGTCAGTATGTTAACTTCACGGGTAATACTGGTATAGGGGTAAATGCTAATGCCACAACGGGTGCAGTGGATATAACAAATACTGGGGTTACTAGTTTAACGGCTGGATCCGGTGTAACAATATCAGCTAATACAGGAAATATTACTATTTCTACTACAGGTAGTAATGGTGGTTCAGGAACTGTCACTAGTGTTGGTGTAACATCTAGTACATTAACTGTATCTAATAGTCCTATTGTTAGTGCTGGTAACATTGTATTAAACTTACCAACAACTGGTGTTGTTGCGGCTCAATATACAAACCCTACAGTAACTGTAGACACTTACGGTAGGATCACTAACATAGCTAACAATATAGTTTCAGGTACTGTTACTACCGTCAGTGTTACCCCTGGTACGGGAATGCAAGTTACAACCTCAGGTAACGCAAACGTTAACCCGGGATTTACACTAATTAACACCGGTGTTACTAGAGTTAGCGCGGGCTCAGGTATTCAAGTAAGTAGTGGTAACGGAAACGTTACTATTTCAACTACTCCGGTAGCGGCTGTTACATCGGTATCAGTAGCAAGTACATCATTGACCGTAACCGGCAGTCCAATTACAGGTTCAGGTACAATTACCGTTGACTTGCCTGCAAATGTAACTGTAACGGGTCAACTATTATTAAACAACGGTGAAAACTTAGGCAACGGTAATGCCGCAAGTTTGTTAACAACAGCTAGTTACTTCACAACAACAGGGACAAGTACTGCTACATTGGCAGCAGGTACTTCAGGACAAATAAAAACATTTATGATGGTCGCAGATGGCGGTGATATGGTTATCACTGTAACCAATGCCGGCTGGAAGTCAAGTGGTACAGGAACCATCACATTCAATGACATTGGTGACGGCTGCACCCTACAATACATGAACAGTAAGTGGTACTGTATCGGTCAGAATGGCGTAACGTTTGCATAAGAATTTAGGATATAAAAATGACAACACAAATCAAAATCACGCAACTAACAAATATAGGAAGTGCTAACACAACGGTTACTACATTGCTTCCAGTTGTTAACATGGCAGGTACGCCAACAACACAAAAAACAACACTAGGTAATCTTGCTAATGTAATATTGTCACAATCAGGAGGCAACTATGCTCCTGCTAATTTAGCAAACATTGCATACTCTGTAGCTAATGCGGAACAACCTAATATTACAAGTGTTGGTACATTGACTAACTTAGCAGTGTCAGGTAATGCGACCGTTAACGGCAATTTAACAAGTAACGGTACTGCATACTTAGGTAACATTAGTACAACAGGATTAGCATCAATCACAACATTGTCAGTAGGTGCTACTGCTAACTTAGGTGCTGTAGGTAATGTTAAAATCACTGGTGGAACTGCAGGCCAAGTGTTATCAACTGACGGTGCAGGTAATCTAAGTTGGGCGAGTGATTCAGGTGGTAATTATGGAAATAGCAACGTAGTATCTTTATTATCTGCGTTTGGTTCTAACACTATTACAACAACAGGTAATGTATCAGTTGGTAATATTATCGGTAATGGTCAAGCGTTAACAGGCATTACAGGTGCTAATGTCTCTGGTTTCGTACCTAATGCTAATGTCGCTAATACTGCATTTGCAGTAGCAGCCGCAAACGTGTCTGGTTTAGGTAATATTGCTACTGCTAACTTTGACGGCAACGCAAGTAATGTATTACATGGCGACGGATCTTGGAGCGCAGATACTACTACGTATGGTAATAGTAATGTAGCTACATTCTTAGCCGCATATGGTTCTAATACAATCACAACTACAGGTAATGTTACTGTAGGTAATCTTTCAACTAATGGTATAGTAAAGATAGGAAATGCAACAATAACTGAAATTAATCCTATAGTATTAGGTTTCACTGATGATATCTACGTAGATGGGGATGTTCTGTCACAAAGGCTTAAGAGCAACACAGGTACTGTAGCATTGAACGCATCTAATAGTACGGCAGATACTGAATGGGCTTTTAATGTTAACGGAACTCTAAATTTACCACAACCTGTTGGCAATAATAGCACATCTATTCAGTCTATATATGGCAATACTAACAGTTTTGTTGACTTTGTTTCCAACAATAGTGCTAACTTTACATTTGGAACAACTGCTAATAATAATATAGTGCTCATAACTGGATTGAATGAAAATGATAACAGATGGGTTTTTGGTTATAACGGTAACTTGACATTACCAGGAAATACTTTTGCTGTTAATTATGCAAACGGCACTCAAGTATCCTTAGGCGGTGGTGGAGGTGGTAACTCAATTAGTGACGGTACAAGTAATGTATCAGTCGTATCATCTGATGGTAATGTTGTCATTGGAATTGATAATGATATAGTGTCTTGGACATTTGCTACTGATAGTAGCATTTATAGTAAGGCAGAAACTGATTTCAAACTTGTAATGACTGATCCAAATGAGGATGGTTATGGGTTACAACAAATTGCCAGTGACGGTACTCAGGAGTTAGCAAAGACAGTTCTAGAACTTGACAGATTCGCAATCTTTACTAATCTCGACGGTGCCGGTGAAGAGTGGAGATTTAATGGCAACACATTACAAGTATCAACTAATTCTACTATTAGAGGATTTGACTCAGATGTAGTTATTGAATCAATGTATGCGGGTGGCAATGGTACAGCAAGTTTGCGTTCAGTAAGCAATGTAAATGATCCTAACGTCTTTACAACTATTGATGCTACAACTACTGGCGCTAATATCAAAGTGTATAACGGTGGTTCAAACGGCGGCGTAGAATACGCTTGGCAGTTTGATAATGATGGTAACTTAACACTACCAGGCAATACAGTAGCAATTAACTTTGCTAATGGTGCAGCCGCGGTTGGTAATATCGTTTCTGTAAACTTAGACGGTAGTTCAAGTAATGTACTATACGGTAACGGTGTATTTGCGACGGCACCATCTAGCACTTATGGCAATAGCAATGTCGCAACATTCTTAGGTAGTTATGGATCTAACACTATCAGCACTACAGGCAACATTGCAGTAGGTGCTGTAACGGCGTCAGGTAAAATTGGTTATAGTGCGGGTGCTAACGTAACTCAAACAACCAGTAGAAGTACATCAGTGACAATAAATGCGTTGTCCGGAGAAATTACATTATTTGCATCTTCAATGACCGGCGGTCAAGTAGATTTCTTTACAATGACAAATAATCAAGTGGCGGCCGGTGATATGATTGTTTGTGCAACATACGGCGGAAGTTTAGGTACATACTTGCCAATGGCATATGTATCTTCAGATACTCAGGCTGTATTTACAGTTAGAAACTTAGACACCTTTGTATCAGCGGCAGAGTCTCCGGTAATTAAATTTATCGTCATCAAGGCACCCAATGCTTAACGTAGCATATAAATAATACAAAGGATAGCAAATGTCAGGAATAATTTTTGGAAGTGGTATAACAGTAGGAGCAGGTATAGCAGTAGGTGCCGGTACTCCGGGTCCCGGCCCAAGCCCAGGAACAAACAACGTGCTTGGTTATAGTGAGATGCCTCCTCCTGTAACAGCCGGCGGCACATTAGAAGATAGTACTGCTACTATTAACGGCTCTACTGGTTTCACAATTAATGATGACAGTGCTACTGGTATTGCTATAACAGGTATAACTTCAAGCAATCAAGCTTGGTTTGCCGCTAACTATCCTACAGTTCCCGGAATATACAATGTTACTTGGGGTCCAGGAAGCACAGTAGCAAGTAGTTCTATTAATGTTGTTCAAGTGCCCTCAACCTGGCCAGGTGGACCTCTTGTATTTTTTGTTCAAGGTCAAACAGGTGCCGCAACATACAACTATCCATTCACATTTAGCACTTAAGGAAATAATATGAACTTACAACAAGAACCAAAACCAAGTGATCCAGACTTCTGGCAGAAGATGAGAGCAAAGCTACCTAAATGAAGCAAGATCCTCGAACGATTATAGATACTAGTCAGGATCATACTTATACTAAACCTGCCGACAAAAAAGTAGTAAACAGGACACTTGACAGCAAGTTTAGTTTTCAGTGGCAACCTGATAGATTAGACACACGTGATTACAAATATACAGTAACACAAAAAGTTAGTCCTAATATTGTTGATTTAAGAAGTTATTGTAGTCCAATTGAAAATCAAGGCAGTCTAGGTAGTTGCACCGGTCAAGCGATTGCGGGTGCGATAGAATTACTGAACAAACGCAGTAGAAAGCCCACTGATGTAAGTAGATTGTTCATTTACTATTACGAACGATTATTGCTCGGTACTGTTAACTATGACAGTGGTGCATACATTCGTGATGGAATCAAAGCGACAAATCATTATGGTGCAAGTTTAGAATCATTATGGCCGCATGACATTCGAAAGTTTAAACAAGAACCTGTACTAGAAGCAAAGAATGATGCATTAAATCGTAAAGTAACACGATATGAAAGAGTAACAAATTTTGACGGGTGCATCGATGCATTAACAAATGGCTACCCAGTTATAATGGGCTTTCATGTATATACTAGTTTCATGTCGGCCAATGTTGCTAGAACAGGTATCATGCCTTATCCAAACACAAAGCGTGAGAAACTATTAGGTGGTCATGCTGTATTGCTTGTTGGATATGATAAACGTAAAAAAGTTTTTATCGCACGAAACAGTTGGGGTACAGGCTGGGGTGATAAAGGTTACTTCTATATGCCATTCAATGTGGTTACTAACACTAGTATGAGTAGTGACTATTGGGTAATCAAGGCAGTTAATAACCCATAAAAAAGCCCCACTTAAGGGGCTTTTTTATTTCATTTTATCTAACATGTGATTAGTAAACTTACTTTCACACATTGCAGGCACTTCAATATATGGATCTTCTAAATAGAATGGACAACCGTTTTTCCATTTACCATTTTTCTTAAAGAACTTGAGTTCCATCAAATCTTGTTTATTTGCAGGATCAAATTCTCTACGAGGGTTAAACGAGCGGCGAAATGTTTGTAGATTCATATTCATAGTTAAAGGGCCAAAGCCCTGTTAATTAAAGGGGCGCGTCTTCAACTGCGGCCAAAATGTCTTCCGCGGACACTTCAGACTTTTTAGCACGTGCCTTAATTGCATCAATGCTAGGCTTTGCTTTAGTAGCCTTAACTTTGACTTCACCTTTACTTGCTTCCTTAGTTTTGTCAGTAAGCGTATCGGCGATAGTTGCCTGATCCGATGGGCTAGCAAACTCGGGGAGTGTTGCAATATATTTCAATGCCTCGACCTTAGTCATTTCGCTAGGCAACTCAACAAAGTCTACACGTGAAGCACCACCTTTAGTGAATTGCTTGATACGACGGACCATGTCATCAGTGAAACGAACCTTAGCGTTGCCGTTATGAACAGTAATGCCAGCGACTTTGAAAGTTTGATTAGAATTAGCCATTTGAATTTCCTTTAAATAAAAGCTAAGTTTAAAAAATGTGCCGCTAAATTCACAGCACTGTTATAATGATAA